>Ga0081606_1000527_pt1 | contig 15246 bp, 10 predicted proteins | sample EareggfetidaYelm_FD_71127 | JGI IMG/M metagenome (GOLD analysis project Ga0081606, IMG submission 71127) | Earthworm egg capsule microbial community from the University of Washington, USA - E. fetida Yelm (SPADES assembly) (version 2) | ecosystem: Host-associated > Annelida > Reproductive system... | reverse complement strand
AATCAACGACTTGCAGGTTCCCCTCAGAAATGGGGGCGCCGGGAAGCGTCTGTTTTTTTGTTTGAGAATCAATGGGTTATGGTGGTTTTGGGATAGTTCACTGCCGGATAGGCAGCTCAGAAACGCGCAGCAGATTTCTCCAGCCGCTTTGGCATGTTCACTGCCGGATAGGCAGCTCAGAAATTATAATAGAATGTCCTGATAATGATAATCGGGTTCACTGCCGGATAGGCAGCTCAGAAAATAATCTCCGCCGCTGATCAATGAATATCCGCGTTCACTGCCGGATAGGCAGCTCAGAAATCGTTGGAAAGCCAGGGCAAGATTGCCGCACGGTTCACTGCCGGATAGGCAGCTCAGAAATTTGCCGATAGATTGCTGCGCAGATTGCGAATGTTCACTGCCGGATAGGCAGCTCAGAAATAGGGTCAGGGTCAGGGTCAGGGTCAGGGCTGCGTTCACTGCCGGATAGGCAGCTCAGAAAACTCAGCGAAGAAAATGCGCGTGATTTTATCGGTTCACTGCCGGATAGGCAGCTCAGAAACGCGCAGGGCGGGCTGGATGTCATGTCATGTCGTTCACTGCCGGATAGGCAGCTCAGAAAAGGTGCCGTGGCCGGGGATGCGGCCCACGGTTGTTCACTGCCGGATAGGCAGCTCAGAAACTATAGACGTGACGTTTTTGGGGTGCTACAGTGTTCACTGCCGGATAGGCAGCTCAGAAAACCCGGCGGCGGTGGAAACGTGGCGTACATTCGTTCACTGCCGGATAGGCAGCTCAGAAATTGATACGATCTACGCCTTTCAACGAAGGAACGTTCACTGCCGGATAGGCAGCTCAGAAACCTCGAAGCCGGCGATGAAAAGGCCGGCCGAAGGTTCACTGCCGGATAGGCAGCTCAGAAAAGGGGAAAATCATGCTCACTAATCAAGAAATCGTTCACTGCCGGATAGGCAGCTCAGAAATTCGTTGTCGCTGAAGTGATCTTCATAATACGTGTTCACTGCCGGATAGGCAGCTCAGAAAGTGCCGAACCCCAGGGCCAAGCCCATCGCCATGTTCACTGCCGGATAGGCAGCTCAGAAAACAGGATGATCACTTAGGAAAGCCTAGCAAAACGTTCACTGCCGGATAGGCAGCTCAGAAATTCACGTACACCCACCGCCCGAACTGCCCCGCGTTCACTGCCGGATAGGCAGCTCAGAAAAACGAGGCCCGGCACGCTAGGGCCATTTGCAGCGTTCACTGCCGGATAGGCAGCTCAGAAAATTGCCGGGCCGAAGCCCGGCATTATCTCATAGTTCACTGCCGGATAGGCAGCTCAGAAAACCGCGTCGGTGGCGCGCCGGGGGTTCCAACTGTTCACTGCCGGATAGGCAGCTCAGAAAGCGTTGAGCATGCGCACCAAGGTCGACCGGCAGTTCACTGCCGGATAGGCAGCTCAGAAAAGGGCATCGGTGCAGCGCGCGGCATCGGTGCGGTTCACTGCCGGATAGGCAGCTCAGAAACCATCCGCCGCCGCCTCTGATCGAGCCGTTGCGTTCACTGCCGGATAGGCAGCTCAGAAAAAACGTGCCCGCTTTGCAAAAAGCGCCGCCGGCGTTCACTGCCGGATAGGCAGCTCAGAAAACTATCGCTAGCCCCCGGCGGTCATGCCAGATGTTCACTGCCGGATAGGCAGCTCAGAAAGATCGCAATTCTTGCAGCGCAAGATCATCCCAGTTCACTGCCGGATAGGCAGCTCAGAAAGATAGCTTTCGATAGCGAAGCTGTCATTAATCGTTCACTGCCGGATAGGCAGCTCAGAAACGCGCATTCATATAAAGAAACGCTCGGCTGCGTGTTCACTGCCGGATAGGCAGCTCAGAAATGCACGCACGCACGCACGCACGCACGTGAGCGCACGGTTCACTGCCGGATAGGCAGCTCAGAAATACGATCTGCTGTCAGACTAGCACGAATCATCGTTCACTGCCGGATAGGCAGCTCAGAAAGATGCATGTGCTTGTGTCGATATTATCAGTTAGTTCACTGCCGGATAGGCAGCTCAGAAACATGCGCCGCCCGCCGATGCGGCCCTTAGCGCGTTCACTGCCGGATAGGCAGCTCAGAAAAAAATCCCGTCGAGAAAGAAGATACAGACTGCGTTCACTGCCGGATAGGCAGCTCAGAAACCGGCAGTGGCGGCTACTGCATGGCACATATTGGTTCACTGCCGGATAGGCAGCTCAGAAATCGTTGCGTGCAGCACGTACGTGACTGATGCCGTTCACTGCCGGATAGGCAGCTCAGAAAAAGTATTCAGCTTGTCGAATATTGCAATCAAGGTTCACTGCCGGATAGGCAGCTCAGAAAACCGCGTCGGTGGCGCGCCGGGGGTTCCAACTGTTCACTGCCGGATAGGCAGCTCAGAAAATCTTCATGGCCGAAAAGATCACTTTGATATTGTTCACTGCCGGATAGGCAGCTCAGAAAGAACTCGGGTTCGATGCGGAATGGGGCTGTCTGTTCACTGCCGGATAGGCAGCTCAGAAACTGGTGCTGAACGAGGCCCGCAAAAACCGGCCAGTTCACTGCCGGATAGGCAGCTCAGAAAATTCGTCGTCTCCGTATTTCCATTTGAAAACTGTTCACTGCCGGATAGGCAGCTCAGAAATCGGCGCAGCGCGCGGCCTCGGTGCGTGCAGCGTTCACTGCCGGATAGGCAGCTCAGAAAGAACCGAATGCGGGTTGAGGCCCGCATTCTGGGTTCACTGCCGGATAGGCAGCTCAGAAAAGATCGTGAATGCATCAGACTGCGCGCCAGTGGTTCACTGCCGGATAGGCAGCTCAGAAATCTTTGCCCACGAACTGGGCAATCCAGATCGTGTTCACTGCCGGATAGGCAGCTCAGAAAGCGATGGCGATGGGCTTGGCCCTGGGGTTCGGCGTTCACTGCCGGATAGGCAGCTCAGAAAAATTTGGGATGACGTGCGGACTTTTGACGGAAGTTCACTGCCGGATAGGCAGCTCAGAAAAGCCTGCGCGGTACAGAATTGACCAATATATCGTTCACTGCCGGATAGGCAGCTCAGAAAACTGATACGCGACGAAGTAGAAATCGCAGCCGGGTTCACTGCCGGATAGGCAGCTCAGAAAGGTCAGATGCGTGATCGGACAATTGCCGGCCTGTTCACTGCCGGATAGGCAGCTCAGAAAACAACGCGGGGCACGCCGTAGTACTTGCTGGCGTTCACTGCCGGATAGGCAGCTCAGAAAAGCTGCATATCTCTGTGACTTTCGCGCAGCGCGTTCACTGCCGGATAGGCAGCTCAGAAAAACATGGCGGTTTGGCCGATTTCAACGTAAAAGTTCACTGCCGGATAGGCAGCTCAGAAATTCTCATGATGTGCGATGTGGCATCTGCTGCAGTTCACTGCCGGATAGGCAGCTCAGAAATCACGATGGGGAAACGCAAGACCGGTTGCACGGTTCACTGCCGGATAGGCAGCTCAGAAAACGTCGGGCCGCAGCTAGCGGGCGGCGAGCAGGTTCACTGCCGGATAGGCAGCTCAGAAAATCGCGGGTGATTATGGGATAAGCCCTGATTTGTTCACTGCCGGATAGGCAGCTCAGAAACGGTACCGAGCCACCTGCGCGGCGGTGGTCGCCGTTCACTGCCGGATAGGCAGCTCAGAAAATCTGCACCTGGTATTGAAGCGGCAGGTCACTGTTCACTGCCGGATAGGCAGCTCAGAAAATCCGAGCAGGTCGGCAGAAAGAATGCCTCCAGTTCACTGCCGGATAGGCAGCTCAGAAATGCGCCGCCCGCCGATGCGGCCCTGGGCGCGCGTTCACTGCCGGATAGGCAGCTCAGAAAACCGCCCGACAGAGCGAACAGCGTTGCTTATTGTTCACTGCCGGATAGGCAGCTCAGAAAGATGCCCTGGCGCTGCTGGGCAGCAAATGGCGGTTCACTGCCGGATAGGCAGCTCAGAAAACTTTGTACGAATCGAAATCCGCATTTTCCCCGTTCACTGCCGGATAGGCAGCTCAGAAAGCTCACATATTCGCTCATGATTTTACTCCTTCGTTCACTGCCGGATAGGCAGCTCAGAAACGATGCTGACCCGCTGCGGGTCGCTGCGGCTTGTTCACTGCCGGATAGGCAGCTCAGAAACTGGCGGAAAAGGCTGATCGGCATGTGATCGACGTTCACTGCCGGATAGGCAGCTCAGAAAAAGCGTTTGGGTATACGGCGAATCGGCTTGGTGTTCACTGCCGGATAGGCAGCTCAGAAACTCGATCAACGCAAGCCCGACCTGAATCACCGCGTTCACTGCCGGATAGGCAGCTCAGAAAAATGATGCGGGCCATGTGTTTCCACAGCCCGCGTTCACTGCCGGATAGGCAGCTCAGAAATCCTTGGCGGCAAGCGCCGCGCGGGCATCATTGTTCACTGCCGGATAGGCAGCTCAGAAAGAATGCGGGTTGCGGCCCGCATTCTGGACGATGTTCACTGCCGGATAGGCAGCTCAGAAAACGCATATCGCGACGCTGTCGCGAAACACATTGTTCACTGCCGGATAGGCAGCTCAGAAATTGACCTTGACCTGCATCTGCACGTGCGTGCGGTTCACTGCCGGATAGGCAGCTCAGAAAGGTTGCCGCGCCAGCGCCTTTGCAGCAGCCCGGTTCACTGCCGGATAGGCAGCTCAGAAAGCCCCGTCAAAATGCGAAGCGTGCCAGCATTCGTTCACTGCCGGATAGGCAGCTCAGAAAGCAAGCCCCTAAAGTGTAAAACTTCGCAACCTGTTCACTGCCGGATAGGCAGCTCAGAAATTGTCGCTGAAGATTATGCCGATGGCGCGGGCGTTCACTGCCGGATAGGCAGCTCAGAAAATACATGTCCCGGTGGACTTGCAAGCCCCGGGGTTCACTGCCGGATAGGCAGCTCAGAAACTATGGCGTGGACAATGAATACGCCCGGGCTAGTTCACTGCCGGATAGGCAGCTCAGAAATTCGCGAATCAGATTCTGCGTGCTTACCCGCCGTTCACTGCCGGATAGGCAGCTCAGAAACGCGGCATAATCTTCAGCGACGAGTCGCAGCGGTTCACTGCCGGATAGGCAGCTCAGAAAAAGACGCATACTGTCGTCGTCTTTTGACACTTGTTCACTGCCGGATAGGCAGCTCAGAAAGATCAAGACGAGCGCAACAGCAAGAACCGGCGGTTCACTGCCGGATAGGCAGCTCAGAAAATATCCAAAGCCCACGCGATTATGAGTAGCACGTTCACTGCCGGATAGGCAGCTCAGAAAGGCCCTTCTACCTGCCACGGGCCGCTAGAAAGGTTCACTGCCGGATAGGCAGCTCAGAAAGCTCATGGCGACCTGGTCAGCGATTGCGCACCGTTCACTGCCGGATAGGCAGCTCAGAAAACCAGCGGCGCCCATTCAGCGCCCAGCAGCGCGTTCACTGCCGGATAGGCAGCTCAGAAAGCGCACCGCGCATGCCGCGAGGCCGTCGCCGCGTTCACTGCCGGATAGGCAGCTCAGAAATATCCGCCCGGTGTATGGGGGAATATGGCGTAGTTCACTGCCGGATAGGCAGCTCAGAAATCGTCGCTGAAGATTATGCCGATGGCGCGGGCGTTCACTGCCGGATAGGCAGCTCAGAAAGAATGAATACGGCTGATATATGAGTGATATACGTTCACTGCCGGATAGGCAGCTCAGAAATTCCTACGGCCTCCTGGCGGCGATAGGGCCGTGTTCACTGCCGGATAGGCAGCTCAGAAAACAGGATGATCACTTCGGAAAGCCTAGTAAAAGTTCACTGCCGGATAGGCAGCTCAGAAAAGATTTCGATTCGTACAAAGTAGTCTGTAGAAGTTCACTGCCGGATAGGCAGCTCAGAAAAGATTACAAGCGTGTCGCCTTCTTTCAATTCCGTTCACTGCCGGATAGGCAGCTCAGAAACAGGCGGCGCTGCGCGACGATCTTGCGCGCAGCGTTCACTGCCGGATAGGCAGCTCAGAAAGGGGTGCTGTCTTCAAACGACGGGGAGGTGCCGTTCACTGCCGGATAGGCAGCTCAGAAAACATACCCAAACGCTTGGCTCTAACACATCCCGTTCACTGCCGGATAGGCAGCTCAGAAAAGCAGCAGCACGGCGCGGCAGCTTGCCGGTCAGTTCACTGCCGGATAGGCAGCTCAGAAAAGCTTGCACGTCGGTCAGCTCATCGCGCAGCTGTTCACTGCCGGATAGGCAGCTCAGAAACTATAGACATGACGTTTTTGGGAGTGCTACATGTTCACTGCCGGATAGGCAGCTCAGAAATTGATTCTTTCGAGGTTACCAATGAATTTTTGCGTTCACTGCCGGATAGGCAGCTCAGAAAGGTGTCCAGACCGCTGACCAGGCGCGGCAGCTGTTCACTGCCGGATAGGCAGCTCAGAAAAGGCGGCGCTGCGCTGACCCTGACCCTGACCCGTTCACTGCCGGATAGGCAGCTCAGAAAGAAATTGCTGCTAGTTCATAATGACATGACATGTTCACTGCCGGATAGGCAGCTCAGAAAAAGCGTTTGGGTATTCGGCGAACCGGCTTGGTGTTCACTGCCGGATAGGCAGCTCAGAAAGTACGCGCCAATTTCTGTAGTTTCTGTGTATGGTTCACTGCCGGATAGGCAGCTCAGAAAACAACGGAGCGGCGGAAAAGTATAAACGAGAGGTTCACTGCCGGATAGGCAGCTCAGAAAGATGCAGGTGCTGGTGTCGATATTCTCAGTTAGTTCACTGCCGGATAGGCAGCTCAGAAAAAGCGTTTGGGTATTCGGCGAACCGGCTTGGTGTTCACTGCCGGATAGGCAGCTCAGAAATCATTCATGACCATGCGCCGCCCGCCGATGCGGTTCACTGCCGGATAGGCAGCTCAGAAAACCGACCCCTTCAAAAGAATCAACATCGGCACGTTCACTGCCGGATAGGCAGCTCAGAAATGACCCGGGGCCGGGGCCGGGGCCGGGGCCGGGGGATGGTTCACTGCCGGATAGGCAGCTCAGAAACGGAGGCCGGCTCGGGTTGGTTAGTTGGCTGTGTTCACTGCCGGATAGGCAGCTCAGAAAACACGGCCCGGGCGATGCCGGGGAATGGCGGCGTTCACTGCCGGATAGGCAGCTCAGAAAGCACCCGCAGGCACCAGGTGGGATCACCAACAGTTCACTGCCGGATAGGCAGCTCAGAAATCTTTCAACCGCCTTCCGCGCGCGGAGACATTGTTCACTGCCGGATAGGCAGCTCAGAAATGCCCTGCCGCGCCAGAAGGCCCTAGAAGGCCGTTCACTGCCGGATAGGCAGCTCAGAAACTGCACGCTCCCGACTTTGCTGCGCGTGCTGATGTTCACTGCCGGATAGGCAGCTCAGAAAGGTTTTTGCGCTACTGCTCATTCTGCGCTTAGTGTTCACTGCCGGATAGGCAGCTCAGAAAACTACTCGCTTCGACAAACAAGCGAACAATCGGTTCACTGCCGGATAGGCAGCTCAGAAAAGAAGCGCAAAAACCTGCACCGTCATCGCAATGTTCACTGCCGGATAGGCAGCTCAGAAAGCGACGCAGATACATACAGGCCGGGCGTATTAGTTCACTGCCGGATAGGCAGCTCAGAAACGGCGCTCGACAAAATGTGGGACGATTATCTGGTTCACTGCCGGATAGGCAGCTCAGAAAAGCCCCCGCTTTCTGCCGCAGCGAATATAGCCGTTCACTGCCGGATAGGCAGCTCAGAAACCGGCGCGGCGGTTATTGCTGATAATCTGCAAGTTCACTGCCGGATAGGCAGCTCAGAAAATCATGAACCGCACCGACCCCTTCGAAAGAATGTTCACTGCCGGATAGGCAGCTCAGAAAGAACGGTCGAAAGCGGCGCTACGGCCTTCCTAGTTCACTGCCGGATAGGCAGCTCAGAAACGATGAGCGCGGGAAGTGTCAAGAGCCGCCGGGTTCACTGCCGGATAGGCAGCTCAGAAAGACGCGGCCCTGGGCGCGCGCAGCGGCCAGGCGTTCACTGCCGGATAGGCAGCTCAGAAACCTAAATTTTCGATTGATCAACACGTCAATCGGTTCACTGCCGGATAGGCAGCTCAGAAATGGCGGAGGTGGAAACGTGGCGTACATTCAAAGTTCACTGCCGGATAGGCAGCTCAGAAAAGATTACGAGCGTGTCGCCTTCTTTCAATTCCGTTCACTGCCGGATAGGCAGCTCAGAAAGCGATGTCGGTGTAGGTGCGATTGACCCTGCCGTTCACTGCCGGATAGGCAGCTCAGAAAATGCGCCGCCCGCCGACGCGGCCCTGGGCGCGGTTCACTGCCGGATAGGCAGCTCAGAAAGATGGTTACTAGTGGCATGTCATGCCCCTTGCGTTCACTGCCGGATAGGCAGCTCAGAAACGGGTGCGCGTCCCTCATAATAGCGGCGCGATAGTTCACTGCCGGATAGGCAGCTCAGAAAAACGAGATTGTGAGTAGCCCGGTGGCGGGACTGTTCACTGCCGGATAGGCAGCTCAGAAACTACGGCGGACGGGGTGGCGCAAGGCGCATTTGTTCACTGCCGGATAGGCAGCTCAGAAATGATGGCCTTCCCTGGCCTTCTAGGGCCTTCTGTTCACTGCCGGATAGGCAGCTCAGAAAAAGCGAAAATGCTTGAATATGCCCACCGATTAGTTCACTGCCGGATAGGCAGCTCAGAAATACCTGGAGCGCCGGCCTTGCCGCTTCCCGAGGTTCACTGCCGGATAGGCAGCTCAGAAATACTAGGGGAAAACCCGGTGCAGGGAAAACCCGTTCACTGCCGGATAGGCAGCTCAGAAAAGTATGAGCGCGAAGGGATAGACGCCCATCGAGTTCACTGCCGGATAGGCAGCTCAGAAAGTCATCGTGATCTTCACGCAACATAATCAGCTGTTCACTGCCGGATAGGCAGCTCAGAAAAGTTTCTGAATACCAGAATTTGTACATGATTATGTTCACTGCCGGATAGGCAGCTCAGAAATGATCACGCATGACGACGATGGTATGATGCTGGTTCACTGCCGGATAGGCAGCTCAGAAACACGCCTGCATCAGATTCTGAAGGTCGATCACAGTTCACTGCCGGATAGGCAGCTCAGAAAAGCCCGCGCACTGGGCGCCCCTTCACGTACACGTTCACTGCCGGATAGGCAGCTCAGAAAATCATATGAGAGACGGATTATACGGGTTTACCGTTCACTGCCGGATAGGCAGCTCAGAAAGTCCCGAAGTCTTGGAGCAAGGCCAAGCAACTGTTCACTGCCGGATAGGCAGCTCAGAAAGGTCTTCGGGTCGACGTACTTGGGCGCGACCTTGTTCACTGCCGGATAGGCAGCTCAGAAATGAAACCGCCGCCTACGAGCGCCTGGTGGCGGGTTCACTGCCGGATAGGCAGCTCAGAAATGCCCGTAGGCCGGATGTCGCCTTCGACGGCCGTTCACTGCCGGATAGGCAGCTCAGAAAGTTGGCAGCAGATTCTATTGTGTGGTATTGACGTTCACTGCCGGATAGGCAGCTCAGAAAGCGCTTGATCAGCATCGTTTTTATCAACGGACGTTCACTGCCGGATAGGCAGCTCAGAAAATGCCGTGGCACGATCACGCCCCTGACGCTGCGTTCACTGCCGGATAGGCAGCTCAGAAAAGAACCGAAACATAATCAATCTCCGGCTTCGTGTTCACTGCCGGATAGGCAGCTCAGAAAATCAGACTACTATCCCCTACCTTCGCCCTGATGTTCACTGCCGGATAGGCAGCTCAGAAAGCAACATAATCAGATCGCTTCCGCTGTTCGCTTGTTCACTGCCGGATAGGCAGCTCAGAAAGCTGCCGCGCATGTGCTTGCAGATAATCTGCGGTTCACTGCCGGATAGGCAGCTCAGAAAGCGCTCATCGAGAGCGCTGCGCTGGCGCTTGAGTTCACTGCCGGATAGGCAGCTCAGAAAAGAAAGCCAGGCAAGGCCATCAGACTACTATCGTTCACTGCCGGATAGGCAGCTCAGAAACCGACGGCCCCAGTTTCACTGCATCAGAAAGTGTTCACTGCCGGATAGGCAGCTCAGAAAGAGATGCAGCACGATTCGCCGGTCACCGCAAAGTTCACTGCCGGATAGGCAGCTCAGAAATGCGCGCAGGCGCTGCGTGAGCGGGAATCTGAGTTCACTGCCGGATAGGCAGCTCAGAAAGTGGCGCCAAAGTTGGTGCTGCCGGCGCCGCCGTGTTCACTGCCGGATAGGCAGCTCAGAAAGGCGTGCATCACCATTGCCGCCGGCACCACGCGTTCACTGCCGGATAGGCAGCTCAGAAAAGGGAAATGCTGGCGAGCGGCGCGACACTGAAGTTCACTGCCGGATAGGCAGCTCAGAAAATGCAGGTGCTGGTGTCGATATTCTCAGTGAGAGTTCACTGCCGGATAGGCAGCTCAGAAAGAATGAATACGGCTGATATATGAGTGATATACGTTCACTGCCGGATAGGCAGCTCAGAAAAGCCCGCTGCGCGACGATCTTGCGCGCAGCCCGTTCACTGCCGGATAGGCAGCTCAGAAACTCGATCAACGCAAGCCCGTCCTGCATCACCGGTTCACTGCCGGATAGGCAGCTCAGAAAAGGTCGAGCCGGTCGTAGCCCTGGTCGTTGTTGTTCACTGCCGGATAGGCAGCTCAGAAAATCTGCTTGTAGCCGTCGTCGCGCTCGGCGCGGTTCACTGCCGGATAGGCAGCTCAGAAAGCTCAGTCACGTTTTGTACACGCCAGTATCCAGTTCACTGCCGGATAGGCAGCTCAGAAAATCATATGAGGGACGGATTATACGGGTTTACCGTTCACTGCCGGATAGGCAGCTCAGAAAGCGTGCGATCTGTTCTTCATTCATGACCATGCGTTCACTGCCGGATAGGCAGCTCAGAAAGTCCAGGTGGCGCCGGTCTTCGGGTCGACGTAGTTCACTGCCGGATAGGCAGCTCAGAAAATTCCGAATCGCCGCAAACTATTACCTCCGGCGTTCACTGCCGGATAGGCAGCTCAGAAAGTAGGAAGGCCGTAGCGCGGCTTTCGACCATTGTTCACTGCCGGATAGGCAGCTCAGAAAGGCTACTTGATAATGAAACTTTTGGAGAAAATGTTCACTGCCGGATAGGCAGCTCAGAAAAATTTGAAAGCCCCCGCCTCCGGTGTACCGCAGTTCACTGCCGGATAGGCAGCTCAGAAAGAGTGAATTTCTTGTCGAGCAAGATCATCCCAGTTCACTGCCGGATAGGCAGCTCAGAAAGAACCGAATGCGGGTTGAGGCCCGCATTCTGGGTTCACTGCCGGATAGGCAGCTCAGAAAATCCGGGAATCTTGATCTTTTCTCCGTCGATTGTTCACTGCCGGATAGGCAGCTCAGAAAGACCAGCTGACGGGGTCTGCTAAGTCATTGATGTTCACTGCCGGATAGGCAGCTCAGAAAGAATCGAAGACATCCACGGCGCAGGTATGTGAGTTCACTGCCGGATAGGCAGCTCAGAAACGCAAGAGTGGACGGCGTTGCTTATTTGAGGTGTTCACTGCCGGATAGGCAGCTCAGAAAAATCCTTTGGTTATTCGAACAATATCGTCCAGGTTCACTGCCGGATAGGCAGCTCAGAAAATATTCAGCCCAGGACGGTCCAGCTTCGTGCCGTTCACTGCCGGATAGGCAGCTCAGAAAACTGCCGCTGTCGATCTGTCAAACCGTGGGCCGTTCACTGCCGGATAGGCAGCTCAGAAAGGGTCGGTCTCGTCAGTCGCGTGAATGCAGAAGTTCACTGCCGGATAGGCAGCTCAGAAATGAATGGTCGAAAGCCGCGCTACGGCCTTCCTGTTCACTGCCGGATAGGCAGCTCAGAAAATAGTCTCCGCCGCTGATCAATGCATATCCGCGTTCACTGCCGGATAGGCAGCTCAGAAAATCCTGGAATCTTGATCTTTTCTCCGTCGATTGTTCACTGCCGGATAGGCAGCTCAGAAACACCAGGTGGCGCTGCGCGACGATCTTGCGCGGTTCACTGCCGGATAGGCAGCTCAGAAAAATGCCCAATTTAGTCGCCATTGAAGCGATAATGTTCACTGCCGGATAGGCAGCTCAGAAATCGAAAGAATCAAGGCACCAAAGTGCATCATTGTTCACTGCCGGATAGGCAGCTCAGAAAGTCCGGGGCCTTGCACGCGAATTCGGATTTCGGTTCACTGCCGGATAGGCAGCTCAGAAAATATTGACATTTTGGCGGCAAAAATTGGTTGCGTTCACTGCCGGATAGGCAGCTCAGAAAAATACCAGACGCGAAACGCTCTCCTGAAACAAGTTCACTGCCGGATAGGCAGCTCAGAAAGAAGCGGACGATGAACCGCTGCTGCTCAGCACGTTCACTGCCGGATAGGCAGCTCAGAAAATGTCATCAGGGTTTCTACTTAGATTCGGCAAGTTCACTGCCGGATAGGCAGCTCAGAAACTCCTGGCGGCGATAGGGCCGTGATGCCAAGTGTTCACTGCCGGATAGGCAGCTCAGAAATAGCGGATTCGCTGGAAAGAGAAAAAAAGATCGTTCACTGCCGGATAGGCAGCTCAGAAAGAACCGAATGCGGGTTGAGGCCCGCATTCTGGTTCACTGCCGGATAGGCAGCTCAGAAATAAAAAAAGTTGGTTTCGATTGATCAACACGTGTTCACTGCCGGATAGGCAGCTCAGAAAACTGGGTGAAATGCAAAGTGATCGGGTTTTGGGTTCACTGCCGGATAGGCAGCTCAGAAAATATTCAGACCAGGACGGTCCATCTTCGTGCCGTTCACTGCCGGATAGGCAGCTCAGAAAGCGTACGATCTGTTCTTCATTCATGACCATGCGTTCACTGCCGGATAGGCAGCTCAGAAACGGCGCGCTCACGTGCGTGCACGTGCGTGTGCGTTCACTGCCGGATAGGCAGCTCAGAAAACCAAAAACGTCATGTCTATAGGGTTTCTACTGTTCACTGCCGGATAGGCAGCTCAGAAAGAAAAAGAAACTTCCGACAATTCGCGAAATAAGTTCACTGCCGGATAGGCAGCTCAGAAAGAACCGAATGCGGGTTGAGGCCCGCATTCTGGGTTCACTGCCGGATAGGCAGCTCAGAAACCCTCCCGCAAGAGTGGACAGCGTTGCTTATTGTTCACTGCCGGATAGGCAGCTCAGAAAGAAACGCGGGGGTCGCTGTCGTACATGCTCATGGTTCACTGCCGGATAGGCAGCTCAGAAAACGCGCACGCATCCACGCCCATCCGCTGGCGTGTTCACTGCCGGATAGGCAGCTCAGAAAGTTGCTTTCAGTGTCGCGCCGCTCGCCAGCATTGTTCACTGCCGGATAGGCAGCTCAGAAAGGGTTCGTCATGGGCTTTGGTGTGTCCTGGTTGTTCACTGCCGGATAGGCAGCTCAGAAAATCGCGGCCGTGGATGCCGTGCAGCGCTTCTAGTTCACTGCCGGATAGGCAGCTCAGAAAGAGCAAGATCATCCCAGTTCAGCAACAACCCTGTTCACTGCCGGATAGGCAGCTCAGAAAATTTTTGGGAGATTGACATGAATGTTATCTACGTTCACTGCCGGATAGGCAGCTCAGAAAACACGCTCGTAATCTGGAAACTCGACCGGCTCGTTCACTGCCGGATAGGCAGCTCAGAAACACCAGGTGGCGCTGCGCGACGATCTTGCGCGGTTCACTGCCGGATAGGCAGCTCAGAAAGCGTGCGATCTGTTCTTCATTCATGACCATGCGTTCACTGCCGGATAGGCAGCTCAGAAATTTGTTTGTCGATTGATCAACACGTCAATCAAGTTCACTGCCGGATAGGCAGCTCAGAAATGCAGGGCCGCTGTCGCTGCGCATATTGATGAGTTCACTGCCGGATAGGCAGCTCAGAAAATCATCGCTGCTTCGCAACGTGCGGCATCGGTGTTCACTGCCGGATAGGCAGCTCAGAAACGTCACCGGATACAGTTCGACGCCGGTGATTTGTTCACTGCCGGATAGGCAGCTCAGAAATTCGGCCATGATGGCGCGCAGCGTGGCGTTCATGTTCACTGCCGGATAGGCAGCTCAGAAATTGACGAAAAGGACGTTATTCAAGTACGAATCGTTCACTGCCGGATAGGCAGCTCAGAAAAAAACCCACAGATTATCTGCAAGAACGTGCGCGTTCACTGCCGGATAGGCAGCTCAGAAAGGCAGGGCAGGTAGGCGCGAGACACGTACTGCGTTCACTGCCGGATAGGCAGCTCAGAAAACCCCAATCCCTTGATCAGCCCAACCGAGGAAGTTCACTGCCGGATAGGCAGCTCAGAAAAAGCCAAGATTGCGGCTCGCCCAGCGGCCAGTGTTCACTGCCGGATAGGCAGCTCAGAAACCAAAAGTGTAAAACTTTGTATCCTGCCATGTGTTCACTGCCGGATAGGCAGCTCAGAAAGAGTACGCGCAGATTATCAGCAAGCACGTGCGCGTTCACTGCCGGATAGGCAGCTCAGAAAGCGGCACTGTCTTTCGCTTGTTCGTCGAATCTGTTCACTGCCGGATAGGCAGCTCAGAAAATGCTGGTTCGCCAACAACCCATACACTCGGCGTTCACTGCCGGATAGGCAGCTCAGAAAGAGCAAATCACCGGCGTCGAACTGTATCCGGTGTTCACTGCCGGATAGGCAGCTCAGAAATGTCCCGTCTTTCGATAGATTATCGCTCAACAGTTCACTGCCGGATAGGCAGCTCAGAAAATGGTAATGATACCTGAATCTGCTCAGGAATAGGTTCACTGCCGGATAGGCAGCTCAGAAATTCGGAAAGATGGTCGCCAACAGCGATTTTGCGTTCACTGCCGGATAGGCAGCTCAGAAAAGCCCGCGCACTGGGCGCCCCTTCACATTCACGTTCACTGCCGGATAGGCAGCTCAGAAAATATCTGACGGATCAGGGCGCGGCATTCAGTCGTTCACTGCCGGATAGGCAGCTCAGAAATGCACAGCGGGCTTTAGAGCATATTTGACTTAAAACCAAACAATTCATGATATGATGCGGCGTCTTTTTTCTGAAGGAGTATGCAATGCAAGCGTATTCGCAGGATTTGCGAGATAGGGTGCTGAAGGCGATAGAACAAGGAGATCGTCCTACCGATATTGCCAAGCGTTTTGAAGTCAGTCGAGTATGGGTGTACCAAGTC
>Ga0081606_1000525_pt1 | contig 15312 bp, 8 predicted proteins | sample EareggfetidaYelm_FD_71127 | JGI IMG/M metagenome (GOLD analysis project Ga0081606, IMG submission 71127) | Earthworm egg capsule microbial community from the University of Washington, USA - E. fetida Yelm (SPADES assembly) (version 2) | ecosystem: Host-associated > Annelida > Reproductive system... | reverse complement strand
GGCGCGTTTTCAATTATTTTTACTCGTTTTCTTGCCATTTCGCAATACTCATGGCTTATGTCAATTCCAATGTATTGTCTGCCCATTTCGCAAGCTACTCTTGCGGTTGTCCCGCTCCCGCTCATGGGGTCAAAAACCGTGTCGCCCGAATTGGTCCATGACCTAATATGGTCCCTGACTAATTCGCAAGGAAATGGCGCGGGGTGTCCTTTTGCCTCCTGATCTTCTTGTTTTTTGCCCACCACGTATTCCCAAATGTTCCCTTTAATTTTTTTGTCCTTCACGGGCTTTGCCATTTTCTCTCTCGTCTGTTCGTTTTTAGAAAAGTTTTTATAGGTCGTGCCGTTAAGTTCTAAACCTGCGTGCAGGCAGTCAACCATTATGGGGTGATGCGTCTTTACCGTTCCTTTGCTGAAAACAAACATAAATTCAAATTCATTGTTGTAGCGCTTGCGATAAATTTGAGGAATTGGATTAGTCTTGCGGAAAATCATGGTGTCGTGAAGATTAAAGCCGACGTCTTTGAAATACAGCGCTTGTCTGAAACTTGTTCCCGTCTCGTCTCCTTCAATGGTGGCGTCGTTCACCACCCAAACGACTACGCCGCCTAGTTTGGTCACTCTATACAATTCTTTGACTATGTCTTCAAACGGAAAATCAAAGCCTTTGTAGTTTCTCAAATTATCATAAGGCGGCGAGGTAACCGTTAAATCAATTATTTCATCATCAAATCTTCTCATTACCTCCGCGCAATTTCCTTCAATGATTTGGTTTATATATTCTCCTTTATTCATGTTTATTATTTTAGCGTAAATAGCTTGTTGTCGGAAATGGCGCGGAATTAATGGTTAGTGATTGAAGGTTTAAGCGAAGGGGCGGGGCAACCGCACTAATCATTAATCATTATTAATAAGCCTTTTCAGCTCCTCCATCGAAATAATTTTCACGCCCAATTTTTCGGCTTTTTCTTTTTTAGAGGGTCCCATATTGTCGCCGGCCACGAGGTAGTTCAGTTTTCCCGAAACGCCGCTCAGGATTTTTCCGCCGTGGGCGAGGATAAGGCTTTGCAACTCTTCGCGACTCATCTCAAAAGTACCCGACGTCACAAATGTTTTTCCTTGCAAAGAAGAACCTAACATCGTGGCTTCTTTTTCTGCGACTGCCAACTGCAATCCTGCTTTTTCCAATCGCTCCATTTCTTTGGACACATGGGGTTGTCTGAAAAATTCCACCACGCTTTTCGCAATGCTTTCGCCCACATCAGGCGTATTCATCAATTCTTCTGACGAAGCCTTCGACAAGGCTTGCAACGATTTGAAATGAAGGGCCAATTTCTCGGCCACCGTCTTCCCCACGTAGCGGATGCCGATGGCGAACAGCACCGCCTCAAAAGGCGTTTGTTTGGAAGCCGCGATGCCTTCTAAAATATTCTGCGCCGACTTCTCTTTCACTTTATCCAATCGAAGTAAATCTTCTTTTTTCAAATCGTATAAATCCGCGGGCGTCTTCACCAATCCTAAATCGAAAAGTTGTCGTATCGTCTGCTCTCCGAGCGAGTCAATATCCATGGCTTGGCGTTGGATAAAGTGCTCAATTCTCCCTTTTATCTGCGGCGGACAGCCGAGCGGATTGGGGCAATAATGCGCCGCTTCGTCTTCGCGGCGAATGAGGGAAGAACCGCATTCGGGGCAATGAGAAATGTATTCTGCTTCCTCTCCTTTTTTTCTTTTGGATAAGTCCACGCCTGTTACTTTCGGAATAATTTCTCCGCCTTTTTCTACAAACACATAATCGCCAATATGCAAGCCAAGTCTTTTAATTTCGTTGGCATTGTGGAGAGAGGCGCGTTTCACGGTGGAACCCGCGAGCAACACCGGTTCCAATTCAGCCACGGGGGTGATGGCGCCCGTGCGTCCCACTTGGTAGATGATTGATTTTAATAAGGTGCAGGCGCTTTCGGCTTTATATTTATAAGCAATAGCCCAGCGCGGACTTTTCGCCGTGAAACCCAATCGCTCTTGTTGAGCCAGCGAATTTACTTTTATCACTACGCCGTCGGTGTCGAGCGGGAGCGCCGCGCGGTTTTCCCAATGCGCAATAAAATCGTTCACTTCCTTGACGTCGGAACAAGCCTTGTAGGCAGGGAAAACAGGGAAGCCCATTTCTTCCAGTTTTTTAATGCCTTCTTCATGCGTCCCGACGGGCAGATTTTCGCCCAATAAATAATAGCAATAGCAATCGAGGCGGCGGCGCGCGGCTTCGGCAGAGTCCTGCAACTTGAGGGAACCCGAAGCGGTGTTTCGCGCATTGGCATACAATTCCTCCCCAATGTCTTCCTGCTCCTTATTAAGTTGCTGAAAAGCCTGACGCGATAAAAAAACTTCGCCGCGCACTTCAAAATGGGTCAGGTTTCCCGATACGCGCAACGGGATTGTACGGATGGTTTTTATATTGGCGGTCACGTCGTCTCCTTTCACGCCGTCGCCTCGGGTGACGGCGCGAACCAATACACTGTTTTCGTAAATCAAACTGATGGAAACGCCGTCAAACTTCAATTCGCAGAAGTAGCTATAAGGCTCCTCCAATCCGCGGCGGACGCGGTCATCGAACTCGGCCAGTTCTTCGATGGAGTACGTGTTGCCCAGCGACAGCATGGGGTAGCGATGCGTGGCGGAGGCAAATTCTTTAGTGATGGTCCCTCCTACCCGTTGCGAAGGCGAGTCGGGAGCTTGAAGCGCCGGGAATTTTTTTTCCAGTTCAATTAATTCGCTTAGTAAATTATCAAACTCAAAATCAGAAATTTCCGACTTGTGTTTTTGATAATATAAATAATTGTGATAGTTTATTTTCTCACAAAGTTCGGCGATGCGCAGCTTGGCTTCGGTTTGGATCATGGTCGCTGTTTATTTAATTTTTTCGCAAAATTGCTAAAACGCAAAGGTCAAAGATTATTGGCATAATTTTATTAAATTTTCTCGTAAAGTCAGTTAAATAATGGTTAGCCGCTAATGGTTAATGAGTAATGAGTAATGCGGTTGCCACGCCGCTGTTTGCCTCCGCAAATCAGGCATTGCTTCAGCCATGCGGCTGCCAGTTAATGATTAATGGTTAATGGTCAATGATTAATGATTAATGCGCCTGCCGCGCCAGCGTTTTGCCGCCCCAAATCAGGCGTTGTTTCAAGCCTACGGGTTTGTCTTACGCATTGCCCGCCGCCCCGTTTGCCGCCCCAAATCAGGCGTTGCTTCAGCCCTGTGCGGCGGCTCTGCGGGGGATTATTTAATAAAAAGCAGAAACCGCAAAATGAAGTCAAAACGAAGAAAAAAATAAACCCACCCCGTAGGGCGGAAGTGTTGGATCCGCTTTGGGGTGGGTTTCACAAGATTAACGCTATGGCAAAATAGGCTGATTCTTGTGTGTATCTGTACCCCAAAATAGGGGGATAGATTTGAATTTTCCTAAGAAAAATTTAAAACTTTGCGAATACCGAAAAAATACGCTTTTTTGCGGTAAAATGGGGCATTTTTCACCTACCCTAGACGGGTACAAAGAGCGCGGCATGCGCAAAAGGCTGCTGGAGACCCTGCGGAAGAAGGGTATTTCGGACGAACGGACGCTGGAAGCCATGGGGCGAGTGCCACGGCATTTCTTCCTCGAAAACGCCTTCCTCTGCCATGCCTACGAGGATAAAGCCTTCCCCATCGGGGAGGGGCAGACCATCTCGCAACCGTTTACGGTGGCTTTTCAAACAGAGCTGTTAAATATTAAACCCCGCGATAAAGTACTGGAAATAGGCACCGGCTCCGGCTATCAGGCGGCCGTGCTTTTGGAAATGGGCGCGACCGTTTATACGATAGAATACAATAAAACGCTGTTTGAAAAAACGCGAGATTTTTTGCCGACTCTCGGCTACACCCCCTTTTTCATTTGCGGCGACGGCTCCAAAGGGTTGCCGACCAGGGCGCCCTTTAATAAAATAATCGTGACCGCCGGCGCTCCTTTTGTGCCTCCTCTTTTGTGCGAGCAACTGGCAAACGAGGGGTGTTTGGTTATCCCCGTGGGCAACCGCGACGCCCAATGCATGACGCGTATTACAAAAAAAAATAATAAGTTAGTTTCCGAAAAATTCAACAACTTTGCCTTTGTTCCGTTGTTGGGGAATGACGGATGGGGAAACCGGTAATTTAGAGCAGATGATAAAAAACAAAAAAACTCCGAGCGATTCTCTTGCCACAATGACGCAATTAGTATTGCCGGGCGACACCAATCACTATATGAACCTCATGGGCGGACGCATGATGCACTGGATCGATGTGCTGTCGGCTATCGTGGCGCACCGCCATTCCAACAGCGACATAGTGGTTACCGCTTCGGTGGACAATATTTCTTTTCATCGCCCCATTCATTTAGGAGATGTGGTCACGTTGGCGGCCAAAGTGACCCGCGCCTTCCGTACCTCGATGGAAATATATATTGTGGCGGAAGCCGAAGATATTAAATCCGGCGCGAAGAGCATCAGCAATACGGCTTTTTTCACTTTTGTGGCCTTAGACCGAGACGGAAAACCGATAAGCGTACCCGAAATAGAGCCGCAGACGGAAGAAGAAAAAGAATTGTATGCAGGAGCGTTGCGCCGCCGACAAATGCGTCTGGTGTTGAGCGGAAAAATGTCGCCGCGCGAAGCCGACGGACTAAAAGAAATATTCAGCAAACCATGAACCCTTTCCTCTCAGAGCTAATCCGCTCAAAGCACGTTTATCGCATCCCGCCCAAAGCCGCCGTAGCCCTCGACGTCGCTTGGAAAAAATTGACGGACGAAGAAATCGAATTGCTAAAGAAAATTTTGAATGCGCTTTCCCTTTCGCTCAACGGCGTTCAGGTGATTGCCGCGGAGGAAATTCCTCTGTTGCAAAATAAACCATCCCGTCTCATTATTTTTAAAGACGCCGAAGAGCCTTACAAACCCTCCGTCGTAAACGAAATCCCTTGTGTCTATTCCCACTCGCTGACGCAACTCCTCGCCAACGCAGACCTTCGCAAGCAATTATGGGGGGCGCTGAAGAAGCTGTTTGAAATAAGGGTTAATGAGTAATGGTTAATGCCTCTTCGCGGAAGTCAGGCATACCAGGGGGAATGTGGGTTTTATCATTAACCATTAACCATTCGATGTCGTTTACTATAAGGATTGGCGCATTTTTATAACTGCTTGTAATTCATTCTATAATAGCCTTTTAGGTCGATTTTTTCTGGGGCTGCATTCCTTAGGTAAACGACATTGATTAACCATTAACCCTTATTTCTAGTATTGGTCAACGGGCTTTTCGCCTAGCTTCACCACGAGGGTGCCTCCCTTGGTAATATCCGCCCATTTTATAAAAGGACGATGCAATGCCTGCTTATTCAGTTCCATGGATTGTATATATAAATTGCCCTTGCTGTTTTCTTTCGTCTCGATCACAAATGCATCTCCCGTGTAGTATTTCTTGTTAAGTTTAATTTTTACCCTGTTGAACAACGGGCTTCCAATGCCCATTTCATTATTTATTTCGGTCAATCCCTTTACGTCGAACAAGCCGAGGGAAGAAATTACAAACCAAGCGCCGAGCTGTCCTTGGTCTTCGTCTTGGCCAAACCCGTAGCCGTGGATTCCTTCCGTTCCGTAAAATTTATCGCAAATTGCCCGCACCCATTTTTGAGTAAGCGACGGCTTTCCCGAAAAATTAAACAGCCACGAAATATGAAGATTGGGTTGATTGCCGTGATTGTAAGGTCCCGCTATTCCCGCAAAAGCATCTATGGTCGAGCCGCCGCCAAAGTAAGCCTTTTCGGAAACGGCAAACAGGCTGTCCAACCGCTTATTAAAAGTTTCCCGCCCTGTCTTTTCAACCAAAGAGACCGGGTCATGAGGCACATAGCAGCTATATTGTATGGCGTTTCCCTCTTGAAATCCCCGCCAAGGTTCGGAGGGATTAAAAGGCGTCAGGAAGGTACCGTCCGCCCGCTTGGGTCTGATTAATTTTAAGGTCGGGTCAAATAATTTTTCCCATCCTTTCGACAAACGCATGAGTTCATTGCAATGGTCAGTTTTACCCATCAGTTTTGCCCATTGCGCGACCGCGTAAGAACTAAAAGAATATTCCAACGTATGCGACGCCGAAAATTGCCAACGTTCGCCCCCGCCTTCTCCAGAGTCTAAATGATTCACGAAACCATATTTAATAAAGCGGTCTAAATCGAGTTTCCCCGCCCCGAACGGTCGGTTATTTCCCTCCCACTCATTCTTCAAGGCCGCTTCATAAGCCTGCGAGACGTCAAAATCTCTAATGCCCGCCATATAGGCGCTCGCAAAAACAAGACTCACAAAGTTGGTGCCTACGCCTGAAACATATCGGCTGTTGGCGATTCCGTCTCCGAGCCATCCTGAGTCTTTATACACCAATAATTGGCTTTTAATAAAGTCGGAATAATATTCGGGGTAAGCCAGCGCCCAAAGTTGCGTCAGGTTCCAGAAAGCGCCCCACACCGCATCTGTGTTGTAGTGATTGAAAAGAGGTTTGCCGTTTGCCTCTAAGGGTATTTGACCGACCCCGCCGTCGAACTTGGGATAGGCGCCGTTGACATCGCTTGCCAGCCCTCTGCCCAACAAAGCGTGATAAAGTCCTGTGTAGAATTTAACCTCGTCCGACGGATTATTTCCCTCCGCGTCAATTCTGCCGAGGTAATCATTCCAAGTCCTGTTGGCTTGCGACTTGGCTTGCTGAAAAGTCAGCTTTTCCGCTTCTGCTTTTAAATTTTCCCGCGCGTTCAACACGGAGGTGTAAGACAATCCCGCTTTAATCGTAATAGCTTCGTTTTTCTTTGTGTTGAAAGTCAAATACAAGCCGGCGCCCTTTCCGCTTATTTCTGTTTTTCCGGCCTCCGCAACCGCTCCGCTGAATACGCCGTGCGAAACAGGTTTCTTGTCGAGCGCCGCCGAAAAATACATCGTAACAGAAGCCCCGGGCTGATACTTTTGAATGTACACAGGCAAGGTAGTTACCCAACCTTCTACCCTGCCGTCGGGCAACAAGGAAACTTTTGCGTCCACCACGGGACCGCTCTCGCCCTGTCTGTTTCCGACGTCAAATAAAATATGCGAATGGGCGGAAGCAGGAAAGGAATAACGATGAAAGGCGGTTCTCTTTGTGGCCGTTAACTCCGCTTTAATATTATAGTCTTTTAAAATAACGGAATAGTAGCCGGCGGCGCTGATTTCGTCTTTCCTGTCAAAACGCGAGCGATAGCCTTCGTCCGGGGATTCGGGCTTCCCGGGGACGGTCTGCAATTTTCCCGCGACGGGGGCAAAGACAATTCCCCCTAATTGAAATTCGTGAAAGTTGGGAAAGCCTTCAATGGAGGCGTCTCTATAGTCATAGCCCGTGGCCTCCCAACCGTGCACATTGCTTTTGCTGCCGTTGGTGGAGGGCGCCGGTTTCGCCATTCCAAAGGGAACCGCCCCCGGCGCATAGTGAAACCAACGACAGTGCGCCGTGCCTATGTTGGGATCGACTAATTTGGCATAATCCCTTTGCGCATACGACTGACAAAAGAAGCAACTAAACGCCAAAATCCATCCGCCCAAAATTGATGTATTATTTTTCATTAGCCTATATTTATTGTGAATAAAAAAATATTGAATCAATGCACAACTATCCGTTCGCGAAAAAAAACGCTTTGTCGGGCGGATACTCCAAGCGGATACTCCCACACGCCGAAACCGCCCTCCGCAAGCCTCGCCGCCCGACTTTAACAGGATTGAACAAAAACAAACGCAAGCCCGCTCCGTTGCCTATTTTTCAATGCCCCAACTCTTGTTTGGATTTTTTCCCATTTCTAAAACCAACTCCCCTCCCTTCAGCAATTCGCTTGCGGGGAAACTAAAACTTTGCAACTCCTTTCCGTTCAACAAAGCCGACTGAACATAACGGTTCGCGCGGCTTGCATTTTTTGCAATAATGGCGAATGTCTTTCCGCGTCCGTCGCGTTCCCCTAAATTAATGACGGTTTTTGGATAAAGCGGGCTTGCAATTTCATACGTCGGTTGGGCATTACATCCGCCGTCGGTTTGAAATAAGCCAAGGGCGGCCATCACCAGCCAACCGCTCATTTGTCCTTGGTCTTCGTCGCCCAAATAGGCATTGCCTTCGCCATAGCCGTAGTAGCGATCAATAATGGAGCGACTCCACTTTTGCGTAAGCCAGGGCATGTCGGCATAGTTAAACAAAAAAGCAAATTGCATGGACTGTTGATTGCCGTGCGATACGGGGCAATTCCAATATTGGTCGTGCAGTCCGTTGTAGCGCCAAGGCTCGCTTATTTCAAAACCGTGATTCAATCTTTCCGCAAATTTTTCTTTGCCCACCGTCTTCACCAACTCCCTGACGTCTTGCGGCACAAAGAAGGACATTTGCCATCCGTTGGCTTCTACATATTCATCGTTGGCGCCGGTTAACATCGGATCAAAATCCTTTGTCCATTCCCCGTTGGCTAACCGAAGATGACAAAAGCCTTCCGCATCGAGGGCGTTCTTCCACCAATAGCCGCGCTCGTTATATTTTTTGTAAACCTCCTCGTTTCCCATTTTTTTCGCCAACTGCCCCACCGCCCAATCGTCATAAGAATACTCCATCGTATTTGAAAATCTTCCTTTGTCGCTCGGCACATATTTATATTGGAGATAAGGAACTAAATCGCGATTGCCGGCATAGCCCGCAAATACTTTCTGCGACGGAGTAGTTTGCATCTTCAAGGCGGCTTTCAAAATCTTATCGACGTCCAGGTTTTTTACGCCCATCTGCACGGCGCTCGTCATCAGCGGAATTTCATGCTCCGCCACCATCACAGGAATATAGTTCATTCCTGCGGGGCCTTTTGACAGCCAACCGTAAGCGTCAAACATGGCCAGTTCAGAGTTCACCCAACGGCGGCTCCATTCGGGCGTCAGCAAATTCCAGACTTGGTTCAAATTCCAAAAGGTATTCCAAAAAGCATCGCAACCCAACGCTACGTCGTCTTTGTTTTTCAATCGCAACGTCCTCCCGTCTGTTCCCCGCCAATCGCCGTTCACGTCGCTCCATATATTACGGCTGCAATAAGAACGATAAACCGAATTGTAAAAACGCATCTTCTCCCGTCTGTCGTTGGCGGTGATAGTAACCCTGTCAAAAATATCATTCCACGCTTTCACTTGATTGTTTCGCACGGCGTCAAAATCCCAAGCAAAAGTGTGGGTTATTTCATGGTCCAAATTCATTCGCGCATTGGCGATACTCACGAGCGAAATGCCTGTTCTTAACTGCACCGTCGGTTTCTGTTTGGCGTCAAAAATTAAAAACGCGCCGGCCCGCTTGACGTCCTTGGCGGTTACTTCATTGTTATATTCTACCGCATCATTTACCCACGTTCCCATTTTTTGAATGGGGGCGTCAAAGTCAATGGTAAAATAAACGGTATAGTCTTGGTCGGCGTCGTCGCTCCACACTTTTGGCGCCAACTGATGCGCATACCCTTCAATAGTATTTGAGTTTACTTTTTTGAGATGAATTTCCTTTAATTGATAAGGGTACTCATTCGGAACTTGCAAATCTACCATCACCCTTCCGCTGTCGGCCGAAGACGGAAAGGTGTATCGCTGAAAACTGCAACGGGCGGTGGCGGTCAATTCTGCTTTAATATTGTAATCGGTAAGCAGGACTTTGTAGTAGCCGATTTTCGCCGTCTCGCTAGTCTTGTCGATGGCGGAACGATACCCCTCGTCGGCGCTAAGTTCGTTGCCGATTTTTGTTTTTAATTTTCCTGTGGTTGGAAATGTTCCAAGCCCCGCCAACGTCCATTCGTGAATGTGGCTGAAAGTTCCGATGCTTTCAAAATTGGGTTGATAGCCCGACTGCCATCCTTCGTTTTGATTGTCGGGACTTATCTTTGCCATGCTAAAAGGCATCCACGGTCCCGGCGCAATCATCCATCGGGAATGAGAAGCGCCAATTCGCGTATCCACGTAGTCCGCCAACGTTTGCTTGGGTTGGGGGGAACGCATCACCTCGCCTTCCTCTATTGCCTTATCCCCGTCATAAATTTTATAGACGCTCTTTGTCGGGTTTGCTGTGACGGGCATCGGCGCTTCAAATTCATATTGCCCCTTATCAATCGGTTCGTTCAAAATCGTTTTTCCGTCCAGCTCTGCTCTGCACTGCGAGTTTCCGTTCAAATGATAAACATTCACCAGCAAGGGTTGTCCTTCTTCCGTCTGATAGTCGGCCGCCGACGCATTTTCCACAAAGAAATTTCCATGCTCCTTAGCCGCCTTGCCTTCTCCTTGCAAGTAAACGGCGTCGAATTTTATCCACGAGCCTTCAATGACTGTCAGCATGATTTTATTTCCGCCTTTGCGCAATATATCATTCGGAATTTGGAACTCCAACGTCGTCGGCGTGGCGTCGGCCGCCTGACTTACCAGCGCCGCCGAGTCAACCGTCTTTTCCCGCAGAGTCGGAAGGGGTTGCGTTTTCACATCCCGCCCTTCGGCAGTGAGCTGCTTCTTCATTTGAAGTTTATCGTTGACCGTGACTTTCATCAGCGGCAGGAATTTCTTGGCATAATCGCTCAACTTCACGACCAACGTAAAATCGCCGTCTGCCTTTTTTTCTTCCAATTTGAATAAAATATTCACCTGATTAAAACGCCATCCCGCCCACGGAAAAGTGCCGCCCCACAAATCCACCGGCCCCGGCAGGGCATACGGAAAATTTTCTTTCTCTTTTGAATAATTGACCAGAAAAAATCGGTCTTCATAGCCAAAGTCGCGTTGCACAAAATCGGCAAAACCATTTGGCGCCAGGGCAAACTCATCGGCCGAACCGTCTGCCTTTCCTATTTCAAAAAGGCGGGACGGGGCAGGATGGCATCGCATCAGAAATGCGCTAAAAATAAACAGGAGAATTTTGTTTCGGTTTTTCATGGCACGGTAATTTGGAGGTTACTATTGATTGTAAAACTACTCAATAAATTTTAATTTCTGTATTCAAAGAAAAAAAGCACGCCAAAGCCAATTCGTTCGGATTGAACTTGGGCGCGCTTGCTATTTTTTTACGGCTTGTTAATACCCCGGATTCTGCGGTCGAAGATTCGGATTCCGTTGCATTTCAGACGGCGGCAAAGGCAACAGCATATCCTTTTCCGAATACTTTTGACCTCTTCCGTTATCATGCCCGAGGAGAGGCGAAAAGGTTACATGGTGTTGGGCGTCCGCGTCGGGATACAACCGCGTTCTCAACATATCAAACCAAGTATGCCCCTCCATGGCTAATTCACGGAAGCGTTCGGCTAAGATTAAATTTCTGCGCTCATTCTGGCCTGCAGGTATGTTCGGAGACTCCTCATAAGCTCTTTTAAGTATCGGACTGAGGTAAGGAGTCGGGTCATTGGTAAGCTCATTGGCTGCCTCCGCGGCAATGAGCAAGACGTCGGCTAAACGATACACCGCCGTATATTTTCCCGAAGTGCCTGTTCCAAAAATCGCCGTACTGTCGTACCAGCGGAAAGGCGAGGTAAAGTCAAGTTTAATCTCATGTGGCTTTCCGTCGCTTCCATTATATATAAATTTATCGTGGAAAAATTGCCTGTTTCTCCGTCTTATGTCATTCCCGCCATCATCATATAAATTCAAAAGGGGCGATTGCGGTTCCCAACTAAGCGTGGTGATGGAATATTGAACTTGCACGGGAGAGTTCGGAATTGGCTTGGGAAATGTGGAAGGGAAGCTCCAAATAGGATACCCGCTGGCACGTATGGCCGGATCAGATTCCACAAAGTAAAGGTATTCGCTTCCTTTGTCAAACTGCGTCAACCTAAGTTTGTCGAAGGCGCTATTGCCGTTCAAATCGCCGTGGCTGAATAGCTGGTAGGCTCCATTGCTAATCACAGTACGTGCCGTGCTAAGCGCCTTGGTGTAGTAGTCGTTGCCCTTTTTTAGAGGATAGCCCGCCATGGTCAAATATACTTCGGACAGGACACAGGCCACCGTTCCCTTGGAAATCTTATTGCCGTTGCTGCCCATGGGAACGTCTGCTAAATTTCCATTTGCCAACGCCCATTCTAAATCAGCCGTAATCAGTTTATAGACGTCCTCTGTCTTGTTGCGAGCCGGGGAAATATCCTCCGATGAGGAAACAATGGGTTTGGTCACAATGGGCACATCCCCAAACAATCGCACCAGAAAATAGTAATCAAATGCTCTGAAGAATCGAGCCGTGGCTAATGCCTGATTTTTAACCTCGGCGCTAAGACCTCCTCCGTTCGCTTCCACCCGCGTGATAATGGTATTGCAGTTGTTAATGGAGGCGTACAAATTGCTCCACATGCTGCCGACGTAGTTGCTGACCAATTCAGGGGTTTGCGTCAGCGAAGCAAAATATTTAATATTCGGGTTCTGCTGCACGGGGTTTCTGGACATGCCGGCCATATTATCCAACGTAAGTACCCACGTGGCGTCAAACCATCCTTGGGCGGCATAAAAGCTGGCCGGTCCGTTGCTGTTGACATAGAGCGCATTCACGGCGCTCTGCACTTGGTTGTCTGTTTGATAGAACGCCTCTATCGGCTCTTGGCTCTTGGGCGTCTCCTCCAAAAATTTATTGCACGAGGCAAATAAACCGGCCAGAAACGCGGCGGCTATAATTATTCTTAAGTGTTTCATACAACTGCTTTTTTGATTAAAAATTAACGTTTACGCCCACGGTGAAAGTGCGAGCTTTCGGGTACTGATAAAACTCTATGTTTTGTCCGTAAGGCGGCGCTCCTTGTCCTTGCGTATCAAAGTTGAATGTGATATTCTGCGGATCATATCCGAGATAGGAGTCTGCCTTAATCAAGAACAGGTTTTGAGCCGAAAGATAAAAGCGCAACTTCTTAATTTTCAGACGCTCCGACACGGACTTGTCAAGCGTATAGCCCATCGCCAAATTCCTTCCGCGTATGAAGGAACCGTCGCCCACCCAATGGCTGTCGAAGATAGCCTCCTGGCCGGCGCTTGGCGCAAATCGCAACTGCTGAATGGGCGTATTTTGATTTTGCGGCGTCCACGCATTGAGAACCGTTTTGAGAGAATTGCTGTATCCCGTTCGGTCTTCAGCCGAAAACAAAAACGCCTGAACCACGCTTGCCCCTTGCGAAAATTGCAAATCCACCATGAAATCAAAATTCTTATATCGGAAATTATTAATAAAACTGCCGGTCCAGTCAGGCTGTCCCTTTCCCAATATTTTTTGGTCGGCTGACTCTTTCTCCACGCCCGGCCTTTTTGAAAAATTGGGGTCAGCCGCTTTTGCCGCCGCCACGTCTGCAGTGCTCCACGTGCCTAATCGTTGATAGCCCCAGAAAGAGCCGAGCGGTTCCCCCACGCGCAGGATGGTGAAGCCATTGGGCACCGGATTCCAAAACGGCCCCGGAAATATGTCCTCATTATTGCTCCCCAACTTCTCCACTCTATTCTTATTATAGTTGGCAATAAAAGAAGTTTTCCAGTCAAAATCGACGGCTTTCACATTCCAGGTTTGCAATCCAATATCTATCCCGCGGTTAGAAACCGAACCGATGTTGCTAAGTACGCTTTGGTATCCTGTGGTCGTGGGAATAGGTTTGTTCAACAGCAAATCCGACGTCAGCTTGTGATAGTAGTCCATTTCCAAGGTGATTCGGCTGTTAAACATTTCTAATTCAAACCCGATGTCAAACTGATTCGATTTTTCCCATTTTAAATCGGGGTTGGAAAGTCCTCCCACATAAGCCGTATTGGCTCGTTGCGCGTTCAGAAGCGTGGTGCCGCCCACCGTAGTGGACAATGATTGGTAGGAACCAATTTCAGTATTTCCTGTTACCCCATAACTTGCCCTTAACTTCAGGTAGTCAATTAGCGAGATGTTTTTCATAAAGTCTTCTTTCGAAAGGACATAGCCCACGCCAATAGCGGGAAAGGCGCCGTACTTATTCGATTTTCCAAATCGGGAAGAGCCGTCTATCCGGCCGCTCAAGGTGAGCATATACTTGTCGGCATAGGTATATCCCGCCCTGAGAAAATATGAATTTATTGACCATTGGGCGTAGTTGCTGGTGGGCGTATTCGGTTGAGCGCCTGCCCCTAAATTGCTCTCCCTATAATAGTCATCGACAAAATACTGCGTCGAGGCGCCTACCGATTGCACCGTATTCGTCTGCCAACTGGCGCCTCCCACGGCATTGATGTTGTGCAATCCAAATTGCCTCTTAAAACTTAAAAAATTCTCTTGTTGCCAATAGAACGTCTGGCTGTTGTTAATGGAGGCTACTCCCCGTTGCGTGGCGGAGTAATTTAGTAAAGTGCTTGGCGAATAAAAGTTTGTCGTAGAGTTCAAATAGTCTATTCCAAACTGCGTCTTAAATTCAAGCCCCTTCGCAATTTTAAAATTCAAGAACGTATTGCCAAAAATCTCGGCTCTCTTTATTAAATTGGTTTGTTGCTGAAGCACTTTCACCGGGTTTTCAGCCACGTCTAAAAATGCTAAATCAGGCACCTGTTGATTATGAGACCAAGTTCCGTCGGGATATTTTACAGGAAAAATACTCGGATATTCAATCATGGTTCGGGTAGGCGAGTTTCCCCCCGTGCTCGGCGGAACAAAATTCTCGGCGGAGCTATTGACCATCGTATTTATTCCAAAATCAAGCCATTTGTTAATTTTTGTGTCATTGGCCAATTTCACATAATACCTCCTTAAATCAGAATTTATCATGATGCCTTGATTGTAGGAGTAGTTAAAAAAAACGCCTGTGGATGAGTTTTCGCTCCTCGTTTGAATGCCTATCTGATGATTATTTGAAACGGCAGTTCTTGTGGTCTCCCGTTGCCAATTCGTGTTATACTTCGGCGAGCCGTCCGGGTTGAATATCTTAGAGTCTGTGGTTATTAAAGTTTTTGTATCAACGTCCCAAATCGAATTATTAGCCATCCCTCCTCTAAGGACGTCAAGAAACTCGTTTGAGTTAAGCACCGGCAATTCTCTGGGCAAATTCCCCACGCTGAACGAACCGTCATAAGATATGCTGGCGCCTTTTTGAGACCCCCCTCGTTTGGTCGTAATCAGAATGACGCCGTTGGAACCGCGAGCGCCATAAATAGAAGCCGACGACGCATCCTTCAAGACTTCCACATTTTGAATATCATAAGGATTCAAGAAGCGAATATCGCTCATGGCAACCCCGTCCACAATATAAAGAGGATTGGTGGACGAGTTCAAAGAA
>Ga0081606_1000524_pt1 | contig 15350 bp, 16 predicted proteins | sample EareggfetidaYelm_FD_71127 | JGI IMG/M metagenome (GOLD analysis project Ga0081606, IMG submission 71127) | Earthworm egg capsule microbial community from the University of Washington, USA - E. fetida Yelm (SPADES assembly) (version 2) | ecosystem: Host-associated > Annelida > Reproductive system... | reverse complement strand
ATGCCGCTCGGTGCCACCGTGCAATACCGCGCCGGCATTCACCATCTCGGTGTACAGCCGGGTCTGGCGCGTCAGCAGCCGGTGAAAGTAACGGCAGTGGCGGTCGGTCCAGTCCATCATCGGAGCCACACTTAACCGCCAAGGTGAAAATTTATCGATAAGTTGTTGATTTTCTTTAGTTCTCATGCATTCCTTGCTCCCTGCCATAGTTGCATTTCAGGGTGTTTTTGGGGGTTCCAGCTCCCCAAGGTCAACTCTTCGGTGCAACTCACGGGTAAAGTTGCACCACATAAATCCATCCAGTTGCACCGGAGATCACACCCCTATGCCATCCATCCAAAAACGCGGCGACAAGTTCCTGGCGCAGGTGCGCATCAAGCAAGGCGGAGTCGTCATTTTCTCAGAGTCGAAGATCTTCGAAACAGAAGTGATGGCCAAGACCTGGGGTGACAGGCTCGAAGCGAAAGTGAAGAAGGAAGGCCCCGCCAAGCACTCTGCGAGCAAGATCACGGTCGGCGAGCTGGTGGACCTGCATCTGGCGGCGCAGATCAAGTACCGGCCTCTGCTCGGCCGTTCGACTATCCACAACCACCAGAAGATCGCCGACGCGTTCCGAAAGCTGAAGGTCAGTGACCTGACCTCAAAGCACTTGATCGACTACGCGGTACGCAGGAAAACCGAAGACGGGGTCGTGCCGGCGACGATCAAGTCGGACCTCTCCCCAATCTCCGCGGCCTTCGGCGTTGCCAAAATCGCCTACGGCATCGAGGTGGACACCACCGCTGTGGAACAGGCGCTGTACTACCTGGACAAGGAAGGTCTGGTCGCCAAGTCAGAGAAGCGAATTCGCTGCGTTGACCAAGGAGAAGAGGATGCTCTGCTGAAGGAATTCGCCCGTCGAAACCAGCACCATCAAACCAGCATCGACATGATCCCCATCTACCAGTTCGCTTTGGCCTGCCCTCGGCGCCTGGGTGAGCTCGGAAAAATGGAGTGGAAGAATATCGATACCAAGCGTCGCACTATCCTTCTTCGCCAAGTAAAGCACCCGAAGAAAAAGGAGTACCACGACCAAGTCGTTCCGCTGCTAGAGCCGGCGTGGAATCTTCTGGAGACCATCCCAAAGCTGGACGCAAGACTGTTTCCGCACAATATGGATTCAGTCTCGGCGGCGTTCGAGCGCGCTCGGGATCGAATCGCAGAGACCGGCCTGCCCTCAATCAAGGACCTTCGCTTCCACGACCTCCGTCACACCGGAATCTCGATGCTGTTTTGGCATGGTCTGAAAATCGAAGAGGTGGCGGTTATTTCTGGCCATGCGAGCTGGAACACGCTGAAGCGCTACACCCACATTCGCCCTGAGCAACTGCACCGTCGATTTGAGGCGCTCAAGACCATCCCCAAAATCGATATCCCTATGAAGTTCAGGGGAGGTGTGGAAGAGGACGAAATGGCATAAGTCGTTTCTCGCTCAATTTTGATGCGGGTACAGCTCCATGACGGCCATCAATACTGCGCATGCCTGCATGAAGTTTTTTCTCTGCCCGCGGATGCCATAAGCCCACTTCACGCCGTGGAAAAGGTTGTTCCTCAGGCGATAGACTACCAGCAGTAACCCAGCCAGCGTGTCCTCTGGCAACTGCGGCTGGCTGCTCAACGCATCGATAACCAGCTTCCGGTTCGCCGCGTTGTATTTGCCGGTGTGCAGCCCGTCGTACTCGGGCGTGAAATCACCGTCTCGCCAGTACCGCTCCCGGAAATACGCCAGCGGCTCAGCGAACCGTGCCATGTCCAGCCGGCCAGCATCGCGCAGCGTAATGCCAATCTCAGCCAAGCTCCCAGGCTTGGCGTCAGTGCCAAGGATCGTGCCCTCAACGGCCGGCCAGAGCAAAGAAAATTCAGCGATCGCTTGTCGCTCGTCCCCATCAAGATCGGCGTAGCCAGGTACGTGCATGGCAAGAAATTCGGTTGGATCCATGTACCAATTGTTTCCCATATCGTCAGCGCGTGTGGAGAGCGCTCCGGCGTTCGCGTAACGTCAGCCCTGGCATCGCTGCGGACTGCTCAGCCGGAACGACGTCAAAAGTCGTGGGTTTGCCGACTTTCGCCGTCAACTTGCGGAGAAAAGTCGGGGTGGCCATGACTTTTCTCAGTCATTGCGACGACTAGAAGGTTGAGTCGTGTGCTCCATGACCCAGATTTTCAGCGCTTACACCAGTCTAGCCAACGCTGGTTTGCCGGGGACTAAGAAAGCTTGCATCGGAGGCCCTATCCCTGCATTATCAGCTTCGTAAAGTGTGGTGTCGCAGACGCAGCAAGCTGGCGCAGACCATCCCGATGTTTTCTCGCATCGACAAGCCCGTAGTTGACTGGGCTTGAAACACTCAACTTCGCCCTGATTCTGTTGGCGGCAATCGGCTCGTAAACATAGATGCCCGTTGTGAGCTTCTGATAGCACGCCGTAGTCAGGCCTTTGAGATCAACGGCATAGATCACAGGCTGGCTTGAACGAATTTTGTCTATTGCTCCCCGTATGTCGTTGAGGCACTGACCTTCCTCTTGACTGATTTTTTCTGCATGAACCGACAAAATCTCATCGACGGCGTTACTGACGTATCCAACCCCTTGGCCACCCAATGACTGTGGCTTCGAATAATCAAGCGCGACTTCCGAAACGGGCGAGAAACTGATCGATTTGAGCTCTTTGAATCCGTCCACAACCTGCCAGTCCATGCCAAAGCGCTTGGCAAGTTGAACGACGAGATCCACGTATGCCGCTGGCAGAGGCTTCACCAAGGAAAATCCGTTGGACTCGATTTGATCTGAGTAGAAGGATGATGTCCCGTGATAGCCGATCCAGTCCATCTGCTCAATGTGAACGGGAAACGCGCGGCCAGTGCCGATCAAGCTGTGGTCAATTTCAAACTCTTCCATGGTCACCTCATTGCCGATTTCGTTTGATCCATACAGTCGCCCATCATTCGGGTCCTCACGTCGGGAAGAGTTCGCGTACTCGCGCAAAGGGCAACCCAGTCTCAGCAGCTCGACGCACCTTGCTTTCGAGGACGTGGTCTAGCGGCAGCTCGCGGTTTAGCGTGTCGAATAAGTCGAGTCCATCCATGCAAATGACCCGCTTGCCCCGACCGAAAGCGGCGAGGCCGTCGTCGGTGAACCCGCTGTTGCTGACGAACAGGCCGCGGGTCCAAGCAGCCTTTTGTTCGAGCTTGCCGTGGAACGTGTGCAGGTCGGCCACGCCCGTCTGCGCCGCCTGCCACTTGGCCTCAATCAAATAGGTTTCGCCTTGGAGCACGAAGCTCCCATCGATCTGCTCGCCTTTGAGCCGGAAGGGCTCGCGGGCTTGGAGTCCGAAGACGTTGAACAGATCGCGCAGCAATGTCTCGAAGGCGTATCCACGCTGTTGCGGCGCGAGCTGGGCGAAGCCGATGAGGTCATTGCGCAGGGACAAGAGCTTGGGCCGGTCATAGGCGGCCTTGGGCGCCTCAGCAGGCTGCGCATCGGGCTTGCCTTCGAGGCGAACGATCAAAGACAGAAGCCGACCTTGCGCGTTCTCGATCTGTTCGGCCTTGCCGTCGCGCATCCTGATGGCTTCGCGGTATTCCCACAGAGCCTTGAGCGTCTTGACCACGGCCGGAATTTCGACCTTTTGCAAGAAGCAGCGGAGCCGCCTGCCCTTGGACGTGCCGTTCTCGGCATACGTCGGATCGTCGATATCGACATTGAGCTCTTCGGCGAAGAACCGCGCGAAAGTCGGATTGGAGAAGTTCAGAACGTATCCGCTGCCCATCTCGAAGAGCTCATCGAGAAAAATCATGTCAATGGAGCGGATGTTCGGCATCTTCTTGTTTTCCTCTACGGGCTAAAACTCGTCCACGGCTGTTCGCTTCGGCGGCGGGACGTGTTCGTTGAAAGCCCAAGCCTCTCCATCTCCTTCGCGGTCGGCAGCGCCTGAACAACGATCCGGCCCATGGGTTACTCGCCGAATTCGTGGTTCTTGAATTTCAACTGATTGCAGTTCTCGCGCACCGAGCGCTGCACGCCGTCATCGAAGCCCGCTGGCAGCTCGGCCTCGATCTCAACGGAAATTCGAAGCTTCACGCCAGATTTGTTGAGGAGCATCAACACTTCGTCGGCCACGTCGGAGAATTGCACTTTGGCTTGGTTCGGATTGAGGTCGAGCGTGCCGAAGAAGGTCGTCTTCTTTGTGGCCGCTCCACCGCCAGAACCTGAGCCGGTCGCGCCGCCACCGCTGCCGGTCGTCGAGCCTCCCGAGCCCGAGCCTGTCCCCGCTCCAGTGCCGGAGCCCGTGGAGCCGCCTCCCGCGCTGGAGCCGGAACCCGATCCACCGGAAGCGCCGCCGGCTCCTTCTCCCGATTCGCTGCCCTTGATTGCGGCTTCACGCTCCGCAGCCTCCTGCGACAGCTTGGCTGCAAACTCAGCGGCCACCTTCGGCTCGATCAGCAGCAGCGAGTCATCCAAGATGACGGTGGTGTTCTCCGAGAAGTGGAAGCCTTGGAAGCGGTCCTCTTCGCGGCCATAGGCCACACCGAAGAAGTCGCGTGAAGAGACGCCCGCGTTGACGGCGGCCCGCAGGGTTTCGGCATCGCGCAGACGCGGCAGGTAGAGGTAGCAGCATGTCTTTTGCCAAGTGTCGAGCGCCGACACAGCCGTCGCGTCGTCCTTCCAAAACCAAGCGTTCATCATCTTGGCGAGGTGGACCGGAGCCCATTCGGCAATCAGCAGCTCGTGCTCTTTGAGGACCTTCTCGATCTCCTCGGTGCGATTGACCGCCGCCGGGTTGATCTGGAAGTGGTCCCACTGGATGTCGCCGATGCCCTTGCCGGGCTTTGCCTCCTGCAACGGGGCCAAGAGCCACTTATAGGTCTCGCGCACCATCCGGCCCATCGCGTCGTTGGCCTGTTCAAGGCTCACCGATGCCTGCTTGCTCTGATGTTGGTCGAGGTTGAGGCGACCGTCCTTCACATCGGCCACGATCGACGCCCACGCCAGAACCGAGGTCACTTGGTCTTTGAGGCGGGAGACGCTGTCGGCGTCGGGGGCCAGGAAGACCAAACGGTTTTGCTTTTGGCGAGGCTGCTCGCCGCGGCTCTTCAAAATCGCGGTGGCGGCATCGACCGCTGGGGCTTGGGCCGCACGGCCAAAGGTCGCCTCGGGTGGCAGCACGACCAGGCGCAGCGACCAATCGTCCGGCACGTCGGCCGAAGGCGTGAAGACATGGACGCCGCCAAAGACGCCGGTGGCGAAGCGCAGTTTGTCCTTGATGAACGGGTAGACATCCTCACGCAGATCGAAGCGGCGCTTGCGATCCTCCATCTCGCGGCGAAGATTCGGGCGGATGTCGAACCAGTAGCGGTTGCTCGCGCTATTGAGGTATTGCAAACGGTCAACCGCCTTTGGCCACGCGACGCCAGGATGTGGAACCAACTCCAAATCCACGATTCGAGCCCATTGCTCATCGGCTCCCAACAGCTCATGCTCCTCGACCGAGCCGGGCAGCTCTGTTGCTTTTGTAATGCGCGAGAGGACGAAGTCACCAAACCGGGACTTACTTCTGTCGAATGCACGAACGTGCCATCGCAACCCGTTGTCTGCCAATGCAACAGGCACCAATTCGCGCGAAGCCGCACCCGAAGACAACGATAGATAGTTCACCTTGAGCGCTCTCTTAGCGCACATCGCCCGAGTCACGGTAGCCAGAATGCTCAGGTCAGGCCGAACCAAATTGCCAGGCCCTTCACAAGGGGCAGCCTTGCGAAGTTTCAAATCCAGACCGTCTCCGAACCCATGAAGCAGCCAAGCCAATACGCGCTCCGGCGAAAACTCAAACACCGGTTTGAAAGATTTTGCGGGTCGATAACAACGAGCCAGCACGTCGTACGACAGGTTTTCTGGCGCCAGTTGACGATAGGCGGTCAGATCGCGCGTCGCGGCTGCCGGCTTCACTCCGAATCGCTCTTCGATATCAGCGCGCCGCAACTCTCCTGCGAAATACGCCTTCAGTTCAAGGTACGCAATTCGCTCCCTTTGCGCCTGCGACAGGTCAGCAACCACAGCTTGATAGCTCCTGGGCTAGGGTCGAATCGAAAATGATGGGCAAGCGCATAGTGAGCATCTTACCCTCATCAGTTTGATGACCCAGATAGCGAGGGCCAAGAATTTTTTGCACGCCCCGAAACGTCGGCTGCTTCAGGGGCGATTTCGCGGTACAGAGGATCTCCGCCGATCAGCTTGCTGATTCGATGTTGCACCTCCCCTACGGACAACTGCTCCTGTATCCCGAGAGCTCGGGAACTTAGTCTTGAGCCGGCGCCAAGGCGACAAATCGGTTGCTTGGTCTGGGGCAATCTGCGCCGCGTGCGGGTCTGGCCTTGGCGCCGCCCGTGCAGCCAGCCGGGCTTTCATTCGAATGAGCTTACCCATCTGCTCTTCAAGAGCCAACACCTCGGCGTTCCGTGCTCGCAAGCGTGCGTTCAGGCTCAATCGCCTGCAGGCTGCTACTCCCTTCTTGCCGACATGCACGGTCGGCAAATGCTCGATTCCCCGTGCCTTGAAACTCCGGTGGTCAACACGCTCAGCGGACCCTTTGCGCGCTAACGCGGCATTGACCGAATCCTGCCATCGTGGCCGGAGCCACGAAACGGAGTCCGCGGCGCCACCGCGTCGGCAGGCGATGGGGTCGAGCCGTTCGACCTTCTTGCCGAACACACCTTCCGCATCCACGGCGCATGCCGTCATGAGAAGGTGTGCGTGGTAGTTCCGGTCGTCGCCATCACGTGACGGCGAGTGCAGCGCACAGTCCACGCCGACTCCGAACTCGTTGGCGATTTCGCGTGCAAAGCCAAATGCCAACTCGGCGCGTTCATCGGCGTCAAGTTCAGTGGGAAGCGCCAACACGACTTCGCGCGCGAGCACAGCATCGCGACGGCGATGGTGCACTTCGACACCGTTCCAGAACTGCTGCCGGTCGGCCATGTGCTGGCCGCCTGGCAGCTGAATGCGCGCATCGAGCACGCCGTATCGGCGACGGTAGTCGAAGACCAAGCCGGTGCGCTCATCGCAGATCAACGCACCGGCACGATATGCCGCGGCGGCTGTCGCGGAGCGGCCACTGGCGCGGGTGATGGGTGCGCGCGCGCTCAAATGAAAAATAGCCATACGAGATCCCCTGAGGTGTCGGGGCGCAGCCCTGACCGCACGTAATCCGCAGGATTACTCTAAGTGCGCCTTTCGGGGATAAGCCGTCCGCGCCTCCCATCCAATAGCCATTCGCAACAAAGGCCAAATGAACAGGGGCAATCAGTACCGCGCAGCCCCACAGATGGCTCGCCAATTCATACACTGTACTGAGCAAACGTATCCAGGAACGGCCATGACACCCAACAACATCCAGGCGATTGACATCAAACTGCAGCAGCTCAAAAACAGACGATCTCAACTGCTCGCAAAGCAGTGCGACGCAGAGCGCAAACGCAGTACGCGCCAGGCAATCATCATTGGCAAATGGATCATGACCAAACAGGCCGTGCTTGCGGCAGCGATCCCACACGAGCTGGAGCGTGATCAAGACCGTGCGGCGTTCGGCTTGCCGCCGAAAGCTGAAAAGGTTCCGCAGATCTCGAGCAATACGCAAGTTGACATCCTGCTTCCACTGGACGACCGCACTGCGCCTCCATCAACAGGCGTCCAGAACCCCGAATAACCGCAACGCCCAGCTCGCCAACCGGCGCAGCTGGGCAGTTGCGCGTCTCCGCTGGCACACGTCAGCTCGACATGAAACCCATTGCCACGCGACGGTGCTGAGTAGCGCTGTCCATGCGAAGCGTTGGCCAGTCCTCCGCGTTCAGATGATCCCGTTGTGCCATCACGGCGCGCGCGAACGCGATCTCCATCGAGAGCTTGATGGATCGCGGGCTCATATCAGCAATCTGACGGTCCAGTGCAGCGGGAAGCTCCGCTGAGAACTGCACTCTCATCTTGCGAATCAGCTCGGCCAGAATTTCCCGGGCGATCGTGTTGAGCTGCGTCGGCGATGGCTGCGCGATGTGGAACACGAGCATCCGCGAGCGCAGCGGGGCCGGCACCTCGCCCAGGTCGTTGGCAGTCGCGACAATCCTGAGGTGGCTGGCGTCGAATTCCAGGTCTGGCAGCGACTGGTCGACGAAGTGCTTTGCTGTGTGCTCTTCCAGCAGCGAATACAGCGGTCCAAGCACGCTGTACCCGATGGTATTGGCCTTGTCGATCTCATCGAGGACCACCAGGCCATTGGCCACAGGCGCATGCCCGGCTCGGCCCCAAGCCAACGATTCGAACAACTGGCCGGGCGACGAGTTCGACCAAAAAGTGCTTGAGCCCGCAATCGTGCTGGAGTTCGTCTCCGCCGCGACCGACAGGAACAAGGGCGGCGGCGTGCCCAGAAGATCAGCCAGCGCGTTGGCGAAGCGAGTTTTGCCGATTCCCGGAACGCCTACCAGCAGGATGGGCGCCAGCCGATGGGGAAGCCCCTCCGAGCACAGCGCGATGTGCGGCTGAATCGCGGTCTCGATCGCTTGCTCAAAATTTGGAAAGTCCTCTGCCAGAGCATCGAGCCGACGCTGCCAGCCAGCAGGGATCGAAGCCATTGGCCGGCTGAGGCCACTGAGCGCGAGACGCTCGAGGGTCTGCGCGATTCTGCGGCCAGCATCGCCGTCACGCCCCTTCACCCGCTGTTCAAGCTGCTCGGCATTCTCGGCAAATCGGAACACATCGACGGGGTTGCACTGACGCGGTCCGGTGACCAGCCCCAGCAGGTCGAAGTCGCCCTCGACCGAAGGAAGATCGAAGTCCGGCACGTCATCCATCGCCTGCGGCGTGGCCTCCCGCATCTCGGCTGCGAAGCGTCGATTGTGCAGTTCCTGCAGGACGTTGGCCAAGCTGGTGAGGGTCGCATGTTCGAGATCACCACGGCGTGGGGAGAAGTCGAACATGATGTGGAGCGCACCGCACACTTTCACGCAGTTGACAGTGGCTCGACGGGGCTGCCTTCGTCCGAGGATCAGGACACACGATCGGAGAAACAGTTCGCTAAGCTGCCTTCCGTCGCGCGTGAGTTCGGGGTCGAGCCGAACACTCAGCCAGTCGGGGCATTGGAACAACGGCAGTACCTCGGCCACGCCGACGGTTGTTTCAAAAAGGTTTTCAGTCATCAGCATCTCGCAGTTGGGCGAACGAAGTCCGCGATGACGCCGTCAAGTGCGGCGCGCCAACTGGAGGGATGACCTATGTTCGCAATCTGCGTATTCGGCGAGCAGGCAACCGCTGGCCGGCTGCCGTGAAACGGCATGACGTCAGGATGGCTGGGGTGGGTTGCATTGCGTAGTGGGTTTGACCAATGCCGTCACTTTACGGGCTGCCGAAGGTCAACGCAAGAAACGGCCGCGCTACTGGCGGCACGATGGCAATCACAGATCGTCTGGATCTTTGAACTGTTCAGGATCGACCAGGTCCTTGAGCGGCACACCCACCGCGTCGGCAAGCAGCGCCATGTTGTCGATGGAAATGTTCCGCACCCCTCTTTCCACGCTGCTCACATAAGCCCGCGTCAGACCCGCATCGAACGAGATGACCTCCTGGGTAAGGTCTCGGTTGCGCCTGGCGCGTCGCAAATTCCGAGCAAATACAGCTCGCGCAGTCAATGTTTTTGCAGTCTTCTTCATACAGAAGAAGCGTGTGTTGCAGGCGCGCAAATCTCCACTCACTTTGCTGTACATAATGACAACTTTAAGATTCAATAAGTTTTCCAATAGATTCAAAAAACAAACTCCTGTCGTCTTCATGATGACTTTGGGGATCAACATACCGCATGTCCAACGACGCTCGCCCTGAAGCCTTCGCAGAAGCCGCCAAATCCGGACTTACTGCAGCCAATGCAGCCAATGCAGCCACGCTCGCGACCTGCACTCTCGTCGGCGGCTCGCTGAGTGTGTTCGCGGATGTCGCGCCATCGGGCTGGAGCCACGTGATGGGCTTCGTCGCGCTGGCAAGCTGGCTGTTCAGCATCACCCTGGCGCTGTATCTGGCCGGCCGCAGCACGCGACCGCAGGAACCCAGAGGCCTGCTCGCGACCGTGGTGGACGGTGTCAGACTGGCCGGAGCCAAACCAGGCATCGCCGCACTGGTCGTGCTGATGACAGCCGGCGCGGCCTTCACCGTGTGGTCAAGGATGCATAGCGATCAGGGCAGCGTGCTGCGCTCACTGGTGGCGACGCAGGAACGCGCAGCAGCAGTCGCGGAAGCTGCGGCGGGACGCACTGCCGCAATCCAGGCCGATACGCAGGCGATCCGTTCGGCCGTCGGCCGGCCAGCGACTCCAGCGGAACTGCTCGCGAAGCTGGGCTATGGAACGAGCAACGAAGACGTGTGCAGAGCAATCAGCACAGGCGCCGTCAAGGCGCTGCAACTCATGGAGAAGATCGCCGAGTTCAAGGCACGCCTGTCCGTCCCGCTGGGTGCAGGGCAATACGCGCTGTGCATCGAAGAAGCGCTGTCAGAACCTACCCGCGGGCCGGCTGTGGCCCGCGCCCTTCAGGAGATCGAGGTCAGCGCCGAGGACATCGGCCGGCTGTATGTCGCTCAAACGATCGGCTCCGGCGAGTCTGGGGCACTGCGCCCGCTCGAAGTGCTGGTGACGCTGGGAATCGAGCGTGATTCCCGGGCGAGGCTGACATCGGCTCGGGCTACGCCGCTGATGTACGCAGTCTGGGCAGACAACCTGCCTGCGGCAGAAACCCTGCTGACCAAGGGTGCCGATGCGAACCAGACCAGCCGCTTCGACTATGCCCTCGGAATCAGGATGGCCAGCGTTGCCGTCTCTCCGCTGGCTGAGGCGCAAAGACTGGGCCGGCCGGCCCTGGAAGAGAAGCTAACAGTGGCGTTATCAGGTGTTATGGCGTTACGCGTTACGCGGCGTTATCACGCGGACTGGCGATGAGCGTGACGTGGCTGCTTGTGTCCCGCCACCAAGGTGGAGACACGTCGATCGGCGGCCCGGGCGGCGTGGCCATGTGCTCTTCGTCCAGCCGTTCGGGCCACACCTCCTGCAACTCCCCGACGCGGAGCTCGACCTGCGGCCGCAGCACTTCGATGCCGGGGAAAGACCCGTGTCCCTGCTTCATGCCGCGCCGGTACACATCAAGCGCCCGCTCCCGGTGGCCGACGAGCACGGCATTGCGACCGTTGAATCCACCCAGGCCAGCCGGATAGCGGACCGAGGGGCGGTAGTCCTCGAATGCCTTCATGAAGTCACGCCGGGCAAAGCTGACACGCTCGATGTCCCGGACCCACTGAATGGTCTTGAACCACCCACCGATGACGTCGACGGAGAAGTGGATGGCTGGGTGCTCGAACACGATGAAGAATTGGCGGTCCGAACACTCCTTTGCAGCCTGCTGCACCATCAGCCAGGCGCCGGAGATGCCGCCAAAGCGCAGGCGGTACAGCTCCTGGTAGATCGAGGCCATGCTCGGCGCGAAGGGCGAGTTCAAGGCGAAGTTGTCGAACGCCTGGCGCAGCTCGAGGGGGTCGCAGTCCGCAAAGGCCGCGCACCACTCGGTGGCCTCCAGTTCGCCGAACTCTTTGCCGGTCCGCTCGGCGACCAGGCACAGGCACTCGCCGACGACACGCACGACAGTGCCGGATGCACGGGATACCTGCCGCGTCATGCCGCATCTCCTTCCGGCTCCGAAGCCGGGGGCATGCCGACGTCGGTGATCTCCGCGTGCCCAAACTCCACTTGCCCCACCAGCATGGCCTTGAAGCGCTCCGCCGTGCTTCGAGCAGCCGGTTTCAGTTGGCCGGATCGGCTCCTCACATTGGCCATGCTGGCGAGGCGCAGGATACGGTCCGAGTCCTTGCAGATCACGTCGAGCGTGTCGATCCGCTGCGGCTGTTTTGCAGTGCGACCTTGGTAGAAGTCGCTGTCAGCGGCGTTGTCGATCGCGCGGCAGATCTGCGACGGACTGATGCCTTCGGCCAGTCTGGCCTTCACGATGCTGCGGCGGGATGCTGTCAGCTTTTCTCCGGGACGATCTGTACGCTGTTTCCAGTGCTCAAAGATCTGGTCCACCGCATCGACTTCGCTGACCTGTTGGAAGTCTTCCTTTGTGCTCGTTTCCGTAGCACTACTGGGCAAGGAACTATCAGCAGTAGAAACAGGAGGGAATGCATCAGGGCAGGACTCCTCTTCTTTTTGATCCTGTTTATCTACGGTCTTATATGTGTCCTGTTCTCTCTTATATGGCTGAGCCGCGGCCGAGCCGTGGTCGGCAATATCGGATCCTTCGGCATCCTGATTCACATCAGGCCTGCGCGAACGTGCGCGCGCGCTTTGCTTGGCCCGGAACCGTTCATCGCTCTTCTTGGCATCCCAGGATTGCTGGGCCCAGATCGCCAGTTCGGGGTGATGCCAGCGGCCATCGGAACAAAGGGTCCAGCCTTGCAGGACGGGATCTCGGACAGCAAGCCAAGCCTCGATGTCGCGGCCGAATCCAGTCATCGATGCCAGTTGGATGTCGTCATCGGGTGCCGTCATGGCGGGCTGCTGGCGCCACGCCTGGGCGATAAGGAGTACCAATGCCCTGAAGGGCTCGGCATGCTGTGCCAGCGCCAAGGGATGCCCGGACAGGAAGGCCAAGCGCACGGGTGCCCAGGGAAAGGTCTCCAGGTTGATCTCTGCCGGGACCAGTGGCACTAGCGCGATGCCCGTCCTGGGCACGCGGTGGTTGTCTACTGCCTTGAGTTTCTGCACGAACACCTCACATTTGAAAGTTCAAGAAAAGCAACCGGGGGGGTCGCCGCCTGAATCAAATGTGCAGGAGTTCGAAAAAAAAACTGCCGGAACGAAAATTATGCGCGTTCTGTTCCCGTTCCGGTTGGCAGCGGCGGTTCTATGGCACGCGGATTTCGGCGTGCAATTCAATTAGTCGATACAGCTGATCCAATTCAATCTGTTTCGCATCTTTGATCCATTGAAGATGCAAGGAGCCAGCCTGATCGATTAACGGCCCGGATTTATACAAATCCTGCCCCGATGTCAATCGGCCAAGAAAACTCGTCCGTTCACTGAACTGATCACCAGATAAAACGCGCAAATACAACTTGTCTAGGTATGACTTGGCTTCATGCTTCGCTTCATGTACCGCCACCGCAAGCGCCTCAACCAACCCGCGGGTTTCATCGCCAAAAAAACGAGCCGCAAGTCCCCTATGTAGCGACAAGCGCGAAGAAATCTCTCCTACCTTCACCAACCGCCGTTCGAGGTCATCCCGGTAAATTTCCAATTTGGTCATCGTTGAAGGTTGGAACAGTCCAATCAACTCGATTGCGAGATCCTCTGCTAGCGCTTTTTCTTTCACGCTTGGATTTACTCGGCTAGATGCGCCAATGAGGATCCGGCCAGCCACGTGGATACGCGGGGCGCCAAGGTCCATGACCAAGCTCATCAGTACAGTGTCAACTGAGTATTCAACAGCGTATTTGAATGCCTGAACGCTCGGCAGAGTTCCCCACTTGTCTTCAGTGGACTTTGGTATCTTCGCTAGCTCATCCAGCCGGCGCGCCAATGCGGCCCTAACTACTACGCGATTTTCAGATGTGTTTTCAACAGAAAGATGATCAATAAGAGCAATCAGATCACTCACCACACCAGACGAAATAATACAGCGACGCCAATTTCCGACCGTTTTATCACTGATTCCCAAGATCGCCGTCGAAAGATAATGATCGGTCAAGTCGTTCACGATTTGATAGCGAACCGCGATGTGCCAGAAGTCGGTAAAAACCATTAACCGTCGTTCATTATCAGGATCAAGCAAAGGCACGACATGAGAGCCGGCAGAGTGAGCTTCCATGGACACATCATCCACTACCACTGTTGCGCTCTGACCGTCCGGAACGCCACCACTTGACGCTTCTTTCCCATTCCGGTCGTTTTTTTCGGCTGTCATCTCAAATCACTCCCGTTGATTACCGACAGGAGAAATTTTGACAAAGACAGAAACCCCATCGACGTCCTCCCTGGCCACTGAAAAACTCAAGCCCGTCGCAATTACGGCGGAAAACACTGAGGAGCTGTCCGCGGCTTTGGACCGCATTCAAGGAACCGCTCGCGCAGACATACTCAGTGTCGCCGACATCGTCCATCTCACCAGCGCCGCAGAGCGAAGACTCGAGAACGCTGGCATCGCCGCCAGCTACCGTGCCGGTGCAATTCTGCATGTAACGCCAAGCGGGCCGAGCTGCACGGCATACAAGTACGCCCGGCTCGGCACCGCTGTTCAGCTGGAGCGCAAAGCGTCCGGATGGATGTTGGTGCGTGCCTACCGGACCAAGGCGTGGCCACGCCAAGTCGGCCGTCAAAAGCTGACGCTGACGCCACGGCAGAAAATGCACGTGTTAAAGAACACGATGAAAGCGCACGAGATCACGGTGGCCGAAGCTCACGTGGCTGTGGAGATGATTGCGCAGGCAGGCTGACCATGGTCACGCTGCTCTCCCTCATGTCAGCCTACAACGGGCCCACAGCCCCATTGGATGAGATCTGCGGACCCTACTTCGGCCTGAGCCGCGCTGAGGCCATGAAACAGGCCGCGAACGGAACGCTGCCAATCGGCGTGTTCCGGGTTGGCAAGTCGCAGAAGGCGCCCTACAGAGTTCGGCTGGACGACCTGGCGAAGCTGATCGACGAGGCGCACGAGAAGGCCAGTGACACCTGGAAGCGCTGCCAAGTGTGAGACTACAAGGCCCAACCCCACAAGCCCCCGATGGACCAATCCTCGGGGGCTTTGTCCATCTTCAGGCCCCAGTTGCACAGATCGGCCAGTGCAACTCGCAGTTTCCTCAGAGGCCGAGACGCCCCTCGGAGTGCAACCAAAGTCCCACGACCTTCAAGCAACCGCGAAATGTTGGCTCTACGACACAGTTTTTTCGTGAATGCTTCCAGTCCATCATCGGCGCGACGGACAGGCGCCAGGGGGTCGGGGAGGATGGCAAGGGGAACAGCAAGTCGGGGGTGGGCGGTGGGGCGCAGCCGGGGCGTTGGCGTCAGTGGCGCAGCGCACCGGCAGGGCGGCGATTATCCCACCCCGGCGGCATCCGCTGGCGCAAAGTGGCTTTGCGCCAAACATGCCGCTGGTGCACGATTTGCTCCGCACTATTGCTATTGAATTGGTAGCTTCTGGAGCATCTTGCCGGGCCGTGGCGCTCACTGGAGCACCTGCGCCTTCGGGCGGCCGCGCGGCGCTCACGCGCCCACGCTGCGGCGGTCGATCTTGCGGCTG
>Ga0081606_1000238_pt2 | contig 15355 bp, 13 predicted proteins | sample EareggfetidaYelm_FD_71127 | JGI IMG/M metagenome (GOLD analysis project Ga0081606, IMG submission 71127) | Earthworm egg capsule microbial community from the University of Washington, USA - E. fetida Yelm (SPADES assembly) (version 2) | ecosystem: Host-associated > Annelida > Reproductive system... | reverse complement strand
CGCGCGCGCCGGGCGGCTGACGGAGCCTAAGGGTAATCACCATTTCGATGCGGCGTTCACATGCGCATACTCTTGAACAAATGAATAGACAAAGAACAATTATTCGCAACCTGCTGCCCGTGCTGCCCGGGGCCGGTCATGGACGCTGAGCGCGGCCTGGCGATTCGTGCCGCCTGGCTGGCCTATGTCGGCGGCTACACGCAGGAGGTGATTGCCGAGCGCCTGGCGATTTCCCGCGTCAAGGTGCAGCGCTTGGTGGCCTCGGCGATGGAAAACGGGCTGGTGAAGTTCTTCGTCGAGGGCGTGCCCGCCGAGTGCATGGCGCTCGAAGACGAACTGATGCGTCGTTGCGGCCTCAGGCGCTGCGTGGTCGTGCCCGACATGGGCGGCCCGGAGCAACCGGAATCGACCATCGCCGCCCTGGCCGTGGCCGCTGCGCGCTACCTGCACCGCCTGCTCGGCAAGGGCGACCTGCACACGGTCGGCATCGGCCATGGCCGCACGCTGGCTGCGATGGTCGAGCGGCTGCCGAGCCTGCAACTGCCCGGCACGCGCTTCGTCTCGGTGCTCGGCAGCCTGACGCGGCGCTCGTCGGCCAACCCCTACGACGTGATCGCCAAGCTGGCCGAGCGCACCGGCGGCGAATGCTACTTCTTGCCCGTGCCCGTCGTCGCCGACAGCATGGCCGACGCCGAGGTGCTGCGCGCCCAGCGCGGTGTGCAAGACGTGTTCCGGCTGGCGCGTGAATGCCAACTGTGCGTGGTCGGCATCGCCAGCCTGACATCCGACACGCAGTTGCTGCGCAGCCAGACGCTGACCGCCGAGGAGTTCCGGTCGGTGCGCGCTGCGGGCGCCGTGGGCGAATTGCTGGGCCGCTTCATCGCCGTCGATGGCAGCCCGATCACGCATGAGATGAACGAGCGCGCGGTCGGCGTTGCGCTCGATGACCTGCGCGGCCGCGATGTGCTGGCCGTGGCGGGTGGCAAGGACAAGGCGGATGCGATCCGGGCGGTATTGCGCACCGGCGTGCTGACGGCCTTGATCGTGGACGAGGCGACGGCCAAGGCCGTGCTTCGTACCCCGGGGGGCGGCGGCAAGACACAGACCACAGCCGCAGGCCGACCCCGTTCGCATGGTTTGAAAACAGGAGACTCACCCAATGTCTGAAGCACTCAAAGCCCTCGCACGGGCATGCCACGATCGACGGCTGGAGCGCCGCGAGTTTCTGGCGCGCGCCAGCGCCCTCGGTTTTGGCAGCAGCGCCGCCGGCCTGATGCTCAATGCCGTGTCGACCCGGGCCCTCGCCCAGGACGGCGGCGTCGACTTCATGAAGCACAAGGGCAAGACCGTCAAACTGCTGCTGAACAAGCATCCGTATGTGGATGCGATGGTCAAGAACATCGAGAACTTCAAGGCCCTGACCGGCTTGAATGTCAGCTACGACATCTTTCCGGAAGATGTCTACTTCGACAAGGTGACCGCAGCCCTGGCCAGCAAGAGCAGCCAGTACGACGCTTTCATGACCGGCGCCTACCAGACCTGGAAGTACGGCCCGGCGCGCCAGATCGTCGACCTGAACCAGTACCTGAAAGACCCCAAGCTCACCTCGGCCAACTACGCCTGGGAGGATATCTACCAGAACCTGCGCGCCGCCACGTCCTGGGACGGCAAGGCCGGCTCCGAACTCGGTGGCCCGGGCGCCAAGCAATGGGCCTTGCCCTGGGGCTTCGAGCTCAACAGCCTGGCCTACAACAAGCGCCTGTTCGATGCGCTGAAACTGGGCGTGCCGACCCACCTGGCGGACCTGGCCGACAAGGCCGCCAGCATCAGCAAGAGCGGCAAGGGCTACGGCATCGGCGTGCGCGGCTCGCGCAGTTGGGCCACGATCCATGCCGGCTTTTTGTCGGCGTACACCAACTTCGGCAACAAGGACTTCCACAGCGCGGGCGGCAAGCTGACGCCGGCAATGAACACGCCGCAGAGCAAGCAGTTTCACCAGCAGTGGATCGACATGATCAAGAACGGCGGGCCGAAGAACTGGACCAACTACACCTGGTATGAGGTCGGCAACGACCTGGGCGCGGGCAACAGCGCGATGATCTACGACGCCGACATCATGGGCTACTTCTTCAACAGCGGCAGCAACAAGGAAGCCGGCAACCTGGCCTACGCCGCGTTCACGCCGAACCCGGCCGCCAAGGCGCCCACGCCCAATATCTGGATCTGGTCGCTGGCGATGAGCGAGTTCTCCAAACAAAAGGAGGCCGCCTGGTTCCTGCTGCAATGGGCCACCGGCACGCAGAACACCACCTTCGGCGCCACCCAGGGCGACTTGGTGAACCCGGTGCGCAAATCGGTCTGGGAAAACGCCCAGTTCAAGGAGCGGCTGGACAAGTCCTACCCCGGCTACCTGCGGCAATACCAGGCCAGCGTGGAGGGCGCGAAGATCTACTTCACGCCGCAGCAGTTGTTTCCCGAATTCACCACCGAGTGGGCGTCGATGCTGCAACAGATGTACGGCGGCACGGTGCCGGTCGGCGAGGGGCTGGACAAACTGGCCGAGACGCTGACCCGCAAGCTCAAGGGCGTGGGCCTGGCCTGAAGCCCCCAGGGCGCCAACGGCCCCGGCGCGACCGCTCGCGGCCGTGCTGCGGGCCGCAAAGCCCGGCGCGCCGCGCACATTGGCATCGAACCCCATCCCCCCGGAGTCACCGTGATGACCGCCACCACCAGGCTCGCCTTGCCGCAGCGGCCGCGCCAGCGCCTGCGTTTTCAGACGCTGCTGCCGTACCTGCTCAGCCTGCCGGCCCTGCTGGTGTGCATTGGCATCCTGATCCCGTTTTTCGTTGCGGTCGGCTACTCATTGCAGCGCTACAACCTGTCCTTTCCCGACCAGCGCGAGTACATCTGGTTTGACAACTACATCGACCTGCTCACCGATGGCGCATTCTGGAACACCGTGCGCGTGTCGCTGGTCTACATGCTGGCCACGGTGGGCGTGCAACTGCTGCTGGGCATGGGCATTGCGCTGCTGCTCAAGGAGCGCAACCGTGTCAACAACGCGCTGAGCGTGCTGCTGATCCTGCCGCTGATGGTGGCGCCGGCCATCGCCAGCCTGATGTGGAAGCTGATGACCAACCCCGGCTTTGGCGTGCTCAACTACCTGCTCGGCCTGCTCGGCATCCGCGACTTCGGCTGGTCCTCGCATCCCGATACCGCGATGTTCACCGTGGTGCTGGTCGACACCTGGGTCTACACACCCTTCATCGTCGTGCTGCTGCTGGCCGGCCTGCGCGCGCTGCCGCCGCAGCCCTTCGAGGCCGCGCAGCTCGACGGCGTGCCGGCCAGCTTCGTGTTCTTTCGCATCACGCTGCCGATGCTCACGCCCTACATCCTGACGGCCGGCATGTTCCGCATGCTCGACAGCATGCAGCAGTTCGACATCATCTACTCGATGACGCAGGGCGGCCCCGGCGACGCGCTCACCGTGTTCCAGGTGCAGGCGTACCTGGAGGCGTTCAGCTTCTCGAACATCGGCAAATCGGCGGCGCTGGTGCTGATCCTGTGGGTCATCACCTACGCGCTGTCGACCCTGTTCATCCGGCATTGGCTCAAACTGCGGCAACGCGCCCGGGGCGGCCAAGTCTGAGGCGAGACGCACACACCATGAGATCTGCCACCTTCTGGCGCGTCGCGCGCCCCGTTTTGCTGACGGCCGTCGGGCTGTTCTTTTTGTTCCCGTTCGTCTGGGTGCTGCTGATGTCCTTCATGTCCAACCAGGACATCCTGCGCAGCACGCCGACGCTGGCCTTCACGCCGACGCTGGACAACTACGCCTCGCTGATTGCCGGCCAGCTCAAGACCGATGTCGGCGCGCCGCTGCCGAGCGACTACATGCACAACCTGTGGAACAGCCTGCTGCTGTCGAGCGCGTCGGTGGCGCTGTCGCTGCTGCTGGGCGTGCCGGCGGCCTATGCGTTTGCGCGCTTCAAGTTCAGGCTCGGCGAGGACATTGCGTTCACGCTGCTGAGCTTTCGTTTCGCGCCGCCGATTCTGGTGCTGCTGCCGCTGCAACTGTACTTTCAGGAGATCGGCCTGTATGACACCTACGTCGGCCTGATCTGGGTCTACCAACTGATCACGCTGCCACTGATCCTGTGGATCGTGCGCGGCTATTTCGAGGACATCAGCCCCGACATCGAGCATGCCTACCGGCTCGACGGCCACAGTTGGCTGCGCAGCTTCGTCAAGATCGCGATTCCGCTGGCCCGCCCCGGCATTGCCGCCGCCGGCCTGCTGGCGTTCATCTTCGCGTGGAACAACTTCGTCTTTGCGCTGATCCTGGGCTCGTCGAGCGTGCAGCCGGTCACCGTGGGCGCGCTGGCGTTCATCACCGCCTCGGGCATCCAATACGGCCAGATCGCCGCAGCGCTGATGCTCAGCGTGCTGCCCACGGCCACCATCGCGATGTTCGCGCAGCGCTACCTCGTCGAAGGCCTGAGCCTCGGCGCGGTCAAGGGCTGAATCGAGGAAGCACGCATGCCCCATCTGAGCATCAGCGGCCTGTGCAAGGCTTTCGGCAAGAAAAAGCTGCTCGACGGGCTCGACCTGGCGGTCGAGCGCGGCGAATGCCTGGTGGTGTTCGGCGGCTCCGGCTCCGGCAAGACCACCTTGCTGCGCCATATCGCCGGGCTGCTGGAGCCTGACGCCGGGACGGTCCTGATCGACGGCCAGCGGGCCGGCGACGTCAGCGCACAGCAGCGCGGCGTGGCCATGGCCTTCCAGAACTTCGCGCTCTACCCGCATATGACGGCTTTCGAGAACATCGCCAGCCCGCTGCGCGCGCGCGCCATCGACGAGGCCCGGATCGCCAGGCAGGTGCAGGAGGTGGCCGAACTGCTGCGCATCGCGCATGTGCTCGACCACAGCCCCCGGCAGTTGTCCAACGGGCAAAAGCAGCGCACCTCGCTGGCGCGCAGCCTGGTGCACAAGCCGCAGATGATTTTGCTCGACGACCCGCTGCGCAATGTGGACGCGAAGATCCGCTTCGAGATGCGGCTGGAGTTTCCCAAGCTGTTCAAGGCCTTCGGCTCCACCGTGCTGTACGTGACGCAGGACTACCGGGAAGCGCTGGCACTGGGCGACCGCATCGGCGTGCTGGTGGACGGGCGCTTCGCGCAGATCGACTCGCCCGCCGGGGTGTACCGCAATCCGCAAAGCCGCGAGGTGGCGCGCCTGTTTGGCGACCCGCCGATCAACCTGTTCGAGGTGACGCCGCAGCGCGGCCCCGGCGGGGCGATGCAGGTGCAGATCGGCGGCCAGACGCTGGTGCTGCCCGACCCCTGCACCGGGTTGCAGGGGCGCGCCTGCGTGCTCGGCGTGCGCCCTGAAGACCTGCTGTTTTCCACCGAAGCGCAGCCGGGCGCGCTGCCCGTGACCATGGAAGCGGCGATGCCGATCAACGTGCGCACCGTGGCCCTGCTCAAGGCCGGCGATGGCGCCGAACTGCTGGCCAGCCGGCCCGAAGACCCGGTGCTGGCCGCGCGGCGCGAGCGCCTGGGCGGCTTTGCCACGCTGGTGCCGGGCCGCTGCATGTTCTTCGACCGCGCCAGCGGCGCCCGCATCTGAACCCGGAGTTGCCATGGCATCGCTGAGCCTGCAAGACGTGAGCAAGATCTACACGCGCAAAGGCCGCGCGGACAACTGGGCCGTGAAGTCGGTCAGCATGGCCATCGATGACGGCGAAATCATCGCCCTGCTCGGCTCCTCCGGTTGCGGCAAGACCTCGACGCTGCGCATGATCGCCGGCTTCGAGTCGGTCAGCCAGGGCAGCATCCGCATCGGCGACAAGACCGTCAACGCGCTCGCCCCGGCCGAGCGCAACGTGGCCATGGCCTTCGAGGGCTATGCGCTGTACCCGCCGCTGACGGTCTACGACAACATCGCCTTTGGCCTGCTGCGCGGCAAGGTGGCGCGCGACGAAGTGCGCCGCCGCGTGCGCCATGTGGCCGAACTGCTGGAGATCGCCGACATCCTCGAGCGCTACCCGCCCATGCTGTCCGGCGGCCAGCAGCAGCGCGTGAGCCTGGCGCGCGCGCTGGTGCGCCCGGCCGACCTGTACCTGCTCGACGAGCCGATGTCGCAGTTGGAGCCGCAACTGCGCTCGCTGCTGCGCGGGCGCATCAAGGACTACCTGATCGCGCACCGGATGACCTCGGTGTTCGTGACCCATGACCAGACCGAGGCCGTGGCGCTGGCCGACCGCATCGCCGTGATGTCGGACGGCGTGCTGCAGCAGTTCGCCTCGCCCGAAGCGCTCAAGGAGCGGCCGGCCAACCTGTTCGTCGCCGGCTTCATCGGCGAGCCGGCGATGAACCTGCTCCCGGCCGTGGTGGCGCACCGCGCAGGTCGGCTGGAGGTGCTGCTCGGCGGCCGGCAAGGGCACGCGGCGCTGCGCGTGGGCTTTGGCCCCGCCGCGCGCATTGCGGCTGCCGCCGGCCTGCAAGACGGGCAGGCGGTGCAACTCGGCGTGCGGCCGCACAAGGTGCGCCTGGACACACAGCCGCCGGGCGGCGACAGGCCTGCGGCCGGCGGCAACGCACAGCCGGCGGGCGATAACATCGTGCAAGGCCCATTGGCCTTCAACCAATGGCAGGGCGACCAGAGCCATATCGGCGTCGAACTCGGCGGGCACACGCTGCTGGTGGTGACCGACGGCGCGCTCGACCTGGCGCCGCACAGCCGCGTCACGCTGGAGCTGCCGCTGGCGGCGCTGCACCTGTTCGACAGCCACACGCAGCAGGCCGTGCTGCACGGCGCCGATCTCTGACGCCCCCCGCGCAGCACCACACACACCACACCACATCGCACCATGCACCAGGACCTGATCATCGGCATCGACGCCGGCACCTCGGTCATCAAGGCCGTGGCTTTCGACCTCGCAGGCCGGCAAATCGCCGCCGCCAGCACCCCGAACCAAGTGCTGTTTGGCGCGCATGGCGCGGCCGAGCAGGACATGGAGCGCACCTGGCACGACACCGCCGCCACGCTGCAAGCGCTGGCGCAACGGCTGCCGAACCTGGCCGCGCGCACCGTGGCGCTGGCCGCCACGGCGCAGGGCGACGGCACCTGGCTGATCGATGCCGCAGGCCAGCCGGTAGGGCCTGCGATGCTGTGGCTGGACGCGCGCGCCGCCAGCGCCATTGGCGCACTGCGCGCCAGCCCGGCCGCAGAGTCGATCACGCAACGCACCGGCGCGGCGCTGGTGCCGTCGATGCAAAGCGGCCAACTGCTGTGGCTGCGCAGCCACCAGCCCGAGCGCCTGGCGCAGGCCAGCACCGCGCTGCATTGCAAGGACTGGCTGTACTTCAAAGCCACCGGCGAGCGCAGCACCTGCCATGCCGAGAGCGTCTTTACCTTCGGCAACTACCACAGCGGCGCCTATGACGACGAGGTGCTGGCCTTGCTCGGACTGTCGTCGCTCAAGCGGCTGCTGCCCCCCATCGTCGAGCCGGGCCAAGCCCGGGCGCCGCTGTTGCGCGCTGCGGCGCAGGCCACCGGCTTGCGCGAGGGCACGCCGGTGGTGCTGGCGCCGATGGACGTGCCCGCCACCTTGCTCGGCGGCGGCGGCGTGGCCTACGGGCCGGCGGGCCTGCGCCGCGTCGGCTGCTCGGTGCTGGGCAGCACCGGCATGCACGGCTGGGCCAGCGAAGGCACACAGGGCCTGCGGCCGAATGCCCAGTCCGGCTACATCATGCTGATGCCGCTGCCGGCGGTGCGCATGCAACTGATGTCGCACATGGCGGCCACGCTCAACATCGACTGGCTGCTGGGCTTGCTGGCCCAGGCCGTGGAACTGGCCGGCGGCGCCGCGCCACCGGGCGCCCGGCTGCTGGAGCGGCTCGACGCAGCGGTGCTGGCCGCCGCGCCGGGCCAGGCGATCTACCACCCCTATGTGGCCGAGAGCGGCGAACGCGGCCCCTTCGTCGATGTCACCGCGCGGGCGCAACTGAGCGGCTTCAGCGCCGGCCTCGGCCTGCCCGGGCTGGCGCGCGCGGTGTTCGAGGGCATTGCGCTGGCCGCGCGCGACTGCTATGCGGCGCTGGGCGGCCCGCTGCCCGAGGAGATCCGCCTGCTCGGCGGCGCGGCGCGCAGCCCTGCGCTGCGGCAACTGCTGGCCAGCGTCACCGGCCGGCCGGTGCGCGTCAGCCAGCGCCAGGAATGCGGCGCGGCCGGCGCGGCCATGGTGGCCAGCGTGGCCATGGGCCACTACGCCAGCCTGCGCGCCGCGCTGCCGGACTGGACCGAATCCTGCCTCGACGAGCACTGCACCATGCCCGATCCGGCCGAAGTCGCGCTGTACGACGAGCTGTTTGCGCTGTACCGGCAGGCCGCCGCCAGCAACCGCCCGATCTGGGCCGCATTGGGCGCGCTGCGCAGCCGCGCATGGAGCGCATCACCAAGCAAAGAAAGCATCGCATGAGAGCACTCAAAGTGGCCGTGATCGGCGACCAGTTCATGAAAGCGCGCTACTTCACCGAGGCGCTGCAGGCCGCGCTGCCGCAAACGGCGCTCGACATCCGCACGCTGGAGCTCGACTGGCCCGACACGCCGATGGCGCATGGCTACGGCGCCGATGCCGGCGACCCGCAGTTGCAGGGCCTCAAGGAATACATGGGCGCGCCCGGCGCGATGGCCGCCTTCATCGCTGACGCCGAGGTGCTGGTGAACCATCTCGCGCCGGTCACCGACGGCATGTTGCAGCGCTGCGCGCAGTTGAAACTGGTGGCCGTGTCGCGCGGCGGGCCGGTCAACATCGACATGCAGGCCGCGCGGCGGCGCGGCGTGCAAGTGGTCAACGCGCCGGGCCGCAATGCCAGCGCGGTGGCCGAGTTCACCATCGGCATGATCCTGGCGCAGACGCGGCTCATCACCCTGGGCCATGTGGCGCTGATGCGCGGCCAGTGGCGCGGCGACCTGTACCGCGCCGACCGCACCGGCGAAGAACTGTGCAACCAGAGCGTGGGCCTGATCGGCTACGGCCATATCGGCAGCCGTGTCACCAAGCTGCTGCGGCCCTTTGGCTGCCGCATCCTGGTCAGCGACCCGTATGCGCAACTGGACGCCGCCGACCGCGCCGCAGGCGTCGCGCAGGTCGGTCTGGCCGCCTTGCTGGCGCAGTCCGACGTGGTGTCGCTGCACGCGCGCGTGACGCCCGAGACCACCGGCTTCATCGACGCCGCCGCGTTCGCGCAAATGAAGGACGGCGCTCATTTCATCAACACCGCGCGCGGCCCGATGGTCGACTACGCCGCGCTGTACGCAGCGCTGCAAAGCGGGCGGCTGCGCGGCGCCGCGCTGGAGACCTTCGGCGTCGAGCCTTGCGACCCTGCCGACCCGCTGCTGCGCCACCCGAACGTGACGCTGACGCCGCATATCGCCGGCGCGTCGATCAAGACCGTCAAGTACGCCGCCGGCCTGTGCGCCGAAGAAGTCCGCCGCTACCTGCAAGGCCAGGCCTTTGCCAACCCCTGTTGACCCTGTTGACCCCTGTCGAGACGCCAGCACAACCTGCCGAAAAAGCGCCATGACCGAGCCTGTTCGCCCGCGCGCGCCCGGCGCCGAAGAAGCCGCCGACCCGACCTGGCTGAACCCCGCCCAGCGCAGCCGCGATCTGGCCGCAGCCAGCGCCGCGCCGGTCGACCTGGTGGTGATCGGCGCCGGCGTCACCGGGGCCGGCGCGGCGCTCGATGCCGCCACGCGCGGCCTGGCGGTGCTGCTGGTGGAGGCGGGCGACATTGCCGTGGGCACCTCCTCGCGCTCGGGCAAGACCTTCCACGGCGGCCTGCGCTACCTGGAGCAACTGAACTTCCGGCTGGTCGCGCATGCGATCGCGGAGCGCGACCTGATGGTCAAGACCCTGTGCCCGCACATGGCGCGGCCCGAGGCGTTCGTCTACCCGCTGACGCACCCGTGGTGGGAGCGCCCCTATGTCGGCGCGGGCGTGCTGCTGTACGACCTGTTCGGCCTCAAGGGCGGGGCCATGCCGCGCCAGCGGCATTTCAGCCGCAAGGGGCTCAAGGCATGCATCGCCTCGATCGACGCGCAGCGCGTGGTCGGCGGCATACAGTATTACGACGCGCTGATGGACGATGCGCGCCACACCTTGGCCGTGGTGCGCAGCGCCGCAGGCCATGGCGTCAAGGTCGTGACGCGCGCGCCGGTGGTCGAATTCATCAAGGACGGCGCCCAGGTGGCCGGCGTCGTGCTGCGCGACACCTGGAGCGGCAGCCAGCACCGCATCGGCGCGCGCGCGGTGATCAACGCCACCGGCATCTGGGCCGACGAAGTGCAACAGCTCGCCGGCGCCAACAGCTTCAGCGTGCAGCCGGCCAAGGGCGTGCATCTGCTGCTGCGGCCCGAAGCGCTGCAGTCGGACAGCGGCATCCTGGCGCGCGCCACCGACTCGGTGATCATCGCCCGGCGCTGGTACGGCTACTGGCTGGTGGGCACCACCGACTCGCTGTGGAGCGGCGGCAAAGCGCAGCCGGTGGCCGAAGCCGCCGATGTCGATTACCTGCTGGACAACCTGAACCGCTACCTGGCGCGCAAGGTCGGCCGCGCCGACGTGCTCGGCGTCTACGCCGGCCTGCGGCCGCTGCTCAAGCCGGTGGGCGACAACGCCGACAGCACCAGCGCGCTGTCGCGCGACCACGCGGTGATCGCCGGCCCGCCGGGGCTGACCACCATCGTCGGCGGCAAATACACCACCTACCGCCGCATGGCCCGCGACGCGGTCGATGCCGCAGTGCGGCCGCTGGGCGTCAGCCGGCCCTCGGGCACCGCCACCTTGCCGCTGGTGGGCGCCGGGCAATGGGCCGCCGTGCGCGACAGCGGCGCGGCGCTGGCGCAGCGCCTGCGCATCACGCCCGCCGCTGCCGGGCTGCTGCTGCAACGCCACGGCGACCGCGTGCGCGACCTGCTGGCGCTGACCGAAGCGCAGCCCGAGCTGGCGCGCGCGCTGCCGGGCGCCGCGCAGTACCTGGCCGCCGAACTGGTCTATGCGGTGCAGGCCGAAGGCGCGCAGACATTGATCGACGTGCTGGTGCGGCGCACCCACCTGTCGATCGAACTGGCCGACGGCGCGCTGGCCTTGGCGCCGTTCGTCGCCGAACTGATCGCGCCGCATCTGGGCTGGTCGGCGCAGCGCGAGCAGGCCGAGTTGCATGCGTATGAGCGGCTGATCCAGCGCGAGCGCGCCGCGTTGCAGGCCCTGCACAGCCAGCCACCGACCCCGGCAGCGCCCGCTGCCGGAACACCCACCACCCGCTGAACCACAGGACATATCCATGACCTCCACGCCACCCACGCCATCTACCGACGAGAACCGGCTGCGCGCCGCCATCGTGCAGCACTGCCAGCGGCTGTCTGGCGCCGGCTTGTCCGCCGGCACCTCGGGCAATATCAGCGCGCGCTGCGCGCAAGGCGCCACCGCCGGCCTGCTGATCAGCCCGAGCGGCGTGGACTATGCCGATCTGCGCCCCGAGTCGCTGGTCTGGATGGACCTGGACGGGCGCTGGAGCGGGCCGCTCAAGCCCAGTTCGGAATGGCGCTTTCACCGCGACATCTACGCCGCCCGGCCCGAGGCCGGCGCCATCGTCCATGCCCACCCGACACATGCCACCGCGCTGGCCGTGCAGCGCCTGGCGATACCGGCCTTCCACTACATGGTGGCCGCCGCCGGCGGGCATGACATCCGCTGCGCGCGCTATGCCACCTACGGCACCGAGGAGTTGTCGCAGCACGCGCTGGCCGCGCTCGAAGGCCGCCGCGCCTGCCTGCTGGCCAACCACGGGATGATCGCCTTCGGCGCCGACCTGCGGCGCGCATTCGCGCTGGCCATCGAGGTCGAGACGCTGGCGCACCAATATCTGCTGGCGCGCGCCACCGGCACGCCGGTGATCCTGGAGGCGCAGGAAATGGACCGGGTGCTGGAAAAGTTCAAGTCCTACGGCGTCAACGCCCAAACTGCCCCCTCAGCCGCCGCGTGAATCACCGCGCCAACCGCCCCGTGAACCAGCCCGCCGGTCACCCCGTGAACCCCGTGACCGATCCCGTGAACGCCCCCGTGGCCGACACCGGCGCAGCGCTGTTCGTCGGCATCGACATCGGCACCTCGGGCGTGCGCGCAGTGGCCATCGACGCCGCCGGCAGACAGCAGGGCCAGGGCAGCGCGCCGCTGGAGCCGCCGCGCTCGGACGGTGCAGCGCGGCGACAATCGCCCGCGCTGTGGTGGACGGCGGTGCACACGGCGCTGGCCGCCTTGTTCGCGCAAGTCGCTGCGCGCCGCGTGCAAGCGCTGGCGGTGGATGGCACCTCGGGCACGCTGCTGGCCACCGATGCCGGTGGCCAACCGGTTTCCGACGGCTGGATGTACCACGACGCCAGTTGCGCCGACGAAGCCCGGCTGCTGCAACGCCATGCGCCGGCCGAATCGGCCGCGCAGGGCGGCAGTTCCCCGCTGGCGCGCATGCTGCGGTTGCAGCACCTCCATCCCCGGGCTGCGCGGGTGCTGCACCAGGCCGACTGGATCGCCGGCCGGCTGGCCGGCCGCTTCGGCGCCAGCGACACGCACAACGCGCTGAAACTCGGCTTCGATCCGGTCAGCGAAACCTGGCCCGACTGGATGGACGCGCTCGGCGTGCGCCGCGACTGGCTGCCGCGCGTGCAGCGCCCGGGCACGCCGATAGGCCCGGTGGCGCCGCAACTGGCCGCCGCTTTCGGCCTGCCGCCGCAGGCGTGCATCGTCGCCGGCACCACCGACGGCGTGGCCGCCTTTTTGGCCACCGGCGCGCAGCACCCGGGCGACGCCGTCACCTCGCTGGGCACCACGCTGGTGGTCAAGGTGCTGAGCAGCGCGCCGGTCTTTGCGCCGGCCTACGGCATCTACAGCCACCGCCTGGGCGACCTGTGGCTCGCCGGCGGCGCATCCAACAGCGGCGGCGGCGCATTGCTGCGGCATTTCAGCGCCGAGCAGATGGCGCAGCTGACCCCCCGGCTGCGGCCCGACGAACCCACCGGCCTGGGCTACTACCCGTTGCCCGCGCCCGGCGAAAGGTTTCCGGTGCACGACCCGCACTGGCCTTCGCGCACCACACCGCGCCCGGCGGACGACGCGGTGTTTTTCCAGGCGCTGCTCGAAGGCGTGGCCGATGTCGAACGCATGGCTTTCGAGCGCATCGCCGAACTGGGCGCACCGTACCCGCAGCGGCTGTTCACGGTCGGCGGCGGCGCTGGCAACAGCGCCTGGAGCCGCCTGCGCGCGCGCCGGCTCGGTTGCGCCATGGCCACGCCGGCGCATGAACAAGCGGCCTGCGGCGCGGCGCGGCTGGCGCGTGAAGCCATGGCGCGGCGCGCGTGCGGGCAGGCCGAGCCGCCGGCGCGTGAAGATGATGAAGATCGGGCGCGGCGGGCGCGTGACGATGCGGCGCCGGCGCGCCGGGGAGCGCCGGCATGACGCGCTGGGCCGCAGGCTTGGCGGAACTGGCCCCGCATTTCGACGGCTTCGTGCTCGACCAGTTCGGCGTGCTCCATGACGGCCAGGCGCCATACCCCGGCGTTGCCGACGCGCTGCGCCAACTGCGCGCCCATGCCAAGCGCGTGCTGGTGCTGAGCAACTCCGGCAAGCGCGCCGCGTACAACCGCCAGCGGCTGGCAGGCTTTGGCATCACGCCCGGGCTGTACGACGACCTCATCAGTTCCGGCGAACTATGCCGGCAGATGCTCGCGCGCCGCGACCGCGCGCCCTGGGCCACGCTGGGCCGGCGCGTGCTGCTGCTCGACCCCGGGCAGGACCGGCCGCTGATCGACGCGCTGGCGCTCGATAGCGTCGATAGCGTCGAGCAGGCCGACTTCATCCTGCTGGCCAGCCTGGCCGACGGCATGCAGCCGGCCAGCCTGCAAGCGCTGCTCGACGCGGCCGCAGCGCGCCGCCTGCCGCTGGTCTGCGCCAACCCCGACCGGCAGCGCCTGACGCTGCATGGCATAGCCCCCGGCAGTGGCAGCGTGGCCGCGCATTACGAACAAATGGGCGGCATGGTGGTCTGGGTGGGCAAGCCGTATCCGCTGATTTACGCCGCCTGCCGCGAGCGGCTGGCCGGTCTCGGCGCCGAGCGCATCTGCGCGCTCGGCGACTCGATCGAGCATGACCTGCTCGGCGGCAGCCGCGCCGGGCTGGCCACCTGCTTTGTCGCCGGCGGCCTGCATGCGCAGGACTTCGAGCGCGCCGGCGCCGCGCACCGCGCTGCCGAACTGCAACGCCTGCTCGCGCTGCCCGCTGCCCATGGCGCGCCCGCGCCGGCCTGGGCGCTGCAGCGCCTGCAATGGAGCTAGTGTCGCGTCACCAGGCTGGGGTAATGGGTTTCAATCATGCGAAGAGAGATGAAGTTGTTCAGTGCACTGCGGGGCCGCGCCGCGTCAACTGGGCCTGCAGCACCACCACGGCCAGCAGAAACGCCCCGCGCACGATGGTCTGCCAGTAAGAACCCAGCGTCAGGTGCGGCCCGTCGGTGTAGCCGTTTTCGAAATTGATCATGTTCAGGATCACGGCCAGCAGCAGTACGCCGGTGAGAGTGTTGAGGATCGAACCCTCGCCGCCGGTGAGCAGCGTGCCGCCGACGACCACTGCGGCAATGGCAATCAACTCCCAGCCCGCGCCTTCGGTCGGGGAACCCGAGGTTTGCGCGGCCAACAGGACACCGGCCAAGCCGGCCAAGGCACCCGACAGTGCGTAGACCGAGACCTTGATCCGCTCTACCGGCAAGCCCATCAGACGCGCGGCTTCCTCGTTGCCACCGACCGCCAGCACACCGCGGCCGAACCGCGAAAAACGCAAGACCAACGCGCCCAGAGCGAAGGCCAGACCGGCAATCCACACGGGCACTGGCACACCCAGCAGCACGCCGTCTGCCAACTGGTCAAAGCCGGTCTCATAACTGATGGCGACGGTTTCTCGATTGGAGATGGCCAAAGCCAAGCCGCGCGCCGCAATGAAGGTGCACAGCGTGACGACGAAAGGCATCAGCTTGAATCGTGCAATCGCGATACCGTTGAACAGGCCCGCCAGCAAGCCTGCGGCCACGCCGCCCAGCATCGCCGGTATGACACCGTGGTGCGACAGTTGGGCAGCGACCACGCTCGCCAGCACCGCCACCGTTCCCACCGATAGATCGATGCCGCCGCTCATGATCACAAATGCCATGCCGATGGCGATCAGGCCGAACTTGGACGTGCTGGCCGACAAGAACGCGATGTTCTGTGTCCCCAGAAATTCGTCGTAGCGAAGACCGCCGAACAG
>Ga0081606_1000523_pt1 | contig 15367 bp, 4 predicted proteins | sample EareggfetidaYelm_FD_71127 | JGI IMG/M metagenome (GOLD analysis project Ga0081606, IMG submission 71127) | Earthworm egg capsule microbial community from the University of Washington, USA - E. fetida Yelm (SPADES assembly) (version 2) | ecosystem: Host-associated > Annelida > Reproductive system... | reverse complement strand
AAAAAAAAAGAGGGGACAAAAAAAAAAAAAAACCCCACGGCGAGCCCGGGAAGAGGAGTGGGGGTTTTTTAAAAAAAAAAAAAAAAAAAGAGAAAAAAAAAACCCCCCCCCCCCCCCCCCCCCCCCAGTTAGCCCGAAAAAGATATTTTGACTCCCCTTCTAACTCCTTGATTAGATTGACTTGCTATTACTCGCTGAATCGCTTCCAATTGGCAAAAAGGAATATTTTTTCAAGGCATTCCGGCATCAAATTCAACTTCCTAAAGAGGGGTCAAACTTGTCTAAATCAGGTGTTTTATCACAATAGACTTAGGGAAAAAATCTCACAATCCATTGATAATCAGTATTTATAAAATAAGTTACTATTGCGAAAAAAAACAAGATTTTTAGGGACATCTCATAGGATTATTAGACAAATTGCTTTTATTTAGCGGTTTATATGTAAACATTACCCCATGACATTGCCGAAAATACTGACTTCGTTGCTCCTCTTTATTACGGGAATATTATTTGGCTACGCCAATGTACTGCCTGATTCAACGGGAGCGGCAAGTCCAGTCGTTGTTCCCGATGCAACTAAAGAAGCCATTACTCAACGGTTGCTTGAACAATTTCGGATACCCATTGAGCGAAGAAACACAGACCCGATAGTTCCCGACCTGTCGGTTACAGATTCTGTGCAATACCATCGGAACAAAGCGCAGGAGTACGCCGAAGACGTGCAACGCCGGAATGCCTTTATCGGAAAAATCAGCGATTTGGCCAGCATGCAATTGCCGGTTGGCATCGAAGAAAAGCTGGGCGGGTTGGGCTATACCATTATTATCACCAAAATAGCGGCAAAACCCGATAATACTTCTCTGGTGGAGGCTTATTGCATGCTTGAATTGCCCTCCTCAGGCGATAAGATTGCTTTTCGCGGCGTGAATATTCCCTTTTCCAATGAGGGCGGTTTGTCGGGCAACGGAAGACTGGAGCTTGTCGGCAGTTATCCGAAAAGGTGGAATGATCAGGTGTTATTCACTTTGCTCGGACAAGGAGGGACCTTTGTGGACTTTGACTGCCACGGCTTTAAAAGCCTAAGCGTAGAAATCGAGGCGGAATTTTCACGCGACCTGATTATTCCCGAAGATGAAAGAACAGGCTTGCTTCCGGCGCCGGCAAGAGTGAAGTCGCGCTTCCGCGCCGAAGCGGCCAGCTTAAATGATTTGCTGTTTGAGGTAAACCTGCCTTCTTTTCAAATGAACGGGCTGAAAGACTTTACCTTTAGGGCTGAAAGCGCCTACTTTGACTGGAGCGACAGAACCAATCCCGGCAGTTTACAATTTCCCGCAGGCTATACATCGCCTTTTATAGCGGGAAATAAACCGGAGTTATGGCAAGGCTTTTATTTGCAGAGACTCAGCGTAAAGATGCCGGCTTCCTTCGCCAATCGAAACAGCGCGAACCGCATTGCGCTCAGCGCGGAGAATATGATTTTGGACGAGCAAGGCTTCAGCGGAAAAATAGCGGTTGAAAATGTGTTGCCGGAAGGCGACATGAGCGGTTGGCGTTATTCGATTGACCGGATAGGCGTTGAATTTGTCATCAATGAAGTAAGGGCGTTCGAGTTGGCGGGGAAAATCACGGTTCCGCACCTGCGGGCAAAAGACAATTCCCCGGCGCGGTTTGGTTTCCGCGCACAACTCTCCTCCTCCGGCGACTATCTTTTCGTCGTCAGCATAGAGAAAGAGATGGGACTTCCTTTTTTATTGGCTGAGCTAAACCTCAAGCCCGGTTCCACTGTCACGGTTCAAAGCAGGGACGGGAAATTGTATCCTTCTGCTTTGCTTAACGGCAGCCTTTCGATCAAGGGAACGGGCAGCGGCCCTAAACCGGTCTTCAACAACATAGGCTTTGAAGGCCTGCTCATCAGCAGCGAGGCTCCTCACTTCGACGTACGAGCCATTGGATTCGGCAACGAGCAGCAATCCGTCTCGGATTATCCGGTTGTGATAAGCAATATTGGCATGAGAAAAGGCAATGCCAATCGCTTTGGCCTTAACTTCGATCTGAACGTGAATCTGACGGGCTCGGCTGAAAACGAAGGCTTCAGAGGAAGGGCCTCTCTCACGCTGTGGGGAAAAAAGGATACAGAGGTCGTAAGGAATGCAGAGGGGCAAGCGACCGGCGGCACGGAGAGCAAATGGAATTTCGAAAAAATAGAATTGAGCGGGATTGCGATTGACATCAGCAAGCCCAATGCTTATGAATTTAAAGGCAACATACAGTTTTTTGAAGGCGACGCCGTGTATGGCAATGGATTTCGCGGCTCATTGCAAGGCAGTTTGAGCAAGTTCGGCGGCTTGCAGGTCACTGCCCTGTTTGGTCGCACGCCGGATTATCGCTATTGGTATGCCGATGCGCTTGTAGTTCTCAGAACAGGCGTGCCCCTGATACCCGGCGTATTGTTTGCCACCGGTTTTGGCGGCGGTCTCTATTTTAACATGAAGCAAACAGGCAGGTCGCCCGGCAGCCGGATAGGGGAAACCCGATCCGGCATATACTATGTGCCTGAGCAACATTCCATAGGCATAAAAGCCGTCATGAATATTGGCGCTGCGCGTCCTGAAGCCATGAACGGCGATGTGGGTTTTGAGCTGGCGATGAACTCGCACGGCGGAATTAACTCTGTCTCCATGAATGGCAATGCCAACTTTATGAGTTTGGCGGGGATGGCGGAAGACAAGTTAAAAGAATTGACCGCCGCCAGCGCGGTCGGGGGCTTGGTGCAAAAACTTTCCGGTCTGCAAAAAGGACAAATCTTTGGAACCATCAATCTTGTCTTTGACAATGCGAATGATTTATTCCACGGCAATATGGAAGTATATGTCAATGTGGCGGGCGGTTTGATACGCGGCGTAAGTCACGGCAACAAAGCAGGCTGGGCCGTATTGCATTTTGAAAAAACCGATTGGTATGTGCATATCGGGACGCCCACGCAACCCATAGGGTTGGAATTGTTGCGTCTGTTTAGATGCACGAGTTACTTTATGCTGGGTAAAAATCTGCCCGGCAGCCCGCCTCCGCCCCCGCAAGTAAGCGAAATACTCAATGGGGTTAACTTCGATTCTATGCGAGACTTTAATGCCCTGAAGTCCGGCACAGGCTACGCTTTTGGGATGCACTTTAGCGTGGATACGGGCGACCTTCGGTTTCTTATGTTCTACGGGCGCTTCTCGGCCGGAGCGGGTTTTGACATTATGCTGAAAAACTACGGCACGCAATATCGTTGCGAAGGCGGAAGCCCTCCTCTTGGCATAAACGGATGGTATGCCAACGGACAAGCTTATGCTTTTGTGCAAGGCAAAATCGGCATCAGAGTAAATCTCACATTCTACAAAGGCGATTTTGACATCCTTTCTATCGGCGCGGCTGCCGTTTTGCAAGCGAAAGGGCCGAATCCCTTTTGGATGAAGGGAACGGTAGGCGGTTATTATCGTATTTTAGGAGGCTTGGTAAAAGGCCGATGCCAATTTGAAGTAACCGTAGGCACAGACTGCAAACCCGTGGGGGAACAAAATTTATTGCAGGCCATGAAAATGATTGGCGAAGTAAAGCCGGCCCACGGCAGCACGGAAGTGGATGTATTTACTCCGCCGCAAGCAGCCTTTAATATTCCCGTCGGCGAGGTGTTTGACATTACCGATTTGGAGAATAAACGCCATATCTTCCGCGCCGCATTGGAGCAGTTTGAAGTAATGGACGGAACGGAAAAACTAGCCGGCGGTTTGCAATGGAACGAGTCGCGCGATGTAGTTATTTTTGACAAACATGACATCTTGCCGGGTCAAAAGGAATTGAAAGCCACGGTTAAACTTCGTTTTGAGGAGGAGAAGAACGGGAGTTGGGAGAGCGTAGTTTTCGACGGAAGGCCGGTAGAAGAAGTGGTGGCCGTTACATTTAGAACCGGACCAGAACCCGACCATATACCTGACCACAACGTGGCCGTTTCGTATCCGCTCGCGGGGCAGACGAACTTCTACCAGAGAGAGTACGATCAAGGATTTATCCAGTTGAAAGACGGACAACCCAAGTTGTTCCGTCCCGGCGAACAGTGGATACAAAAAATTCGCATGACGCAAGCCTTGGGAGGAGGGTATGCCGAGTCCGACCTCTCCTATAATGAGCGCGAAAAGCGCGTAAATTTTGCCTTGCCGCCGAACCTGGCGTTGGCTTCTGTTTATCGTTTTGAAATTTTAAACCTGCCGCGGCAAAATACCGCGATTGACGCCAATGTAACGCTAGTCAACACAGAATTGCTGAGCGCAAGCGAAGCCAGCAAGGCCACGCTCACCACCAAAAAGCTAGAAGGAGATCTGACCCGATTGGAGGCAAAAACAATATTTAACGCCTCCTTCCGCACCAGCAAGTACAATACCTTTTCGGAAAAGATGAGCAGAACCTCCGCGGGCAAGAGTCTTCGCGTGGATATTGATCCGGCGCTCAATGTTTTTAAGTTGGTTTCTTACATCGGGGGCGATGAAATCTTTGAGAAAGCAGAGATAGAGGGCAGCGGCAACCGGTTGCCGCTCATTTATCTGGAAGCCAACCTGCAGGGAAACACGTGGTATGATCAGCACGTTTATCCGCTGTTGTATGAGGGCTATCCTTTGGTCGATAGAATTCGCCTGACCAGACGCGATCCTTTTGTCTTGGGGCTGCCGCCGGCACGCGATATACACTTCGCCAATTTTAATCAACCGGCGGTTGCGCTCAATGAGCAATCCGTCTTTGTCCCCCCTTCGTTTTCAAATGAATACATTGTCTATAATTTAGGCGCTTCCGTATTTGGCGACTACCGCGACCTGCAATTGCAGGCGGCTAATTATTATGTGAGCGATCCGTCCCTGTATCCCGAGCGTTTGATGAAGTTGATCCGCGGCTTTAATCCGCACATACGCCAGGGAACCTATAAGGTAAGACTCACTTATAAGATACCTCTCATTAACAGAAGCTGTTCCACGCACGAATGGGGAATGTGGAATGACATTCCGGACAATTAAACAAAAAGCAAACAGATTCTGTGCAAAGGATAAACGAAAGGCAATAAACAAATAATAAATGATTAAGTCCGAGCAACGAAGCATCAGCGATTAAACAAAATGAATCATGCGTAGAATTTTTTACCTGCCGGCAATCGTCATTTTTTTAACGGGGCTGACTTGTCTTGCCGTCCGGGCTCAACAAGATACGGTACGGCAGGAATGGATTAGCGTGATAGCGCGTCCTTATGCCGACTCCGTCCTGTTGCGATGGGCGCCGCTGAATGTAAGAATATGGCAACAAGGGAATGCGCAGGGTTATCGCATTGAACGATATACTTTAATGCGCGACGGGGAGGCGCTTTCGCCGCCGGAAAAAATTATCCTGCAGGAAGAAGCAAAGCCAATTCCGGCGGAAAAATGGGAATCTTTGGTAAAATCCGATCGCTATGCGGCCATTGCCGCCCAGGCCTTGTTTGGCGACCGTTTTGAAGTGGATCTGAGCAAAAGCAACTTGTTTAGCATTGTGGACAAGGTAAGAGAAAACGACCAACGTTTTTCCTTCGCGTTGTTCAGCGCCGACATGTCTCCTCGCGTTGCCCAAGCCTCCGGCTTATGGCATAGCGACAAGCACACAAAGAAAGGAGAGAAATATTTGTACCGGGTAATAATAAACCGCTCGCAACCCGAAGCGCGCGGCAGTTTGTTTATTGGCGCAGACCAAAAATACAGCTTGCCCGCTCCGCAAAACTTAAAAGCTGAAATAAAGGGAAATCAGGTTTCCCTGCGATGGGAAAAGGCCGGGATAGACGCCTACACGGCTTATTCGGTAACACGTTCTGTCGACGGGAAAAACTTTACCCCCCTTTCCGAAACGCCGATGATAACTTTAACCCCCGAAAGCACGCAAAGCAACCGCTACGAATACGCCTCCGATTCATTGGAGTCTAAAATTGCCGAAGCCAGTTATCGCGTACACGGAATTACTCCCTTTGGCGAATCCGGCGCCTATTCCAATACGGTAAAAGCAGTTGCCAATATATTGCTTACCGAAATTCCGGTCATCCGAAGTTGCCTAAGCGAGGACAATAAAACCATTCAGATACAATGGGAGTTTTCCAAGGAGCAGGAGAAGGCCATCAATGGATTTAGCGTAGAGAGTTCTCCGCAGCCAAAAGGAACTTTTACCACGCTTCGGCCTTGGCTTCCGCCAGAGACAAGAACCTGCCAGGACAAAACTCCGCATCAGACAAACTACTACCGAATCACTGCTTTTGGCAAAGACAACAGCAAAGTGTTGTCGCCCGTTTACCTTGCCCAACTTATAGACAGCCTGCCCCCGATTGCCCCCGTCGGGTTGAAAGCTATGGTCGATGATGCCGGGTATATCACTCTTTCGTGGGAACAAAATCAGGAGGCGGATTTATACGGCTATCGGGTATATAAAGCCAATAATGAAAAAGAAGAGGCCACGCAACTGACCCATAAACCCACCCTTTCCAATCAGTACGCGGACACCGTAAACCTGAAAGCCCTGAACGATGCGGTTTACTACCAGGTAATGGCTATCGACAAAAGCCAAAATCATTCTCCGCTGTCCGCCTTGCTAAAGGTAGCGCTGCCCGATAAAGTAAAACCGCAAGCCCCCGCGGTGTTGCCTATAACGAGCAGCGAAAAAGGCGTTGCCCTTTCGTGGATCCGCAGCGGCAGCGCCGACGCCGCGCAATACGCCATTTACAGGAGGGCAACAAACGACGGCGAATGGAAACGCATAAAAATTATCCCGGCGCGGGCGTCCGATACGGTGTACGCGTGGACAGACGATGCATCGCAAGGCATAGGCCACTACTCTATTACCGCGATAGACGACGCGGGACTGGAATCGGACCCTACGGCGCCTGTGCGCGGAGGAAAAATAGACGCCCGCCTGAAAGAAGCTATCAAGTGGAAAAGGCCGGCGCTTATGCCCGAACAACAACAAGTGAAATTGAACTGGCAGTATGAGCCGAGCGATGTAAAAGCCTTTCGGCTCTATAGAGCCGTGGATGCCGGATCCTTGCTCTTGCACAAAACCATAAGCGGAGATCAGCGCAACTACAGCGAGACCGCGCGAACCGGAAAAAAATACACCTTCCGCATAATGGCCGTTTTTGAAGGAGGGCGAATGTCTGAACTAAGCAAAGAATTAACCATAACCTTTTAACCGGCGATGATATGAAAAAAATAATATTTCTCTTTTTTATTTCCATGACGGCCGTCCCCGGACTGGCGCAACCTTGGAAGATTACCTACAATATGTATATACATAAGGACGACTGTGAGAGAATAAATTATACAAAGAGGGTACAATATAGTTATTATTTTAATGAACAAGCAAATCGATTTAATAGCCAAACAGCTCAATCAGGCCATGTAGAAAATCAAACTGAAGCAGTAACTATAATAGCAGGAGGTGAAGTAAAGTGGGAGTGTTGCGTTGCAGATGGGTGGTTTCTCAGCTGGTGCGATGACAACAAACGCGTTGCCTCTTTTAATGTACAATCTCCCAGTAATGGTTGTAGTCAGAGTTCTTGCATATGGAACGGATCTCATTATTTAAACATATCGTTCGATCGCATACCCATACCCGCGCCCACTGTGACTCCGCCAAGTTGCACATCAAACACAGTAACTTGCCGCATAGAAAGTAAGTACTCGGCCCGCGTTCAGTGGCAGTATAGCGGAACAAGTCAAGGACCTTGGCGTAATTTTGGAACGAACTCGCATACTGTTACCGGAACAGTTGACAACTTTCTCATACCCGACAGTCCCAAATACGGCAACCGTTTTGTTCGGGTGGTTGACCCCAATTGCCGCAATGCCAATGGAGCATTCAATGTTGTCAGTGGAATAGCAACATTCAAGTTCAGCGCACCAGGCCCCACGATAACCTGCACCCCAATCCCTCCAAATTGTTACAATGGAACAGATGGCTCCATTCGGGTAAACATCAGTTCAGCGCCTGGAATTAATAGCTTTGTTGTCAATCTATATAGAGACGGGGAAGGTATCCAATTTAGGCAACTCCCAATTACCAATTCCTCTTCTGCCACGCTTACCGGAATACCCGCAGGCGACTATCTTGTAGAAGTTCAGAACAATACGAGTACAAGTCTTTATGGAGCCTGCCCGTCCGCAAAAGTCCGCGTCACTGTAGCTAATCCTTCGCGGGTTACTGTTTTTTTAATCCCTTCACGAATTTCTTTAATCCCGCCAAACAGGGACGAGTATAATACTAATCCTCCGCAGGTTCGATTTTATATGGCCCCCCAAAGAGACTGGTATAATATATCATGTCACGGAGGTTCAGACGGAACGTTGCAGGCAATAGTATATGGCGGCACCGGCAACTATACGGAATATAGTTGGACGCCCGCCAATATAAGCCAAGGGTCTCTTGCCGCAAGTCTGAGGGCGGGAGACTATAGCGTAACCGTAAAAGACTCCAAAGGATGCCAAAGCGAATCTTCTTCCAAAACGCTTACCGAACCGCCTGCCCTTAGCGTAAGCCTTCGCTCAACCGGCGGCAAGGACGGCTACGATGTAAGTTGTCACGACAAATCAGACGGGCGGCTAGAGGCGGAGCCTGCAGGCGGCGCCGGCGCTTATTCATACGCGTGGTCAGGAGGAGCGGGAACAGAAACGGGCAATGTTTTTTCATCTTTACGCGTTGGGACTTATACGGTAACAGTAACTGATGGAAATGGTTGCACGGCATCCGACAGCAAAGCATTGGCGGCGCCGACGGCCATTGGATTTGCGATTAACAGACTTCCCGAAAGCTTGAATTGTCCGAACGACGTAACCACGTTATCATCAATCGGTTTAGTCCACGCTATTGGCTCTGTAAATTACCGGTGGTCGTCCGGCGAAACCGCCGAGAGCATTTCAGGCAAGGGACCAGGCAACTATTCACTGACGGTATCCGACGAGCAAGGGTGCAGTACCACAAAATCAGTCACCATGAACACGCCGGAGGCTTATACGGTAACCCTCGCCGCAATCTCTGACTTTAATGGAAAACCCATACAATGCCATGGGGGCAACAACGGGGTTATTGAAGCTGCCGTGAAAAGCAGTCTGGGAACTGTTGCATCGCCCTCAAACTATGTGTGGAAAAAAAATAATATCATCCACGAAACAGGCAAAACAAAAAATAAAATAACAGGTTTAGCGGCGGGAAGTTATGTCGTCGAGGTTACCTACAATGGCAACTGCGCGGCAACCTCAAACACCCTCTCGTTAAGCGCCCCTCCTCAGTTGAGCGTGGCGGTCCGCGCCACCAGCAGTCATAACGGAGGCTCGGTCATCAGTTGTCATGGAGCATCAGACGCCTCACTGAAAGCGGCAGCTGCGGGCGGCATCGCCCCCTACATCTACGAATGGAATACGCAAGCCGTTGCTTCCGCGCTGAGCGGACTGCCCGAAGGAACATACTCGGTAACCGCAAAGGATAAAAATGAATGCACGGCTTCCAACAGCATCACATTGACGGCGCCCCTGCCCATTGGGTTTGACATCCGGCAACTCACCACATTAAATTGCCAAGACGACGCCACCGCTTCGTTTCAGGTGCAGAATATAACCCACGCTATCGGAACCGTCAGTTACCGGTGGTCGTCCGGTGAAACCGCCGAGAGCATTTCAGGCAAGAAAGCAGGCACTTATTCGGCAACGGTATCCGCCAACGGGTGCCGCGTTACAAAGTCTGTCAGCATTGCCGATCCGGTGGCTTACACCGTAACCCTCGCCGCGGCTTCCCACTTTAACGGCCGTCCCATAAAATGCCATGGGGAGAGCAATGGGGTTATTGCCGCCACGGTTCGCAATGGTGAAGGGGTTGCCGTCTCGGCTTCTAATTATGCGTGGAAAAAAAATGACGTTGCCTTCCAAGAAGGGCCGGCAAAAAACTCAATATCAAACTTGAGCAAGGGAAATTACGCCGTCGAGGTTACCTACAATGACAACTGCAAGTCAACCTCAAATACGTTCCTGCTGACGGAACCTGATCCGGTAACGGTCGCCATCCGAACGACCAGTGATTACAGGGGGTCTGTTATCAGTTGTCACGGAAAATCGGATGCCTCATTGGAAGCGGTTGTCACAGGCGGCACCGCCCCCTACGCCTACGAATGGAATACGCAAGCCGTTGCTTCCGCGTTGAGCGGACTCCCCGAAGGAACGTATTCGGTAACCGCAAAGGATAAAAATGAATGCCAGGCAACCGATGACGTCACATTGACGGCGCCTCCGTCTATTGATTTTTCTATACGGCAACTCACTCGCTTAAGTTGTCCGAGCGAAACCTCTGCTTCATTTCAGGTGCAGAATTTGGTCAACACCTTTGGGACAGTCAGTTATCGGTGGTCATCCGGCGAAACCGCCGAGAGCATTTCAGGCAAGGGTTCGGGCATTTATTCGCTGACGACGTCCGACGAGAAAGGGTGCAGTGTCACAAAGTCCATCCGCGTTTCCGAGCCGGAGGCTTATACAGCCGTCGCGGCAGCCACTTCCAACTTTAACGGCAGCCTGATAAAATGCAACGGAGGCAGCAATGGGGTTATCGACGCCACCGTGCGCAACGGTCAAGGGGATATTGTTCAGGCTTCCTACTATGAGTGGACAAAAAACAGCGCCGCCTTCGAAGAAGGCTCAACCAAAAACAGAATATCAAACTTGAGCAGGGGAGATTACGCCGTCGAGATCACCTACAATAACAACTGCAAAACGATCTCCAATACTTTTCCGCTGACGGATCCCGATCCGATAGCGGTCACTGTCAGAGCGATCAGCAATTACCACGGCGCCGCGATCAGTTGTCACGGAAGTTCGGACGCTTCATTGGAAGCCTATGCCCGGGGCGGCACCGGCTATCCGTCGTACTCCTACCGATGGAGCACAGGCGGCAACACGTCTTCGGTAAGCGGATTGCCGGAAGGAACTTATTCGGCAACCGTGCTGGACAGAAATAATTGTTCAGGCGAGGGCGAGATTGTCATTCGTCATCCGACGCCTGTTCAGGCGGAGGCGGTTTCCTCTTCCGATTATGCAGGCTACGGGGTCACTTGTTTGGGGGCAAGCGACGGATTTATTAACGTAATCGGCCGCGGCGGAACAGGGGCGCTCAGTTATGCCTGGTCAAACGGCAGCGCGACGCCGCACGTCGCCGCCTTGGCGGCGGGCGCTTATTCAGTCACGGTAAAAGACGCCAACCAATGCTCTGCCGCATTGTCGAAAATCATCACCGCTCCGACGGTCTTGCAAACCTCCGTAGCCTTCCGGCAGGACATTGCCTGCGCCGGCGGCAACGACGGGCGCATCGAACTAAGCGCCGCCGGAGGGGCGGGGAGTTATCAATACTCCAATGACAACGGCGCAAGCTGGCAAGCCTCCCCTGCTTTTGCTTCCCTGACCGCAGGCGCCTATTCCCTTCGCGTAAAAGACGTTAACCGCTGTTTTAAAAACATAGCCGCTGCCTTGTCGGAACCGAGACCCCTCGACATTTCATTTACAAACATTGAACCTTCCTATTGCAGGGATCCGAGAGGCAAAGCCACGGCAAGCGTACAAGGAGGGGTAAGCGAGTATTCGTATGCGTGGAAAAACAGTCTTCAGGAAATACTTAGCCGGTCTGAAATGCTGTCCCGCGCAATAGGAGGAGAATATACCCTGACCGTTACCGATGCTCACCATTGCAGCGCGTCAAAAACGGTAAGCATTACCAGTACCGACGGGGCCGGAACTTCTTATACGTCGATAAACGCCAAGTGCCATGACTCCTCCGACGGCAGCGCGCTTATTTCCATCCTGTCCGGCAACGGGCCTTTTCGGGTGAAATGGCCCGACAATCAAAGCGCCTTGCAAGCCGTGAATTTAAAAAGAGGCGTCTATTCGGTATTGATAACCGATGTGAACGATTGCGCGGTCGTGCAAGACGTAGAAGTGAGAGCGCCCGAACCCTTGCAACTGGAATTGCAAAGCCAAACTCCTCCTTCTTGTCATAGTTTCTGCGACGGGGCTATGACCCTGACGGCCTCCGGAGGAACCGGCGCTTATTCCTGTCAGTGGAACGGAAGCGCCGGCGTTTCTCAAAGCGGATTATGCGCAAGCGTCTATCCCGTTTTGTTGCAAGACGCGAACGGTTGCCGGCTGAATAAGAGTTTTACGCTTAGGGAACCGGGTCTGCTTACGGTGAAAACGGCAAGCATAACCTTGCCCTCTTGCGCCGACGGATGCGACGGGGCGCTGGAAGCGCAGGGGGAGGGCGGCAACGGAGGCTACCGCTACGTTTGGGACAACGGCGCCGCAAGCCCCTCCCGCCGCAGAAGCTGTCCCGGGACATATTCCGTGACGGTTACCGATGCAAAAGGCTGTGCCGCAAGAAACAGTTTTACCCTCGGCAACGTACCGCCTGCCCCGCTAAATCTGGGCGACAATGTCACCCTCTGTTTAGGACAATCGCACCGGATAGACGCGGGCAATGGCTGGACGTCTGTGCGGTGGACGGGCGATAATAATTTTACGTCCGTTGCCCGCGCCATTACCGTAACGGAAGCGGGAGAATATAAAGCAACCGCCCTCGGCGAGAGGGGATGCAGAGCCGAAGGCAGCCTCACGGTGCGTACCTCCAATAAGACGCTAAACGCAAAATTTGCGCTTGCCGCGCAGGCTTTTGCCGGCGATACGATAGTGATTGTCGATCTGACCTGGCCCTTGCCGGAAAAAATCGAATGGAGCTGGCCTGCCGAAATGACAAAAATAGTCTCCTCCGATTCGGTGGCGTATGTTAAATTTAACAAGGCCGGAGTCTATGACATTGGCATGCTGTCTCGCCTCGGCGAGTGTCGACGGCAGACGGCAAAGCGCATCGCCATTCTGGAAAAAGAAAATAAGGCGCCCGGCGGACGACTCGGACATAAACCTTTTGTGGAACAGTTTGAAGCCTACCCTAATCCGAACCACGGGTATTTTCAAACGCTCATTGTCTTGGCGGAAAACAGTCCCGCGGCGCTGAAGGTATGGAACGCCGTCGACTCCAAACCGATACAAACGATTTTCCTTTCCGGAGACAAAACCTATCGCGTGTTTATGGATTTGCAACCGCTCAGCGCCGGCGTTTACGTCCTGCGCTTAGAGCACGCAAAAGGCACAGAAAGTTTGCGTTTTATGGTGAGATAAAGGAGCTGAATACTATAAATTAATTTGATTTGAACTTCCTTCCGCTTTCCGTCTTGCGCCTCGCCGGCAAATGGCCGCTTGCTTGTTGGCTGGCCGGCGCGGCGTGGTTGCCCGCGAGTCTGTACGGGCAAAAGATGGATGCCATCGGAAAAGAAAAACCGCTGACGATTTCAGGAAGCGCGGCATTCAGCCAAGTGCTGTATGCGGCCTCGGGCATCGGAGCGCGGCGTGCGCCCTATACATATGTGGCCTCGGGCAATGTAAACCTGGCGCTCTACGGATGGAGCATCCCGCTTAGTTTTTCGTTCTCCAACCAAAACATCTCCTATCAGCAGCCCTTCAACCAATTCAGCCTGAATCCTACCTATAAATCAGTGACGGCGCATATAGGCTACTCCGGCATGTCGTGGTCGCCCTATACGGTAAGCGGTCACATCTTTTTTGGCGGCGGCGCAGACGTAGAGGCGCAAGGGAGATGGAAGTTCAGCGGACTATTCGGGCGCTTCTTAAAGGCGGTCGAGTACGATTCCGCCCAACGCAATACGCCTGCCTACAGACGCATGGGCTATGGCGCAAAAGTAAATTACAGCCATGAAAGCACCTTGATTGATTTCATTGTATTTCATGCCGGAGACCAACTCAATTCCATTGCCCCGTTGCCCGACGCCCTAGGCGTGACGCCGATGGAAAACCTGGTGGTCAGCATAGGCGCCTCGCAAAAAATAGCCTCGCATTTTTTCCTGAAAGGGGAAATTGCCTCCAGCGCCATTTCGCACGACGTCCGCTCCGAGCGGAGCGCTCAATCGCATCTCTTGGCAAAGACCGGGTTTTTATTCAAACCACGCCTCTCCTCCTCCTACTACAGCGCCTTCAAAACCTCCCTTGACTGGCAACAAAGCGCCTATACCCTCGGCATGGACTACGAACGCGTGGCTCCCCAATACAGAACCCTGGGCGCGTATTACTTTAACAATGATTTGGAAAGCATCTCCCTCCGCGGCACCACGGCCCTCTTAAAAGGAAAAATGACGCTGGCCGCGAGCGCCGGCACGCAACGCGACAATCTCGACCACAGCAAATTAAGCACCCTGCGCCGACAAGTCGGTTCGATTACCGTTAACTATGCGGCTTCTCAACAGTTGAATTTCTCCGCCTCCTATTCTACTTTTCAGGCTTATACACGCATCCGCTCGCAGTTTGCTAACATCAATCAACTGACGCCTTACGACAACTTAGACACGCTCAATTTTACTCAAATTACCAAGAATGTTACTTGGCGCGGAATGTATTCGCCGGGCAGCAACAAAAAGCGCAAGCAAAATATCAGTCTCAATTTCAGCTATCAGGGCGCGGCCGACAAGCAAGGCCATGACGCGCAAAATTCAGGCATGAGCTTTTACAACACAAATGCCGCCTACGACGTCACCCTGCCAAAACAAAACCTGACGATTTCGTTCTCTTTTAATGCGGCCATCAGCGAAGGCGCCGCCGCCTCCAAAACACTCGGCCCCATTCTTTCGCTGAGCAAACCTTTTCTCGACAAAAAGCTGAAAGCTCAAGTTTCAACGACCTACAACACTTCCTATAGCCAAGGAAAAGCCGTCAACGGCATTATCAACGGACGGATGGGGGCGACCTATACCGTCAAAAAAAAGCATAGCCTCAATGTAAATATGACCGCGGTGAACAGAAAGAACCAAGGAGACGGAAAGGCAAAATCCTTTACCGAATTTACCGGAACCATCGGATACAGTTATTCTTTTGCCGCAAAATGAAGCCCTATGAAAAATAAATCTATCAGCCTGTTGCGCACGCTTTTTCTCCTTCTCCTGTCCGCCGTCGGTCATGCGCAGGTGTTTCCCGTGCAGGGGAGTTTGCAGATAGCCCCGCCTTATTCCCCCTTCCTTACCGACTATACCGCGCCCGGCACGCAGAAACTCGCCTTGCAGCTCCGCTCCAACGACGTCGCCCTCGGCGACCACCCCATTCGCTTCCGTCTCACAATCGAAGGGGCGGGAATTGCCATTCGCACCAAACCAAACTACGTTCCTCCCTCCCCTTATACGCTCGCGGGAGACGGCGCGCTCTCCATTTTCTACGGCGAGGACTTGCTCGACTATTTTAAT
>Ga0081606_1000522_pt1 | contig 15377 bp, 8 predicted proteins | sample EareggfetidaYelm_FD_71127 | JGI IMG/M metagenome (GOLD analysis project Ga0081606, IMG submission 71127) | Earthworm egg capsule microbial community from the University of Washington, USA - E. fetida Yelm (SPADES assembly) (version 2) | ecosystem: Host-associated > Annelida > Reproductive system... | reverse complement strand
CTCCAGCGCAGAGGTTCGTCCGGGGTCGGTCAGGTTGCCCTGCGCGAGGAATGCTCCCCGCCACACTCCCGCGAGTTCCTCGCGAGAGCCGGTCGTTAGTTTATTCGGCAGCCCCCGAATAGGTCGACGGCGCGCATCGAGCAACCCGGTTTGCCGCGCGAGTGTTTCGCCGCCATCGAGCACTCGCACGAGAAATAGATCCTGTCGTCGCAAACCTGAGGGTGAGATCACCGAGACATCCGGGCGCACCCCGTAGAGTTCGCCGATCTCCCGTGCCACCCGACGCGCAACCGACGGTGAATCGAGTTCAGCCTCAATCGCGATCCGTTGCGAGATAATGTGCAGTCCACCGGCAAACCTCAGCAGGGCAGCAAGTTCCGCTATCCGAACGCCGATTCGCGAGGCGCGAACCGCTGCCAACTCTTCCTTGACATCTGCAGTCAAACCCAATGTGGTGCCCTCTCAACGGTGGTGCTGGTCATGCCGGTTTTCTCGCCGGTGCTCTCGGTCGGACACACACTGGTGCTCGTGATACTCGTCGTACGTGTCATGTCACAGTGGCTCAACGGGGTGTCCCACTGTCGTGCTTGCTCCCGCTCCCACGCTCGTTCCCGCTGTCGTGCTCATTCCTGTTCCCACGCTCGTCCCGTTCATTCCCGTCCCAAATCACGATGTTTTGCGTTGACTGCAATGTTTGGGATGTCCCGCAGTCGCGTCGCGATCTCGTTGGCAAGCGCAACCGACCGGTGCTTGCCCCCGGTGCATCCAATTGCAACTGTTGCGTGGCGCTTATTCTCGCGCAGGTAACCCGCGAAAACTGTGTGCAAGACTCCGAGGTAGGCATCTAGAAACTCCTGCGCGCTCTGCTGTGCGAGGACAAACGTGGCGACCTCTGAGTTTTCCCCGGTCAGCGCTCGAAGTTCGGGATTCCAGAACGGGTTGGGCAAGAATCGGGCGTCGGCGACAAGATCGGCGTCGGTCGGGATTCCGTACTTGAAGCCAAAACTCTGCACGGTCACACGTAACCCCGCGCGCTCCAACTCCGTGAACGTATCGGTGATGCGAGCGGCGAGCTGATGAACATTGAGATCCGAGGTGTCGATGAGGATGTCGCTCGCGGCGCGCATCTCTGCCATCCTCACCCGCTCGGCACCGATACCGTCGAGGAGTGTGCCGTTGGCCTGCAGTGGGTGGGGTCGACGGACCGATTCGAAGCGACGAACAAGGGCCGCGTCGGTGGCGTCGAGGAACATAACTCGAACGTTGACACCGGCACGCAAAGCCTGCACGATCTCCTGCAGTTCGGAGAAAAAGCCGCGACCGCGAATATCAACGACGGCGGCGATTCGAGGCAATGATGCTCCGGCTCGCTCCGCGAGTTCAACGAGTGGGCGCAGCATTTGCGGGGGAAGGTTGTCTACCACGTACCAACCGATGTCTTCCAGCGCATTGGCGACCGTGGATCGACCGGCACCGGACATCCCGGTGACAATGAGCATCTCCTGCTCGCTGTCGCTCATTGCCGGTTCCCTTTCGTGCGCGGGATTTTGGACCCGCGTGATTACCCAGCCTACCGGGCGGGGTTGAGGTGTGCATGGATGGCGGCGGCAAGCTGCGGCCCAATGCCAGCGACTTCTGCGATGTCCGCGATGTTTGCGCGGCGGAGTCGGTTCACAGAACCAAAGTGTGCGAGCAGACGTGAGCTGCGGGTGGGCCCGAGACCCGGTATGTCTCTGAGCGAGGTGGAGAGGTCACGGCTGCGACGCTGACGCTGGTGGGTGATGGCGGCGCGATGTGCTTCATCGCGAAGTCGTTGGACGAGGAAGAGTGCCTCACTGTTGCGGGGGAGGATCACGGGGTAGTCAGAGTCGGGGAGCCACAGTTCTTCGAGTCGCTTGGCGATACTGCAGAGTTGGATGCCTCGAACCCCGGACTCCGCGAGGGCGCGTGCTGCGGCAGCGAGTTGGGGTTCGCCACCGTCGACCATGAGCAGGTTTGGGCGATACGCAAACTTGTTGCGGCGGGTGGGAGCGGCGGTTCCGGTCGATTCGGTGGGAGCGGCGGTTCCGGTCGATTCGGTGGGAGCGGCGGTTCCGGTCGATTCGGTGGGAGCGGCGGGCTTCGATACGGCAAGACTCCCGGGTACAAGCCCGGCGGGCGGGGTGAGTGCGGCATCAGCTTGCGCGAGAACGGCGTTGAGTTCTGGGTTAGACAGGGGTGAATCGCCCGTGGCATTCTCCGGCTCACGCAGGTAGGCAAGTCGGCGGGTGAGGACCTGGTAGATCGAGTCGGTGTCGTCACGTGATTGCGCAACAGTGAAACGGCGGTATTCGTCTTTTCGGGGAAGAGCGTCTTCGAAAACGACCATTGAGGCGACAATGTTTGTGCCCCCGAGGTGTGACACGTCGTAGCACTCGATCCGCAGCGGAGCGTTGAGCATACCCAACGCGTGTTGAAGGTCTTCTAGGGCGCGGGTGCGGCTCGTAAAATCAGCGGTACGGCGCGTTTTGTAGAGCATGAGGGTTTGTTCGGCATTGCGGGTCGCGGTCTCTAGCAGTGCGGCTTTGTCGCCGCGCTGCGCCTGGCGGAGGTGAACTCGACGGCCCGCTGCTGCGCTCAACCATTCTTCGAGGACAGAGGCATCATCGGGCAACTCCGGGAGCACGATCTCGCCCGGCGGGGTGTGGTCGTCGCGGTAGGCGTTTTGGAGTGTCTGGTCGATGAGGTCGGACAGTGGGACATCCAGTTCTTTGTCGACCGTCCACGAGTGCACACTCCGCACCCGGCCTGCGCGCACAACAAAGAGATGGACTGCAGCGGCCAGTTCGTCGTTCGCGATTCCAAACACATCGACATCAACCCGGTCACCGAGCACGACGGCGCTCTTTTCAAAAAAAGTGGTCGCGGCGTGGAGTTGATCGCGGAGCACAGCCGCTTCTTCATAGTGGTGGCACTCGGCGGCAGTGCGCATGCGCCGGGTGAGGTCATCGAGAATTCGAGTGTCTTGGTTTTGCATAAACGCAATAAATCGGTCAACAGTGTCTCGATGTTCGGCAATGGTAACGCGGTGAGAGCAGGGCCCAAAACAACGCTTTATCTGCCCTGCAAAGCAGGGTTTACCGGTCTGCATGGCCCGTCGATAATCGGAGTCTTTGCACGTGCGGATGGGAAAGAGTTTGAGCAATAGTTCGAGGCTCTCGGTCACCGTCCACATCTTCGGGTACGGGCCAAAATAGCGGGCACCGGGGATGTTTCGCTTGCGCGTTACGAACACTCGCGGTGCATCCTCACCAAGCGTAATAACGAGGTACGGATAGCTTTTATCGTCTTTGAATTGCACGTTAAATGGCGGGTGCAGCTCGTTGATGAGCGCAATTTCTAGTTGCAATGATTCCGATTCGGTGGTGACAACGGTCCATTCGACGGATGTCGCGGATGTCACCATGTGTCGGGTTCGCTCCGGGAGGCTGTGTAACGGGGCGAAGTAGTTTGAGAGGCGTGTCCGAAGGTTTTTAGCCTTGCCGACGTACAGCACTCGGTTATCCGGTCCACGGAACCGGTACACTCCTGGTGTTGTCGGAATTTCGCCGGGGCCGGGCCGGTATGCAACGGTATCGCTCCGGTCCGAATTCTTATCCTGCGTATGCGGTACCGTAGCGCTGCGGTGTGGGTCGGTATCGCCCCGATGCGCGGTGGTGTCGTTGAGGTTCCCAGTGGCATCGCCCTGGTGCGGCACCTGAACGGGATGCTCCGACACGGTGCCGTGCGAAGTGGGTGCCACTTCGCTCATTAGCTGACTGCCCCAAGCTTTGTTCCGTCGTTCTCAAAAATCTCACGCAGGAACTGGCCGGTGTGGCTCTCGGCTATCGCTGCCACCTGTTCAGGGGTACCTGCTGCAAGGATGAGTCCACCGCCGGAGCCTCCTTCTGGGCCGAGATCGATGATCCAGTCGGCACATTTGATGACGTCGAGGTTGTGCTCAATGACGATAACGGTGTTGCCACGGTCAACGAGTTCACCGAGTACGAGCAGTAGTTTGTGCACGTCTTCAAAGTGCAAACCCGTGGTCGGCTCATCCAGGACGTAAACGCTGCGACCGTTGGAGCGACGTTGCAACTCGGTTGCGAGCTTCACCCGCTGGGCTTCGCCACCGGAGAGCGTTGTCGCGCTTTGACCGAGTTGAACGTAGCCGAGTCCCACATCAACGAGGGTTTTCAGGAATCGGTGAATTGCAGAGATCGGTTCAAAAAATTCCGCGGCCTCGCTAATTGGCATCTCCAGAACTTCAGAGATGTTCTTGTCTTTGTAGTGCACCTGGAGGGTTTCTCGGTTGTACCGTTTTCCGCCGCATACCTCGCAGGCAACGTAAACGTCCGGGAGGAAGTTCATCTCAATCTTGATCGTGCCGTCGCCCGTGCACGGCTCGCAGCGACCGCCCTTCACATTGAAGCTGAATCGACCGGGCAGGTATCCGCGCGCCTTCGCTTCGGTGGTTTCGGAGAAAAGTGTGCGAATACGGTCAAACACTCCCGTGTAGGTTGCGGGATTGGAGCGGGGTGTCCGCCCAATCGGAGCCTGATCGACATGCACAACCTTGTCGAGTTGCTCTAGTCCCGTTACCCGCCGGTGCTTGCCGGGCACCTTCCGAGCACCGTTGAGCCGATTTGCCAGCACACGATAGAGGATGTCGTTGACCAGCGATGACTTTCCTGATCCGCTCACTCCGGTGACGGCGGTGAAGGTGCCGAGTGGGAAACCAACGTCGACGCTGCGGAGGTTATTAGCGGCCGCACCGGTAACGGTGATCATTCGTTTCTTATCAACTTGGCGACGGGATGTTGGTACCTTAATTTGTTTTCGACCGGACAGGTAATCCCCCGTTAATGAGTGTGGGTTGTCGAGCAGATCGGCATAGCTGCCGGAGTGCACGACGGTGCCGCCGTTGACACCCGCGCCGGGGCCAATATCGATGATCCAATCGGCGGTGCGGATGGTGTCTTCATCGTGTTCAACCACAATGAGGGTGTTCCCCAGGTCCCGCAGCGCGAGCAGTGTTTCAATAAGGCGGCGGTTATCGCGTTGGTGCAGGCCGATACTCGGCTCGTCGAGCACGTAGAGCACACCGGTCAGGCCCGAGCCGATCTGGGTGGCGAGTCGAATACGCTGCGCCTCACCACCCGAAAGGGTACCCGCTGCCCGTCCCAGATCCAGGTAGCTGAGGCCAACCCGAACAAGGAAGTCGAGCCGCATTTTGATCTCGCGCAGCACTTGCGCGGCTATAGCCTGTTCACGCTCGGTGAGCTTAAGCGTGTCCATGAAGTCGCGGGCGTTGTTCAAGCTCATGAGGCAGACATCCGCAATGCTGGTGCCGTTGATGAGGACGGCAAGCACTTCGGGTTTCAGTCGTTTTCCGCCGCAGCTCGAGCAGGGTACTTCGCGCAGGTATTCAGCCCAGCGAGCTCGAGCATTATCGGTTTCTGCCTCGAGGTATTGGCGCTCGAGGTAGGGCACAACTCCTTCATATCCGGAGACGTACGTGATGTCCCGTCCGTAGCGGCTGCGCAGCTTGACATTGACAGCAAAGTTATCGCCCCACAGCACTGTCTGTTGTATTGATTCATCGAGCTTGTTCCACGGTGTTTTCAACGAGAAGTTGAGTGATTGAGCTAGCCCGGCGAGCAGTCTTTCATAGTACTGGTAGAGGTTTTTTCCCTGTGATGTCCACGGCAGGATGACTCCGTCGGCGATGCTCAGCGTGGGGTCGCCGAGCAGAAGGAGTTCATCAACCGCCATCTTGGTGCCGAGACCGGAGCAGGCCGGGCAGGCGCCGAACGGAGCATTGAAGGAGAAGGTGCGCGGTTCTACTTCGCTGAGTTGGACGGGATGCTGATTGGGGCAGGATAGTTTTTCAGAGAAGGTGAGCCACGCGGCATCTCCCGATTCGTCGATCAGGTTGATGAGCACGAGACCGGTACTGAGCCGAAGGGCGGTCTCGAGGGAGTCGGTGAGTCGTCCGAGTCCTTCTGGCCCCGCAACGAGCCGGTCAATAACGACGGAAATATCGTGCTTGATTTGTTTCTTGAGCGTGGGGGGTTCGTCAAGGCGGATGGGATCGCCATCAACGATTGCGCGTGAATATCCCTGGCTGAGTAGCTCGTTGAAAAAGTCGACAAACTCACCCTTTTTCTGGGATATGACCGGGCTGAGTACTTGGTACCGGGTGCCCGGTGCCAACTCCATGAGCTGATCAGCTATCTGCTGCACTGTTTGTCGCTGAATTTTCTCGCCACACTCGGGGCAGTGTGGCACTCCGACGCGTGCCCATAACAGGCGAAGGTAGTCGTATATTTCGGTGATCGTGCCGACGGTTGACCGAGGGTTCCGGTTGGTGGATTTTTGATCGATGGATACTGCGGGGCTCAGCCCCTCAATGAAATCGACGTCGGGCCGGTCGACCTGACCGAGAAACTGCCGCGCGTAAGCCGAGAGAGACTCGACATATCGCCGCTGTCCCTCGGCAAAGATTGTGTCAAAGGCAAGCGATGATTTCCCCGATCCCGAAAGCCCCGTGAAGACAACAAGGGCATCGCGCGGCATCTCCACGTCCACGTTTCGAAGGTTGTGAACACGAGCACCGCGCACGCTGAGGTGGGAGTGGCCTAGACGAGGTGAGGTCGAATGACGCGAGACAGACACCATGGGAGTTTACGGCTTCTCGTTCTTGTCGCAACACCGTGCGGTCATACCCAACGGGTGCCTCGCTATCGCGAGCGAAGGATGTCTGGTCATACGATATGCCCTACCTTTTCCATTTGCCGCAGCTCGCGCTTGAGTTCGGAGACTTCATCGCGCAGGCGAGCAGCGAGCTCGAATTTCAGTTCCGCTGCCGCCGCGAGCATCTGGGTGTTGAGATCGCCAATGATGGTCTCTAACGCGTTTGCTCCCTCCGCTGCTCGTCCCTCTCGACGCAACCGCGGTGTGGGAGAGTTGCGGCGCGCATCACGACCGGCGAGCATTGCCTCTGTATCGGCACCCTCACGGACGAGCTGATCGGTGATATCAGCGATCCGTTTTCGCAGGGGTTGTGGATCAATGCCGTGCAGTTGGTTGTACTCAACCTGTTTTTCACGCCGACGGGTTGTTTCCTCGATAGCCACGGCCATTGAGTCGGTGATCTTGTCGGCATACATGTGAACTTCACCGGACACATTGCGCGCCGCCCGACCAATCGTCTGTATGAGAGATGTCGCTGATCGTAGAAAGCCCTCTTTATCGGCATCAAGGATGGCGACAAGAGACACCTCCGGCAGATCGAGGCCCTCCCGCAGGAGGTTGATACCGACCAACACGTCATACACGCCGGCCCGCAATTCTGTGAGCAATTCAACGCGCTTCAGGGTGTCAACGTCGGAGTGCAGGTACCGGACACGAACGCCCGCTTCCCCAAGATAAGCTGTGAGCTCTTCCGCCATCCGCTTGGTGAGGGTCGTTACCAGTACTCGCTCGTCACGCTCAGTCCGCAGTCGAATTTCCTCTAAGAGATCGTCTATCTGCCCCTTCGAAGGCTTCACCACGATCTGCGGATCGACAAGCCCGGTGGGACGAATAATCTGTTCCACCACACCGTCGGCAGTGCCGAGTTCGTATTTGCCCGGCGTGGCCGAAAGGTACACTGTCTGACCAACCCGTGCCTTGAACTCATCCCATTTCAATGGGCGATTGTCCATTGCGCTGGGTAGCCGAAAACCGTGTTCCACAAGAACACGTTTGCGCGAGGAATCCCCCTCATACATGGCACCAATCTGGGGCACTGTCGCGTGAGATTCATCAATGACGACGAGAAAATCGTCGGGAAAATAGTCGAGCAAACAGTGCGGGGCTTCTCCCGCAGAACGGCCATCCATGTGTCTCGAGTAGTTCTCAATGCCGGAACAGAATCCAATCTGCTCCATCATCTCCAGATCAAACGTGGTGCGCATCTGCAGTCGTTGTGCTTCCAGTAGTTTTCCGTTACGTTTCAGTTCCGAAAGTCGCTCATCGAGCTCGTCACGAATCGTGCCGAGCGCGCGCTGCATGACGTCAGTGCTCGTGACATAGTGTGAGCCGGGAAAAATCGGCACCGAGTCGAGCTTATCGGTGATGTTTCCAGTGAGTGGGTGCAGGCTGTAGAGAGCTTCTATCTCGTCGCCAAACATTTCGATCCGAATGGCGTGCTCTTCGTAAACCGGAATGATCTCGAGCGTGTCACCGCGCACTCGGAACGTGCCCCGATCAAAGGCGACATCGTTGCGGCTGTACTGCATCGACACAAACTTGCGAATCAGCCAATCACGATCAACCCGCTGCCCCACTTGCAGCGGCATCATCGCTTTGAGATACTCTTCTGGCGCGCCGAGGCCGTAGATGCACGACACCGTTGACACCACCACCACATCGCGACGACTGAGGAGGGAATTTGTCGTCGAATGCCGTAGTCGCTCGACCTCAGCGTTGATGGAGGAATCCTTCTCTATAAAGGTGTCGGTCTGTGGTACATATGCCTCGGGTTGATAGTAGTCGTAGTACGACACAAAGTATTCGACCGCATTATTGGGCATAAGGTCGCGGAACTCGGTTGCGAGCTGGGCCGCAAGGGTTTTGTTGTGTGCCAACACGAGCGTTGGTCGCTGCACCTGCTCAATAAGCCACGCCGTTGTCGCAGATTTACCCGTGCCCGTCGCGCCAAGGAGTACAACATCGGCCTCTCCCGCGCTGATGCGCGCAACAAGCTCCGCGATCGCCGTCGGCTGATCACCGCTGGGTTGATAGTCACTGATGACCTCAAACGGTCTCACAGCTCGGGTTTCTTCCATGTCTCTCAGTGTAGGGAGAGCCACCGACATTCAGGTTCCGGATGTCCCGTTCTCCGCAGCATCCGCGAGTATTTCAAGTATCGGAAGCGCTCCCTCAACGAGAGATCTCTGTTCCTGACTCAAACGCGCCAACAGCACAGCCGCCGCTCGCGCGCGTTCCGAGCGCGCCCCGTGCACTACCTCTATCCCGGCGGTTGTGCTCTCCAGCACGTAGGCACGACGGTCGTTGGGATCCCGCCGCCGCTCAAGAAATCCCACCCGTTCCAAATCGGCCGCAATTCGCGTCACCATCGGTGCTGCAACCCGTTCCAGCTCTGCAAGCTCACCGAGCCGCAGGGGGCCCATTTTTACGACGGTTGCCAGTGCCGAGAGGTGGCTGTGGCTGGTGCCGGGCGTTCCGGAAACTGACCGGATACGACGATTGAGACGCCCGATTGCGAGGGCCATCCGACCCGCGACATCCATGTGGTTTGCCGGAGATAATGGCACGGGCCCACACGGCGCTGCAGGCTCGCACCCGCGACCGAATCCCCCGTCGCTCTCAGGATTGGGGGTTGATCGGGACATCTTTTTCTCCTCGTGTACAAATCGGACACCACCAAAATACGAAGCGACGGCACCGATCGCACTCATCACCGCGGCCGCGATAAACACAATTATAAGGCCGCTGCGGAAGGGACCGGAAATGATGTGCGGAAAAAACTCCTTACCGGTGAGCGTTACAGAATCAACGACCGGATTGTCGAGGAGGCCGTTTGCTCCGAGTAAACTCTGAATCGGATTGTATCCAAGGAACGCAGCGAATAAACTCCCCACCGGTGGTGTCGCACCGATTTGTGTCGCGATATCCTGCGGTACTCCGTGAGTAGTCAACCCGCTTGTCAGCGCCGTGGGGAGTGACCTCGCAAGACCCGCAATCATGAGAGAGAAAAACACACCAATCGAGAGGGAACTTCCAGCATTGAGAGCAACTCCTGCCATTCCGGATGCCGCACCACGCTCAGTTGCTGGAACGCTGTTCATAATTGCGGTGCGGTTTGGGGCCGAGAAAAGACCAGAACCGATCCCGTTGAGCCCGGTAAGGAGCGCAAATTCCCAGTAGTTAAAATTGACGGGAATGAGCAGAAATCCCACAAATGTGGCGGCAACCAATAATAGTCCCATCGTCGCAAAAGAACGAGCACCAAACCTGTCTGAAAGAGCACCCGAAACAGGTCCAGAAACTAAGAATCCGATCGTAATCGGTAGGAGATAAATTCCCGCCCATAGTGGTGTTGATTCATAGCTGTAACCGTGTACTGGCAACCAAATACCCTGCAACCAAATTATGAGCATGAACTGCATTCCACCGCGACTGATCGACGCGAGCAATCCGGCAAAAACCCCAAACGAAAACGCGCGGATACGAAACAGTTCCATGTTAAACATCGGCGAAGTTATCCGCTTTTCAATGGCAACAAAAACACATAACAGCAGGATGCCCCCGGCAATTCCGCTAATAACCCACGGGTTACCCCAGCCCTGTGAGCTGTGATCGTATGGCTGTATTCCGTATGTAATCGCCATTAAAATCGCAGTTAGCCCTACTCCGAACGTGCAGATTCCAGTCCAGTCAATGCGCCCCGGATTCCTCCTTCCCACTTCGTGCAGTGAAGACCACGACCAGATTGTGCCAATGATTCCAAACGGCACTGATACGAGGAAGACAGCCTTCCAATTGATTCCGGCTAGAACACCACCGAGAATGAGACCGATGAAACTGCCCGCGATTGTGGCTACCTGGTTGAGTCCCAATGCAAATCCACGTCGTTCCGGGGGAAATACATCGGCCAAAATTGCGGTCGAGTTGGCAAACAGCATGGCACCGCCGATGCCCTGAATTAGTCGCCAACCGATAAGCCATAGTGCAGCACTCCCGCCGCGGAATGGATCAATACACAGCGCAATAGTCGCAACAGTGAACAACGCAAAACCGACGTTATATATCCGGACACGCCCGTACTGATCACCCATGCGACCAAACATAACGACAAATACTGCAGTCACCAGCATATACCCCATAAGAATCCACAGTAAGTACGACACATTTTCGGGCTCAAGTGGGTTCAAATTGATGCCCGTGAAAATGGTAGGTAACGAGATCAACACAATGGACGAATTGATTGTAGAGACAAGCATCCCCAGCGTGGTATTCGAGAGAACAATCCAGCGATAATAAGGATGGTCTTTTGAGGAAAATACTGCTGCGCACTGAGAGTTCCTTGAACAAAGACGTCACGGGTGAGCGTCACTCTGCGAGGCATCCACATATTAGTTAACTTGTATTAGTTATACACAGTTCCTCACACTATCGCACAGGCACACCGCACCGGTCCACCACCCGGTCCATCCAGGACTGCAAGCTGCCACACAAGATCCCACCACACGACAAATTACGACCCCTGGATGCAAACACACGAGCTGAAACCTCGGGCGGAGTACTGCGCCGGTGGCCGCGGATGTTCGCGCGCGAGCTTATCCACCTTGGCTTTATTGGCTCCGACGCATCTGTCCGTTCGTGCGCACGGATGAGCGCGGCCGCGGCAGCCAACGGGGACCGTACCTGTCCGTTCGTGCGCACGGATGAGAGCTACTTGCCTGCCGTCTTCGCAGCTTGAATCTTGAACCATAGTTCATCGACCGCGCTCATGGTATCGGCGAGTGATCCGTCGGTGTCCACAACAGTATCCGCGAGAGCGCGCCGCACTGCGGAGTCGGACTGCGAGTCGATGCGAGCCGCGGCCTGCACGGAATCTAGTCCACGAATCTCGGTGAGCCGACGCATCTGCGTGTGCTTCGGAGCATCCGTGACAACAACCATGTCAAACGAATAATCGTGTGCCACCTCCGCGAGCAACGGAACATCGTAGACAACAACTGCATCAGGATTCTCCGTAGTCAGGCGCGCAAAGGCCTCGGTGGCAAGCCTCTGAACAGCGGGGTGCACAATTGCGTTAAGCCGGTCGCGTGCCACAGTATCGTGAAATACGATCTCGCCAAGCTTGCTGCGGTTGAGAGTTCCCTGCCGGTCCAGGATGTCCGGGCCAAATGCCTCGACAATCTGCGCAAGTGCCGGTGAACCCGGTTCGACAGCCCTGCGAGCAAGAACATCGGCGTCAATAACAATTGCTCCGTGCTCTGCTAACCGCCGGGCAACCGTCGATTTTCCGGATGCGATACCACCTGTTAGTGCAATCAAGAACACGATCTCAGCCTACTGGGATGTCCCGCGCTCCCGTGTCGCCCGCCCAAGACCACCCCGTACCTGCGCACACTGCTCCATGATGGGATGATGATCAGGCTCTGGCGGAAGGGAAACCCCGTACCTGCGCGCACTGCTCGGTGTCCTGGATCTCTGCCCCACGCACGAGACCGTTGGTGTGCCCTCAGCCCAGGCTCAATCCTGACCCAGTCCGCGTTCTATGCCCGCGATAACTGCCGGATCAGTCGGCACTGTCCGAGAGCGGAATCGCAGCACTTCACCGCCCGGCAACAAGAGGAATTTTTCAAAGTTCCATCGCACGCGACCGCTCTCACCAGAGCCATCTTCGGCCTGAATAAGTTCAGTAAATATCGGATGCTGCGATTTTCCGTTGACGGCAATCTTCGCTGCTAACGGAAAAGTCACTCCGTATGTCACCGAGCAAAACGTGGCAATATCTTCGGCAGTGCCAGGCTCTTGTCCGGCAAACTGGTTGCACGGGAACCCGATAACTGTAAACCCGCGCGTCTGATACTGTTTCTGCAGTTCCTCCAGCTGGGCGTACTGGCGCGTAAATCCGCACTTTGACGCCACATTAACAAGAAGAAAAACGCGTTTATCATAGTGCGCTAACGTGGTTTCTATACCGTCAATAGTCTCAAAAGGGATGTCGCGAATACTCATGCATGCCATGCTACGCCGTTTCTAGGCAACACGACACCACTGAGACAGTGTGTGCCCGACCCGCTGAGTGGGGCGGTTGCTGGCGGCGGTCCAGCGCCCAACAGCTGAGTGGACTCCCGTGTATGTCGAGTGGACCCGGTCATGATGATTGATGTCACTCGCCCGTGTTCAAGGTAGAAACGCAACACGTGGTGATGTTGGTGTTCACTGGGTCAAGGGTTGCGCTTCTATGGGTATACATGACGGTCATGTGTTGTGAGGTTGAGCGGGTTCAGATCGAGAAGGGTGCGGGATGGCCTGTTCAGCAGATCGCTGTGGTGTGATGCTATCAGCAAGAGCTTACCGACCAGTTACTCACTCGCCGGGACACTCATTACACAGCGAGTATCAACGCACGGTGCGAAGTTTCCCATCGTGGCTGACTCATCCATACAGTGGATCCCATTTCCTGTCGTTGCGATGTGGGGTTGGCAAGCTGATACGGTTCGTAACGCTATTACGGGCTTCTTGATGGTGGCAACGGCAATTGGGTGTGTTGTAGCGGCCCGCACGAAAGTCCCTCACCTTGTTGTGAGTGTTTTTCTCTCTATCTGTTCTTTCCTTGGATTAGGTTCAGTGACAGGACTTTTCGGGAGCCTACGTGACATTATGAGCAGACGAGATTACTCATCAAATGTCTGTTATGGATTCCCATTACTTAGCTGGCCTGGTGCTTCTATACGCACTATGCCAGAACGAGATTGTCAATAAGGACAAACACTCTCATTATTGTACGTCAAATCATTTTTGCGATTGTTACTACAGGGACTCTCTTTTTGATAGTAAAGATTGCAAAAAATCTTGACTAGTGGTTGGAAATAATAGGCGTTTCCTTCCTCGGAGCCTGCGTAGTGATTCCCCTGCACTATTTCATGTTCGCACCGAAAGTCAAGCGTCTTCCGGAAGATATCCAGGCACGGTTTTGGTGGACACATTATATAATAATATACGGTATGATCACCGTCGGTTCCGTCGCAATGATGCTCGCGGGCGAGTTGTGGCCCGGACTCTACGTGACGGCCTGCGCGTGCTTGAGCATTCTGCGCCAAAGAGCCATTTACCGGAATCATTGTCGAGAACAACTCAAATAAGGCAAACAGCCAATTAATCCCGCACCCATGGTGCTTGGGCACTCTCCTCCTGTCAATGACAAAGACTATAGCTCGTAGCCGTAAGTCTGGCGGAAGGCAGGTATCGGCAGGACATGACATCCGCGCGAAGCGCACCACCCCACCCTTCAAGCTGATGCTCCGTGCGGGACACACCGAGGCAGCATCCAAGTTACCTCATCTGAGACAACGACCGCACTCTGCACGCTTCGGTCAGTTGCCGTTGAGTTTCTCCCGAAGCGCAGCCAGAGACTCATCGTCAGCGAGCGTACCGGAGTTGGCATCCTCATCTAAGAACGATGAGCCACCAAATTCACTGACCGGGGCAGGTTCCTTCTCAGACTCGGCAACCTGCTTCTTATGAGCTTCCCAGCGATCTTGGGCGGCAGCGTAGTCCTGTTCCCATTTTTCACGCTGTGACTCGAATCCCTCGCGCCACTCGTTGGTCTCAGGGTCGAAGCCATCCGGATACTTGTAGTTACCCTGCTCATCGTATTCAGTGAACATGCCGTAGAGAGCCGGGTCAAACTCTGCGCCCTCGGGGTCAACACCCTCGTTCGCTTGCTTGAGTGAGAGGGAAATACGACGACGCTCAAGATCGATGTCGATGACCTTAATGAACACTTCGTCATTGACCGAGACAACCTGTTCGGCCAGTTCAATGTGTTTGCCGGACAGCTCAGAGATGTGAACGAGACCCTCAATGCCGTCAGCCACACGAACAAATGCACCAAACGGAACCAGTTTGGTGACCTTACCCGGCGCGATCTGTCCGATCGCGTGGGTACGGGCGAAGAGTTGCCACGGGTCTTCTTGCGTTGCCTTCAGTGAGAGCGACACCCGCTCGCGATCGAGTTCAACAGAGATGACCTCAACAGTCACCTCTTGACCAACCTCAACAACCTCACTCGCGTGCTCGATGTGCTTCCACGAGAGTTCGGACACATGCACGAGGCCGTCAACCCCGCCGAGATCAACGAAGGCACCGAAGTTGACGATTGAGGAGATGACACCTTTTCGAATCTGGCCCGGATGAAGGTTGGCGAGGAAACTCGACCGAGACTCCGACTGGGTCTGTTCCAGCATCGCGCGGCGCGAAAGTACGACGTTGTTGCGGTTCTTGTCGAGCTCGAGGATCTTTGCTTCAATCGGTTGACCGAGGTAGGGGGTAAGGTCACGTACCCGGCGAAGCTCAATGAGAGAGGCGGGGAGAAACCCACGAAGACCGATATCAACGATGAGCCCACCCTTGACCACCTCGATAACCTGACCGGTCACCACACCGTCAGAATCCTTAACCTTCTCGATGTCACCCCACGCACGCTCGTACTGCGCCCGCTTCTTGGAGAGAATGAGTCGACCCTCTTTGTCTTCCTTCTGAAGAACAAGCGCCTCGACCGTGTCACCGACACCGACAACATCATTCGGGTCAACATCGTGCTTAATGGAAAG
>Ga0081606_1000364_pt2 | contig 15437 bp, 9 predicted proteins | sample EareggfetidaYelm_FD_71127 | JGI IMG/M metagenome (GOLD analysis project Ga0081606, IMG submission 71127) | Earthworm egg capsule microbial community from the University of Washington, USA - E. fetida Yelm (SPADES assembly) (version 2) | ecosystem: Host-associated > Annelida > Reproductive system... | reverse complement strand
GTCTTGGGCAACTCGGCCACGAACTCGACGAAGCGGGGGTATTTGTACGGCGCCAGGCGCTCCTTGACAAAGGCCTTGAGCTCGTCTTGCGTGGCCGACTGGCCGTCCTTGAGCACGATGAAGGCCATGGGTTTGGTCAGACCGTCCGCATCCTGCTTGCCGATCACCGCCGCCTCCAGAACCGCAGCATGTTGCATCAGGGTGGCCTCGACCTCGAAAGGCGAGACATAGATGCCGCTGACTTTGAGCATGTCGTCGCTGCGCCCGGCGTAGGTGTAATAGCCTTCGGCGTCGCGCAGGTACTTGTCGCCACTCTTGGTCCAGACCCCCTGAAAAGTCTCGCGGCTCTTGTCGCGCTCGTTCCAGTACATCAGCGCGGCACTGGGGCCCTGGATGTACAAGTCGCCAATCGCGCCATCGGGCACCTCGCGCCCGTCTTCGCCGCGCAGCGCAATGTCGTAGCCGGCCACCGGCTTGCCCGTGGTGCCATAGCGCACATCCCCGGGGCGGTTGGACAAGTAGATGTGCAGCATTTCCGTGGAGCCTATGCCATCGATGATGTCGCAGCCGAAGTGGGCCTTGAAGCGCCGCGCGATCTCGGCCGGCAGGGCCTCCCCCGCCGAGGAGCAGATGCGCAGCGCCACCGCCTGGCGCTGCGGCAGCCGGGGCGATGCGAGCATGCCGGCATAGCCGGTGGGGGCGCCGAAAAATACCGTGGGCTGGTGCCGGGTCCAGCGTTCAAAGCAGGCCTCGGGGGTCGGACGCTCGGCCATCAGCACCACGCTGGCCCCTACCGACAACGGGAACGTCAGGCTGTTGCCCAGGCCATAGCCAAAGTAGAGCTTGGCGGCAGAAAAGCAGACATCCTCGTCCGTCAAGCCCAGCACCGCCTTGCCGTAGAGCTGCGCCGTCCACCACAGGTTGCCATGGCTGTGCACCGTGCCCTTGGGTTTGCCGGTGGAGCCCGAGGAATACAGCCAAAAGCCTGGCTCGTCCGCGCCGGTGTCCGCTGGCGCCGCCAGCGCAGGACTGCCGGCCACGGCGGCCTGCATGTCCAGCGCCTGTGCCGGCAGCGCCCCCGTGGGCTGCGACACGATCAGCCGGCGGACTTCGTTCGGCTGGCGCTCCATGGCCTGGCTCAGCACCGGCAACAAGGCCCCCGACACCAGCACGGCCTGCGCCCGGCAGTGGCCCAGCATATGGGCATAGTCATCGGCCTTGAGCACGGTGTTGACCGCCACCGGCTGCACCCCGGCATACAGGCAGCCCAGGAAGGCCACGGGCCAATCGCGGGTGTCGAGCATCAGCAGCAGCACCCGTTCCTCGCGGCGCAGCCCCGCATCGAGCAGCCAGGCCGCCAGACGCCGGGCGGCGTCTTCGAGCGCGCCATAGCTCAGCCGCCCCTGGTCGTCGATGTAGGCCGTGCGTTCGGCGCGTGCGCGGTTCGAGGCGAACAAATGGGCGGCAAAATTGAAGCGCTGCGGCAACTGGGTCATGGGATGGCTCCATCATCGTTCTTGGGTTGGTTGTGGTGGCTTTGCCGACGGGCAATGGCGTCGCTTGCCAGCAGGCAAGGTCATGGAACGATAAGTGGGGCTTGATGTGCTGTCAAGCAGTATAGTGCACGCATGAGGCACATGAGGATGGGTATGAATGAACGGCAAGAGGCGGGGGCAGGTTTGTCGACGAGCGCATCGCCCCAGGCTGCGGCGCCGACCGATGAGGCCAAGAACCCCCTGCTGGTGGCCCTGGGCGAGCGCGTGCGCAAACTGCGCGCGCAGCGTGGCCTGACGCGCAAGGCCGTTGCCTTGGCGGCGGGCATCTCCGAGCGCCACCTGGCGAATCTGGAATACGGCACCGGCAATGCGTCGATCCTGGTGTTGCAGCAGGTGGCGGGCGCGTTGCACTGCGCGCTCGCCGAGTTGCAGGGCGACTTCACGACGCGCTCGCCCGAGTGGCTGCTGATCCGCGAACTGCTGGAGCACCGCAGCGAGCCGCAGTTGCGCCGCGCGCGCCTGGCGCTGCATGCGCTGCTCAATGGCGCGGACGACCCCGCCAGGCACAGCCGCATTGCCTTGGTGGGTCTGCGCGGCGCCGGCAAATCCACGCTCGGGCCGCTGCTGGCGCGCGCGCTCGATATGCCCTTCGTCGAACTGAGCCACGCGATCGAATCCCTGGCCGGGTGCAGCGTCAGGGAAATACACAATCTGTATGGCACCATGGCCTACCGCCGCCATGAACGCCGGGCGCTGGAAGAAACGCTGCAAATCCACAGCGAGGTCGTCATCGCGACGCCCGGGGGCATCGTCTCGGACCCGGCCACCTTCCAGCAACTGCTGGCGCATTGCACTACCGTCTGGTTGCGCGCCGCCCCCGAGGAGCATATGGGGCGCGTGGTGGCGCAGGGGGATATGCGGCCCATGGCCGACAGCCAAGAGGCGATGGACGATTTGCGGCGCATCCTCGACGGCCGCGCAGCCTTCTACTCCAAGGCCGACATCACGATCGACACCTCGGGGCAAACGCCCGATCAAAGCCTGCAAGCGCTGGTATCGGGCGTGCGCAAGGCCATGGGTATGGGTATGGGTATGGGCAGCAGCAGGGATTGACTTGCCGCTTGACATGCCGTTTTACATGCAGCATGATGCACGCACGCAAAAAGATTTGTGCATTATTATTCATGCCATCGACCCCCGTCCGATGGCTTTGTGGAGACCCCATGACCGACCACCCACCGCCCGTCGCTGCGCGCATCGACTACCGCACGGACCCCGGGCAATATCGCCACTGGAAGCTGGCCGTCGATGCGCCGGTGGCCCGTCTGTCGCTGGCCATCGCCGAGGATGGCGGCATACGCCCGGGATACCAGCTCAAGCTCAACAGCTACGACCTGGGCGTGGACATCGAACTGCATGACGCGCTCAACCGCATCCGCTTCGAGCACCCGCAGGTGCGCTCGGTCATCATCACCAGCGCCAAGGAGCGCATCTTCTGCTCGGGCGCGAACATCTTCATGCTGGGCCGCTCCAGCCACGCCTGGAAGGTCAATTTCTGCAAGTTCACGAACGAAACGCGCAACGGCATGGAGGACTCGTCCCGGTACTCCGGCATCAAATTCGTGGCCGCCGTGAATGGCACCTGCGCCGGCGGGGGTTATGAACTGGCACTGGCCTGCGACGCGATCGTGCTGGTCGACGACCGGTCCTGCGCCGTCTCGCTGCCCGAAGTGCCCCTGCTGGGCGTGCTGCCGGGCACCGGCGGTCTGACCCGGTTGACCGACAAACGCCATGTGCGCCATGACCTGGCGGACATTTTTTGCACCAGCGTCGAGGGCGTTCGCGGCCAGCGCGCGCTCGACTGGCGTTTGGTCGACCAGATTGCCAAGCCGGCGCAATTTGCCGCAGCGGTCGACGCGTGCGCGGCCCGGTTGGGCGCCGGCAGCATGCGCCCGTCCGATGCCCAGGGCGTCCGGGGCATCGCCCTGACACCGCTGGAGCGCGCAGAAAGCGCCGACAGCCTGCGCTACGCGCATGTCAGCGTCGCCATCGACCGCAGGCGCGGCTGCGCCACGCTGTCCATACAGGCGCCGACCGGCGCGCAGCCCGCAGACATCGCGTCCATCGAGGCCGCAGGCGCGGCATGGTGGCCGCTGGCCATGGCGCGCGAACTCGACGACGCCATCTTGCACCTGCGCACCAACGAGTTGGACATCGGCACCTGGCTGCTCAAGACCCAAGGCGATGCCGCCGCCGTGCTGGCCAGCGACGCCACCCTGCTGGCGCACCAGGAGCACTGGCTGGTGCGCGAGACCATCGGCCTGCTGCGCCGCACCCTGGCCCGCCTGGATGTGTCTGCGCGCAGCCTGTTCGCGCTGATCGAGCCCGGCTGCGCCTGCGCTGGCTCGCTGGCGGAACTGGCCTTTGCCGCCGACCGCATCTACATGCTGGCGCTGCCGGGCGACGCGCAGCGCGCGCCCCGGCTCACGCTCGACGAATTCAACTTTGGCCTGCTGCCGATGGTCAACGACCAAAGCCGCCTGCAGCGCCGCTTCCATGCCGAGGCCGCGCCCCTGCAAGCGGCCCGCGCAGCGCTGGGCCAGCCGCTGGATGCCGACGCGGCCCAGGCCCTGGGGCTGGTCAGCGCAGCGCCGGACGACATCGACTGGGACGACGAGTTGCGTATCGCCATCGAAGAGCGCGCCGCCATGTCCGCCGACGCGCTGACCGGGCTGGAAGCCAACCTGCGCTTTGCCGGCCAGGAAAACATGAACACCCGCATCTTCGGCCGGCTCACGGCCTGGCAGAACTGGATTTTCAACCGCCCCAATGCGGTGGGGGAAAAAGGTGCGCTCAAGGTCTACGGCACCGGCCAGAAAGCCGTTTTCGATCCCGATCGCGTCTAGCACGTCTAGCGCGTCTGGCGCATCTGGCAAACCCCGGCACTGCAAAAGGAGCACTGCATCATGAGCACGATCGATTACAGCGAGAAAATTCCGAACAACGTGAACCTGGGCGAAGACCGCACATTGCAGCGCGCGCTCGAAGGCTGGCAGCCCCACTTCATCGACTGGTGGGACGACATGGGGCCGGCCAGTTCCAGCCAGCACGAGGTCTACCTGCGCACCGCCGTGAGCGTGGAGCCCGACGGCTGGGCCCGGTTCGGCCATGTGAAGATGCGCGACTATCGCTGGGGCATCTTCCTGAACCCGGGCGCCGCCGAGCGCGAGATCCACTTTGGCGACCACAAGGGCGAGAAGGTCTGGCAGGACCTGCCGGGCGAGCACCGCGCCAACCTGCGCCGCATCATCGTCACCCAGGGCGATACCGAGCCGGCCTCGGTCGAACAGCAGCGCCACCTGGGCCTGACCGCCCCGAGCCTGTACGACCTGCGCAATCTGTTCCAGATCAATGTCGAAGAAGGCCGCCACCTGTGGGCCATGGTGTATCTGCTGCACAAGCATTTCGGGCGCGACGGGCGCGAAGAGGCCCAGGCCCTGCTCCAGCGCAGCGCGGGCGACGCCAACCATCCGCGCATCCTGGGCGCCTTCAACGAGAAGACCCCCGACTGGCTGGCGTTCTTCATGTTCACCTACTTCACGGACCGCGACGGCAAGTTCCAGTTGTCGGCCCTGGCCGAAAGCGCCTTCGATCCGCTGGCCCGCAGCACCCGGTTCATGCTCACCGAAGAAGCGCACCACATGTTCGTCGGCGAGAGCGGCGTCGCGCGCGTGCTCGCGCGCACCGCGCAGGTGATGGGCCAGCTCAAAACGGACGACCCGCACAAAGTCCGCGCTGCCGGCGCCATCGACCTGGGCACCGTACAGCGCTATCTGAACTTTCACTACAGCGTCACCATCGACCTCTTTGGCGCCGACCAGTCGAGCAATGCCGCCACGTTCTACAGCACGGGCCTGAAGGGCCGCCATGAAGAAGGCAAGCGCACGGACGACCATGTCCTCCAAGGGCAGACCTACAAGGTGCTGGAAGTGCGCGCAGGCCAACTCATCGAGAAAGACGTGCCGATGCTCAACGCGCTCAACGAAGTGCTGCGCGACGACTTCATCAAGGACTCGGTGGCCGGTGTCACCCGCTGGAACAAGCTGCTGGAAAAGGCCGGTTGCGCGACGCGCCTGAGCGTGCCGCACAAAGCCTTCAACCGCCGGATCGGGGCGCTGGCAGGCATCCGGATGTCCCCCGACGGCCGGGTGCTGAGCGAGCAGGAGTGGCAGGCGTGCCAGCCGCAATGGCTGCCCACGGCGCAAGACCTGGCCTTCGTGGCATCGCTGATGGGCCGCGTGGTCGAGCCCGGCCGATTCGCGGGCTGGATTGCGCCGCCGGCGATCGGCATCAACCGGCAGCCGGTGGACTTCGAGTACGTGCGTTTCGGCTGAGCCGGTCATGGACCCGGCCGCCAGCGCGCAGGTCATCAGGCAGCACTTGATCGACCCCGAAATCTGCATCCGTTGCAACACCTGCGAAGCGACATGTCCGGTCAACGCCATCACCCATGACGAGCACAACTATGTCGTCCGGGCCGAGCTGTGCAACGCCTGCCTGGCCTGCATACCGCCCTGCCCCACCGGGGCCATCGACAACTGGCGCCAGCTACCGCTGGCACGCGCTTATCCGATCGAGGAGCAGTTGACCTGGGAGCAACTGCCGCCCGAGGTCCCGCCGCAGCAATGGGCCAGCCAGGCGCCGCAGCCGGGCGGCGCGCAGGCGTGCAGCGCATCGGCCCGGTCGGCGCTGGCGCTCGAACCCGGAACCCGGGCTTTTCGCGCCACACCCTACGGCGCGACGACCCCGCCCTGGTCGGCGGCGCATCCCTACACCCAGCTCCATACCCCTGCCAGCCCGGCCACGGCCACGGTGGTGGGCAACTTCAACTGCACGCAAGCGGGTTTCGACAGCCAGACACACCATGTGGTGCTCGACTTCGGCCGCATGCCGTTTCCGGTGCTGGAGGGACAGTCCATCGGCATCATCCCCCCGGGAAGCTCGGCCTCGGGCAAGGCGCATCACGCCCGCCAGTACTCGGTGGCCAGCCCGCGCAACGGCGAGCGGCCCGGCTACAACAACCTGGCCCTGACCGTCAAGCGCGTGACCAGCGACCACGCCGGCCAGCCGGTGCGCGGCGTCGCGTCCAACTACCTGTGCGACCTGAAGCTGGGCGAGCGGGTGCAGGTGATCGGCCCGTTTGGCCACTCATTCCTGATGCCCAACCACCCGCGCTCGCACCTGGTGATGATTTGCACCGGCACCGGCAGCGCCCCGATGCGCGCGATGACCGAGTGGCGCCGGCGACTGCGCAACAGCGGCCGCTTCGAAGGCGGCCGGCTGATGCTTTTCTTTGGCGCCCGCACCCAGCAGGAACTGCCGTATTTTGGCCCTTTGCAAAGCCTGCCGAAGGACTTCATCGACATCAACCTGGCCTTCTCCCGCGCTGCCGGGCAGGCCAAGCGCCATGTGCAGGACCTGATGCGCGAACGCGCCGCCGACCTGGCCGCCCTGCTGCGCGATGAGGGCAGTCACTTTTATGTCTGCGGTCTCAGGGACATGGAAGAAGGCGTGGTGCTGGCCTTGCGCGACATTGCGCAGGAAGCGGGCATGGACTGGAACCAGGTGGGGGCGGCGCTCCAGCGTGAAGGACGCCTGCATCTGGAAACCTACTGAACTCCCCCCCGGGCCGCGGCAAGCGCCGGTTGCCGGAACGCCGGCTGCCGGACACCGGCCCTTGACGCCGGCGGCCTTGTCGACGCACAGTGCGGCCTGCCTTTGTTTGTGTTTCCTCCCGGCCACCCTCCCGATCACCCTGCCATGTCCCATCTCGCCAACCCCTTGCCCCCTGCCCCAGCCGACCAGGCCAGTGGGTTCGCGCATTTTCCGAGCCTGGCCAACCGCGCCGTCTTCGTCACCGGGGGCGGCAGTGGCATCGGGGCCGCCATCGTTTCGGCGTTTGCCCGGCAGGGGGCCCGGGTGGCTTTCGTGGATGTGGCGCGCCCGGCGAGCGAAAGCCTGGCGCAGCAATTGGCCGATGCCGGCCACCCCCGTCCCTGGTGGCGCGTTTGCGATGTGCGCGACGTGGCGGCGCTGCAGGCCAGCATCGGCGACGCGGCGGCGCAGTTGGGCGACTTCTCGGTGCTGGTCAACAACGTGGCCAACGACGATCGCCACAGCCTGGAGTCCGTCACGCCCGCCTACTATGACGAGCGCATGGCGGTCAACGAGCGCCCCGCCTTCTTTGCCATTCAGGCGGTCGTGCCCGGCATGCGCCGGCTCGGCGCCGGTTCGGTGATCAATCTGGGCTCCGTGAGCTGGCAAAGCAAGACCCCCGGCTTTGCCTGCTACACCATCGCCAAAGCGTCGGTGAACGGGCTGACACGCGGGCTGGCCAAAACCCTGGGCCAGGACCGCATCCGCATCAACACGGTATCGCCCGGCTGGGTGATGACCGAGCGGCAAATCAAACTGTGGCTCGACGCCGAGGGCGAGCAGGAGATCCGGCGCAACCAATGCCTGCCCGATCGGCTGCAACCGCATGACATCGCCCGCATGGTGCTGTTCCTGGCCTCCGACGATGCCGCCATGTGCACGGCCCAGGAATTCAAGGTCGACGCGGGCTGGGCCTGACAGGCCGTGGCCAGAGCGGCGGCTGGCCCAGCGCGCCGGGGCTTTGCGGCTGCCGAAGTGGCAACGGCGGCGACCGCAGCGCGGCATCCGGTGGCACATGCCGAGGCGATGGCCCTGCGGCAGACGCTCCCCGCAAGCACAGGCCAATCCGGGCCGCCAAAAAGTACGGGGCCGATCGCGCCCGTCGGACCCGGACTGCCGGACTGCCGGACTGCCGGACTACGGGTCGGTCGGTCGGTCGGCCGCAAAAGTTTCGCCAGAAACTGCCGATAACCATGGTGCGCACCGGGCAGCGCCACAGGGACGGGCCCCGGGCTGGTCCCGCAAGCGCCCATCCATGACCTCCAGGAGACATCGATCATGCAACCAGACAGCAACCCCCTCGCCACCACCCTTGCCTGCGCACCCCGGGCGCGCGGGCGCGGCCAACCCCGGCGTGCAGCGCTCAAGGCCGCCATGCTCGGCCTGGCTCTGGCCGCCCTCGGCGCTGCGCCGCCGGTCTGCGCGCAGGACAAAGGCAGCATCGGCATCGCCATGCCCACCAAGTCGATGGCGCGCTGGATCGCCGACGGCGACAACATGGTCAAGGTGCTGCACGAGCGCGGCTACAAGACCGATCTGCAATACGCCGAGGACGACATTCCGACCCAACTGGCGCAAATCGAGAACATGATCACCAAGGGCGCGAAGGTGCTGGTGATCGCCTCGATCGACGGCACCACGCTGGCGCAGGTGCTGCAAAGCGCGGCCGACAAGGGCATCAAGGTCATCGCCTACGACCGCCTGATCAAAGGCTCGAAAAACGTCGACTACTACGCCACTTTCGACAACTTCCAGGTCGGCGTGCTGCAGGCCCATTCCATCGTCGACAAGCTCGGGCTCCAGCAGGGCAAGGGGCCGTTCAACATCGAACTCTTCGGCGGTTCGCCCGACGACAACAACGCTTTCTTCTTCTACGACGGTGCGATGAGCGTGCTGCAACCCTATCTCGACAGCGGCAAGCTGGTGGTGCGCAGCAAGCAACTGGGCATGAACAAGGTTGGCATATTGCGCTGGGATGGCTCTGCCGCGCAGGCGCGCATGGACAACCTGCTGTCGGCCTACTACGGCAATGACAAGCTGCACGCCGTGCTGTCGCCCAACGACGCGCTGGCCACCGGCATCCTGTCCTCACTCAAGGGCCTGGGCTACTGCACGGCCGGGCAGGCTTGCCCGGTGGTCAGCGGCCAGGATGCGGAAATCCCCTCGGTCAAGTCGATCATCAAAGGCGAGCAGTACTCCACCGTGTTCAAGGACACGCGCGAGCTGGCCCGGGTCGCGGCGAACATGGTCGATGCCGTGCTCTCCGGCAAGCAACCCGAGATCAATGACACCAAGACTTACAATAACGGCGTCAAGATCGTCCCCTCCTACCTGCTCAAGCCGGTGGCCGTGGACGCATCGAACTGGCAAACCGTGCTGGTCGGCAGCGGCTATTACAAGGAGTCCCAGATCCGGTAGAAAATCCAGCCCGTGTTCAAGCCACGCAGTAGCTGCCCCTTGCGGGCAGTTGCGCCTTCCCTGGCACATCAACCATCAGGAGACAAAACCATGAAACATGCCATTGGCAAAGCCGCTGCGGCCATCCTCGCCCTGGCGGCTTTCGGCGCTGCGCCGCCGGTCTGCGCGCAGGACAAGGGCAGCATCGGCATCGCCATGCCCACCAAGTCCGGGCCGCGCTGGATCGCCGATGGCAACAACATGGTCAAGGCGCTCAAGGAGCGCGGCTACAAGACCGATCTGCAATACGCCGAGGACGACATTCCGGCCCAACTGGCGCAAATCGAGAACATGATCACCAAGGGCGCGAAGGTGCTGGTGATCGCCTCGATCGACGGCACCACGCTGGCGCAGGTGCTGCAAAGCGCGGCCGACAAGGGCATCAAGGTCATCGCCTACGACCGCCTGATCAAAGGCTCGAAAAACGTCGACTACTACGCCACTTTCGACAACTTCCAGGTCGGCGTGCTGCAGGCCCATTCCATCGTCGACAAGCTCGGGCTCCAGCAGGGCAAGGGGCCGTTCAACATCGAACTCTTCGGCGGTTCGCCCGACGACAACAACGCTTTCTTCTTCTACGACGGTGCGATGAGCGTGCTGCAACCCTATCTCGACAGCGGCAAGCTGGTGGTGCGCAGCAAGCAACTGGGCATGAACAAGGTTGGCATATTGCGCTGGGATGGTTCTGCCGCGCAGGCGCGCATGGACAACCTGCTGTCGGCCTACTATGGCAAGGACAAGCTGCACGCCGTGCTGTCGCCCGCCGATCTGCTGTCGATCGGCATCCTGTCCTCGCTCAAGGGCCTGGGCTACTGCACGGCCGGGCAGGCGTGCCCGGTGGTCAGCGGCCAGGATGCCGACATTCCTTCGGTCAAGGCCATCATCAAGGGCGAGCAGTACTCCACCGTGTTCAAAGACACGCGCGATCTGGCCCGGGTCGCGGCGAACATGGTCGATGCCGTGCTCTCCGGCAAGCAGCCCGAGATCAACGACACCAAGACCTACAATAACGGCGCCAAGGTCGTCCCCTCCTACCTGCTCAAGCCGGTGGCCGTGGACGCATCGAACTGGAAAACCGTGCTGGTCGACAGCGGCTATTACAAGGAATCCCAACTCCGGTAACTGCCACCAGTGGCCAGAGGCCGATCATGCTGCTCGAAATGCGGGACATCCGCAAAACCTTCTCCGGGGTGGTTGCGCTGAACAAGGTGAATCTGCGCGTGCGCGCGGGCGAGATCCACGCCATCGTGGGCGAGAACGGCGCTGGCAAATCGACCTTGATGAAAATCCTGTCCGGGGTCTATCCGCACGGCAGCTACAGCGGCGCCATCATCTTTGACGGGCAGGAGCGCCGGTTTCAGGGCATCCCCGACAGCGAGCGCCTGGGCGTGGCCATCATCCACCAGGAATTGGCGCTGGTGCCGCTGCTGTCGATTGCCGAGAACGTGTTTCTGGGCAACGAGACCGCCCGCTGCGGCGTGATCGACGCGATGGCCGCGCACAGCCGGACACAGGCCCTGCTGCGCAAAGTGGGGCTGCAGGCATCGCCCGAGACCCTGGTCGCCCACCTGGGCGTGGGCCAGCAGCAATTGGTCGAGATCGCCAAGGCTTTGTCGCGCAAGGTCAGGCTGCTGATCCTGGACGAGCCTACCGCCAGCCTGAACGAAAACGACAGCCAGGCCCTGCTGAACCTGCTGCTCGAACTCAAGGGCCAGGGCATCACCTGCATCCTGATCTCCCACAAGCTCAACGAAATATCCCGGGTGGCCGACCAGATCACCATCTTGCGCGACGGCAGCACGGTGGAAACCATGGACTGCTGCGCCGGGCCGGTCAGCGAAGACCGTGTGATACAGGCCATGGTCGGGCGCGAGATGGCCGACCGCTATCCGCAGCGCGTGCCCAAGATCGGCGCGACCGTGTTCGAGGTGCGCAACTGGCACGCCCACCACCCGCAGCGCAACGACCGCGCGTTCATACAGGGCATCGACCTGCATGTGCGGCGCGGCGAAATCGTCGGCATCGCCGGTCTGATGGGCGCCGGCCGCACGGAACTGGCGATGAGCATCTTCGGGCGCTCCTGGGGACATCGCATCCACGGCGAGGTGCGCCTGCATGGCAAGACTGTCGACGTGAGCACGGTGGAAAAGGCCGTGCGCCATGGGCTGGCCTATGTCACCGAAGACCGCAAGGGCAACGGCCTGGTGCTGAACGAAGACATTCAATTCAACGTCTCGCTGGCCCACCTGCAAGGCGTGTCCACCGCGCATGTGATCGACCATGGGCGCGAGCACCGGGTGGCGCAGGACTATTGCGCCAAACTGCGCATCCGCTGCTCCGGCATGAACCAAAAGACCCTGAACCTCTCGGGCGGCAACCAGCAAAAGGTGGTGCTGTCCAAGTGGCTCTTCACCGGCCCCGAGGTGCTGATCCTGGACGAGCCGACCCGTGGCATCGACGTGGGCGCGAAGTTCGAGATCTACACACTGATCGCCCAACTCGCCGACGAGGGCAAATGCGTGCTCGTCATTTCCTCGGAGATGCCCGAGTTGCTGGGCATCACGGACCGCATCTACGTGATGAATGAAGGTCGCTTCGTGGCCGAGATACCGACTGCCGAGGCCTCCCAGGAATCGATCATGCGCGCCATCGTGAAAAGCCTCTGACTGACATGAACTCCACCACGCCCCACGCCACCCACAGCCCGGCTGCTGCGCCACGCAAACTGGCGCTGGAGCACATCAAGCACAACTTCCGTGAATACGGCATGTTGATCACGCTGGTGGCCATCATGGCCTTCTTCCAGTACATGACCGGCGGCACGCTGATGCAGCCGCTGAACCTGACCAACCTGATTTTGCAAAACAGCTACATCGTCATCATGGCGCTGGGCATGCTGCTGGTGATCGTGGCCGGGCATATCGACCTGTCGGTAGGCTCGGTCTGTGGTTTCATCGGCGCGCTGGCGGGGGTGCTGATGGTGCAGCACCAATGGCACTTCGTGCCCGCCATGCTGGCCTGCCTGCTGTGCGGCGGCCTGATTGGCGCAATGCAAGGGTGGTTCGTGGCTTTCTCGCGCATCCCGTCCTTCATCGTGACGCTGGCCGGGATGCTGGTCTTCAAGGGCCTGGCAATGACATTGCTGGCCGGGCAGTCGGTGGGGCCTTTCCCGGATGCCTTTCAGCGGCTCAGTTCGGGGTTCATCCCCGATATCTCCGGCGCGCCGGGCCTGCGCCTGACTTCCATGGCCCTGGGCTTGGCGCTGGCGGCGGCCCTGACCGTGGTCGCCGTGCGCGGCCATGCCAATCGCATCAAGCACGGCGTGCGCACCGAGCCGACGCTCTTTTTCCTGGCCAAGACGGCGCTGTTCGCGGCACTGCTCAGCTACCTGAGTTACCTGCTGGCGTCGTACAAGGGCCTGCCCAACGTGCTGATCGTGATGGCGCTGCTGATCGTGCTGTTCGAGTTCATCACCAGCCGCACCACCATAGGCCGGCGCATCTACGCGCTGGGCGGCAACGAGAAGGCGGCCAAGCTCTCGGGCATCAAGACCGAGCGCCTGACCTTTTATGCCTTCGTCAACATGGGCGTGCTCGCCGCACTGGCGGGACTGGTGTTCGTCGCCCGCCTGAACACCGCAACGCCCAAGGCCGGCCTGGGGTTCGAGCTCGACGTGATCGCCGCCTGCTTCATCGGCGGCGCTTCCGCATCGGGCGGCGTGGGCAAGGTGATGGGCGCCGTGATCGGCGCCTTCGTGATGGGGGTGATGAACAACGGCATGTCCATCCTGGGCATAGGCATCGACTACCAGCAAGTCATCAAGGGCGTGGTGCTGCTCGCCGCCGTGCTGGTGGATGTCTACAACAAGAACAAGGTCTGAGCCGCCCCCACGGACCATCGACCGGGCCAGCGGCCGGACCGCGCGGAACCGGCGCGCATAGCCCGGACCCGACCGGCCGGACCACCCGCCCCTGCCATACCCTTTTGCCACCAGCCCTTTCCCCCCGACCTTTCCCTCCTGCCCACCATGACGCCCCCGCAACGCAAGCTCCGCTCCACCGAATGGTTTGGCAACGCCGACAAGAACGGCTTCATGCACCGCAGTTGGATGAAGAACCAGGGCATCCCGGACCATGCGTTCGATGGCCGCCCGATCATCGGCATCTGCAACACCTGGTCGGAACTGACCCCCTGCAACGCGCACCTGCGCAAGCTCGCCGAGCATGTCAAACGCGGCATCTACGAGGCCGGGGGCTTTCCGGTGGAGTTTCCGGTTTTCTCCAACGGCGAATCCAATTTGCGCCCCACCGCCATGCTCACGCGCAACCTGGCCAGCATGGACGTGGAAGAAGCCATTCGCGGCAACCCCATCGACGCCGTGGTGCTGCTGGCAGGCTGCGACAAGACCACGCCGGCCCTGCTGATGGGCGCGGCCAGTTGTGACATTCCGGCCATCGTCGTCACCGGCGGCCCGATGCTCAACGGCAAGCTGGAAAACAAGGACATCGGCTCGGGCACGGCGGTGTGGCAGTTGCACGAATCGCTCAAGGCCGGCGCCATCGATCTGCACCAATTCCTGGCCGCAGAAGGGGGCATGTCGCGCTCGGCCGGCAGTTGCAACACCATGGGCACGGCCTCCACCATGGCCTGCATGGCCGAGGCGCTGGGCACCTCGCTGCCGCACAACGCCGCCATCCCCGCCGTCGACGCGCGCCGCTACGTGCTCGCGCACATGTCGGGCCAGCGCATCGTCGGGATGGCGCACGAGCAGCTGACGCTGTCGAAAATCCTGACCCGCGCAGCGTTCGAGAACGCCATCCGCACGAACGCGGCCATCGGCGGCTCGACCAACGCGGTCATCCACCTCAAGGCCATCGCCGGCCGCATCGGCGTGCCGCTGGACCTGGAAGACTGGACGCGCATCGGCCGCGGCACCCCCACCCTGGTCGACCTGCAACCCTCGGGCCGCTTCCTGATGGAGGCGTTCTACTACGCCGGCGGCCTGCCCGCCGTGCTGCGCCGCCTGGGCGAAAACCACCTGCTGCCGCACCCCGAGGCACTCACCGTGAACGGCAAAACCCTGTGGGACAACGTGCGCCAGGCCCCCCAGTACGACGACGAGGTGATCCGCCCGCTCAGCCAGCCGCTGGTCGCCGACGGCGGCATCTGCATCCTGCGCGGCAACCTGGCGCCGCGCGGCGCGGTGCTCAAGCCCTCGGCGGCATCGCCCGAACTGCTCCGGCACCGGGGCCGCGCCGTGGTCTTCGAGAACCTGGAGCACTACAAGGAACGCATCGTCGATGACAGCCTGGACATCGACGCCAGTTGCGTGATGGTCATGAAAAACTGCGGCCCCAAAGGCTACCCCGGCATGGCCGAAGTGGGCAACATGGGCCTGCCCCCGAAGCTGCTGCGCCAGGGCGTCAAAGACATGGTGCGCATCTCCGACGCCCGCATGAGCGGCACGGCCTACGGCACCGTGGTGCTGCATGTGGCGCCCGAAGCCGCCGCCGGAGGGCCGCTGGCCGCCGTGCGCGATGGCGACTTCATCGAGCTCGACTGCGCCCGGGGCCGGCTGCACCTGGACATCAGCGCCGCCGAACTGGCCGCGCGCCTGGCCGCACCGAACGCATCCGACAGGGGCGGCCATGGCGGCTACCAGCGCCTGTATGTCGACCATGTGCTGCAAGCCGACGAGGGCTGCGACTTCGACTTCCTGGTCGGCTGCCGGGGTGCCGCCGTGCCGCGCCATTCCCACTGAGCCACTGA
>Ga0081606_1000521_pt1 | contig 15451 bp, 15 predicted proteins | sample EareggfetidaYelm_FD_71127 | JGI IMG/M metagenome (GOLD analysis project Ga0081606, IMG submission 71127) | Earthworm egg capsule microbial community from the University of Washington, USA - E. fetida Yelm (SPADES assembly) (version 2) | ecosystem: Host-associated > Annelida > Reproductive system... | reverse complement strand
TGGACCGAGGTCCAGTACGCCGGCCGCCACGGCTGGCTGCGCAAGGCCAGCGCAGCGCCCGGCCCTGCGGGCGCCGGCGTGGTCGCCATCGGCCTGCGCGGGCAATTGCCTGAAGACGCGCTGGCACGGTTCTTCGCGGGCTGAACCCGCGCCACCGGGTGCGCGCCAGCGCTGCTGCGGCCCTGGAATCTGCCGCCAGCATGGCCGGCCTGGCGCCGCGCGTGCGTTCACGAGCACAGCGCCCGCATGGGCGCCCCATGCCGTTTTTCAGCGGCGCCGGCGCCGGATCTGCCCGCCGCGCGCAAAGCCACTTCAGCGCCGTAGTATCGTTGCGGGTTGCCATTCACAAGGAGATCGTGGTGAACAAGTTATTCCCCAGCGCAGCCGAGGCCCTCGCGGGCGTGGTTGCAGACGGCCAACTGCTGGCGGTGGGTGGTTTCGGTTTGTGCGGCATACCGGAAGCGCTGATCGACGCGCTGCGCGATTCGGGCGTCAGAAACCTGACCGTGATCTCGAACAACGCCGGGGTCGACGGCTTTGGCCTGGGCAAACTGCTGAGCACCGGCCAGATCAAGAAGATGATTGCCTCCTATGTGGGCGAAAACAAGGAGTTCGAGCGCCAGTACCTGGCGGGCGAGCTGGAGTTGGAGTTCACCCCCCAGGGCACCCTGGCCGAGAAACTGCGCGCAGGCGGCGCCGGCATCCCGGCTTTTTTCACCAAGACCGGCGTCGGCACCATGGTCGCCGAGGGCAAGGAACTGCGCGAATTCGACGGCCAAACCTATGTCATGGAGCGCGCGCTGCGGCCCGATGTGGCCCTGGTCAAGGCGCACCGCGCCGACCGTTCGGGCAACCTGCAGTTCCGTCTGACGGCGCGCAACTTCAATCCCGCAGCCGCGATGGCCGGCAAGGTCTGCATCGCCGAAGTCCAAGAGCTGGTCGACACAGGCGCGATGGAGCCTGACCAGGTGCATCTGCCCGGCATCTATGTGCACCGCATCGTGCACAACCCGAACCCCGAAAAGCGCATCGAAAAGCGCACGATCAGCGCCAAAGCGGGCGCCTGAGCCTGCTGCATCACCCTCACATCCGGAGCAATAGATATGTCGTGGAGTCAAGACCAGATGGCGGCGCGCGCCGCCCAAGAGCTCGAAGACGGTTTTTACGTGAACCTGGGCATAGGCATCCCCACGCTGGTGGCCAACTTCGTGCCCGCCGACAAGGAGGTGTGGCTACAGTCTGAAAACGGCATGCTCGGCATCGGCCCGTTTCCGACCGAAGACGAAGTCGATGCCGACCTGATCAACGCCGGCAAGCAGACCGTCACCACCATCAAAGGCTCGTCGACCTTTGGCAGCCATGACAGCTTTGCAATGATCCGGGGCGGCAAGATCAACCTGTCGATCCTGGGCGCGATGCAGGTCAGCGAAAAAGGCGATCTGGCCAACTGGATGATCCCCGGCAAGATGGTCAAGGGCATGGGCGGCGCGATGGATCTGGTGGCCGGCGTCAAGCGCGTGATCGTGCTGATGGAGCATGTGGCGCGCAAAAAGGACGGCAGCGAAGACCTCAAGATACTGCCCCGGTGCACGCTGCCACTGACCGGCGTGGGCGTGGTCGACCGCATCATCACCGACCTGGCCGTGATCGACGTGACGCCGCAGGGCCTGGCGCTGGTGGAACTGGCGCCGGGCGTCAGCTTCGAGACCCTTCAATCCAAAACCGGGGTGGCGCTGCTCAGGTAAGGGGCGCTGCCCGCCGGTGCCGAGATCCAGGAGTTTCGCGATGAAAACAAGGTTTGCGCCATCCCTGTCCGCACTGCTGGCCCTCAGCGCAGCATGGGCCCATGCACCAGCACCAGCACAATCGCCCCAGGGCGCCGTCGCAGGCCGCGCCACGGTGCACACCGAGGCTTCGGCGCAGGGCGTGATCGCCAGGGCACAGTTGCTCCTGCCCGCCAACGCCACCGGCGCCAGCCCCTACCTCGGGCCGCTGAAAGACGCTCCGGCGACGGCGCATGCCAAGGTGCCGGTGGTGGTGTTCCTGCATGGTTCGTCCGGGCTGAGGCTCGAGGCGATTGCCCAGTGGCAGCAATGGCTGGGCAGCCTGGGCATTGCCAGCCTGGCGCCGGACTCCTTCGCGCTGGCTGAGCGCATGACCTACCAATCGCCGGTGGGCAAGGAGGCCTACGAAAAAATCCACGCGCTGCGCAGTTCCGAAATCATGCTCGCGCTCGACGCCCTGCGCCGCCTGCCCTGGGCCGATACCCGGCGTCTGGTGCTGGCCGGCACCAGTGAGGGGGCGGTCGCAGTGGCCCGCCATGGCGGCGACGAATTCATCGGGCGGATCATTTTTTCCTGGAGTTGCGAAGACAACTACTTCGTCGAGCGCGCACAGACCGCCATCCGGCCAGCGCAACCGCTGCTCAATGTCATCAGCGCAGCAGACCCCTTCTTTTCACCGGCCAACGCCTGGCTGGGAAACCCTGCCGCCCGGGGGCATTGCGCGCAAGCCTTCGAGGACCATCCCGACGCCAGCGTGGTGCTCCTGCCTGGCGCGCCGCACACCGTGCTGAACCTGCGCGCAGCGCGGCAGCCGGTGCAGGCATTTTTGCTGGATTTGTTCAGGTGAAACACCCACGGGTCGCCTGCGGCCTGGAAAGCCTCTAGCCTTACCATGAATTTCTTCGGGAGCATTTCACATGACGCATTACGCCATCGATCAAGTCCTTCAACGAGTGCAACGCGCGAAGTCCAATTCAGACTTGGACTACTTTTTTTCACTTCTATTGGCAGGCGAAGCCCTGTTCAAGACTGTGACCCTTGGAATGATTGCGGCGCTCATAGATGACAAAGACCGTAATCGGTATCGTCTTGAGTACACGCTCGTGCGTGCAGACGGACTCGGCGAGTGGGGAAAGGTACTTGAAGACGCACTCTCAGGCCCGGCTTCGCATTTTCTGGTGCCCGATGCGCGGAAAGAACAAACGGAGCTCACGCGCATCAGTGGCCCGGAAACGTGGCAATATGAGGCGCTGACTCATCTGAAGCTCGCACTTGACTCACTAAACATTGATGCCGAAGCAATCCCCGCAAAATCTGATTTGAAACGATGGTTCAGAATTTTTATTACTTTGCGTAATAAAACTCGAGGCCATGGCGCCACTCTTCCGTCAAAAGCAGCAATGGCTGCTGGTGATCTTGAGAAAAGTATTATCTACATAAGCCAGAACTTGTCGTTGTTGCAGCGTCCTTGGGCTAACCTCCATCGAAACTACTCTGGTAAATATCGCGTTTCACCGATTTCAGCAGACGACTCCCCCTTTTCTTGCCTGCGAAAAGAATCACATCACACACTGCCGGACGGTGTGTACGTGCATTTTGGAGTTTTTCGTCAAGTACCTCTTATACGTACAGATCCGGAATTACGCGATTTTTTCTTTGCCAATGGAGGTCTAGGCCCCAAACGGTTCGAAATGTTGTCGTATCTCACGGATGACAAAAAGGATGGTAATGTCGGTGACTATGCAGTCCCTCCTGGCACTCTTCCTGTGAGTGAAACACAGGGATATGGAGAACTTCTTCCCAAAGGCAATTGTTTCTCGAACGTCCCGGACATGTTGGAAGACTACATTCCACGAAAAACACTGGAAGACGAATTGCATCGTTTACTGCTCGATGAGCGTCGACCAATTGTAACGCTCGTTGGTCGAGGGGGAATAGGGAAGACATCGCTATCGATCAAGATTATCCACAAGCTCTATGATATGGTGCACTACAATGCAATTGTTTGGTTCAGCGCGCGTGATATCGATCTGCAACTTACTGGTGCTAAACCGGTCAGACCGCAAGTGTTGTCTCCAGATCAGATGGGGCGGCTATATGCAGAACTTGTTCTCCCCCCCAATCAAGTGAAAGAAAAAGGGTTTAACGCACGATCATTTCTTGAAAAACAACTGGAAAGGAATGACATTGGCCCATGCTTGTACGTATTTGACAACTTTGAGACAACACAAAATCCGGTTGAAGTATTCAAATGGATTGACACTTTCATTCGACTCCCCAATAAAGCTCTGATCACAACACGGTTGCGCGACTTCAAGGGCGACTATCCTCTTGAAGTCGGCGGAATGGAAAACGCAGAGGCTGAACGCTTGATTGTTCGCACGGGTGAGATTCTGGGTATTGATAAAAACCTTCTCGATGCCGCATACATCGCCGACCTGATCACGAAGTCAGAGGGACATCCATATGTCATCAAGATACTGCTCGGCGAGGTGGCTCGAACTGGCAAGCACGAGGATATCGCCAAACTGATTGCTGGCAACGATGAACTGCTTACGGCGCTGTTCGAACGAACCTACGCATCTTTATCACCGTGCGCGCAGCGTGCACTTCTCACATTGTCCGCTTGGAACTCATCAGTGCCACGCATCGCCCTCGAGGCAGTTCTCATGCGATCAACAGAGGAGCGACTCGAAGTAGAGAAGGGTGTTGAGGCTCTCATTCAATACTCTATGGCCGAATTACATAAGGCATCGATAGACCAACAGGTCTTCGTGCGCTTGCCATTGGTTGCCAGAGCATTTGGAAAGAAAAAGCTACGCATTAATCCATTGCGAGAATCTATACAAAGTGACGTCGAGATACTTCAAATGCTTGGCCAGAGCCGCAGTGATGATAGTCGTCTCGGGCTGACATATAAGTTGGAAAAATTTATTACCAACATCGCGAGTCGAGTGGATGCGGGACAGTCCTTCGAGGACTACGCGCCAATCGTGGAAATGATCTGTCGCGCATACAATCCTGGGTGGCTTGTGCTTGCACGTTGGCATTGGGAGACTGGTACCAACGAGAATCTCGAGAAAGCCAAAGCAGAGCTTACAAGATATTTGGAACAACAACCGGACGAGTCAGAGGCAGCGGATGCTTGGGATCTTCTTGCCGAGGTGTGTTATAGAACTAGCGACAAACTCGGTGAGATTCATGCACGCATTGAACGCGCACAACTCGCTTCGGTTCCTTACAACGACATTTCGAGCACAGCAAACCGCCTGAATGCAATGCTGCGTGACACCGCATTGTCAGTCGACAAGGGAAGTAAGCAAAATCTTGCACTGCGTCTTCTCGGCGTTCTCGAGAGCAGGAAAAAAGAAGCTAATGCCAATGATTTTTCACGTATGGCATGGCTAGCCTGGCACACAAACCAACACTCCAAGGCAATCGAGTTCACGAATGCAGGGTTACAGATCGACCCAGAAAATACGCACTGCATTAATCTGAAAGATCGGCAAAACTCATAGCCAACCGAAAGAGACCTGCTTGCACATCGAGATTACATAGAATCTGATGGAATCGCCATCGATTTACTGGCTGTGGCCCGCACCCGTTTCATGCCATGGAAAACCCGAGTAAAGAGTGAATCTGCACGCCATGCACAACCCGCGCCATCCCCAGGTCCTGCCGGTGCGCGCCGGCGTCAGCCCCAGTTGCGTGGTGCTGCCGACGCGGGGCCAGGGCAGCATGCTGGACTTTCTCGCGCAGCGCTTGCCGATGGTGGCGCGCGAGCAGTGGCGCCAGCGCATGCACGCCGGCGATGTGGTCGATGAGCGCGGCCGGTGCGTTGCGCCCGAGCAGCCGTTCGAGGGCGGCCTGCGCCTGTATTACTACCGCAGCCTGAGCGCCGAGCCGGTGCTGCCGTTTGCCCCGACGCTGCTGCACCAGGACCCGCATCTGGTGGTGGCCGACAAGCCGCACTTCATGCCGGTGACGCCCTCGGGCCGCTACCTGCAGCACACGCTGCTGGTGCGCCTCAAGCGCCAACTGGGCTTGCCGCAGTTGTCGCCCGTGCACCGCATCGACCGCGATACCGCCGGGCTGGTGCTGCTGTCGGTGCAGCAATGCACCCGGGGCGCGTACCAGGCCCTGTTTCGCGAGCGGCGGATCACCAAGCATTACGAGGCGATTGCGCCCTGGCGCGCGGACTTGGCTTTCCCCCGCGATCACACGAGCCGCATCGAGCCTGGCCCGCAGTTCTTTCGCATGCAGGAGGTGCCGGGCCCGCCCAACAGCCACACCCATATGCAACTGCTGGCGGTGGCCGGCGACTGGGCGCATTACCGCCTGTCCCCGAGCACCGGCAAGCGGCATCAGCTGCGGGTGCATATGGCGGCCCTGGGCTTGCCGCTGCGCAACGATCCGTTCTACCCGGTGGTCGACGACCCGCCCCCGGGGGACTATTCGCGGCCGTTGCAGTTGCTGGCGCGCGCGCTGGAGTTCGTCGATCCGCTCAGCGGTGAGCGGCGGGTGTTCGAGAGTGAGCGGCGGCTGGCCATGCCGCCCGGTGCATGACCGGCTCGACCGCGGCGGGCTTCACCCGCCCCGGCGCATCATGTCGAAGAAGTCCACATTGGTCTTGGTGGCCTTCATGTTCTTGATCATCAGTTCCATGGACTCGATTTCATCCATGCTGTACATGAACTGGCGCAGGATGCGGGTCTTTTGCAGGATCTCGGGCGCCAGCAGCAGTTCTTCGCGCCGCGTGCCGCTCTTGTTCAGTTCGATCGCGGGGAATACGCGCTTTTCGTACAGGCGGCGGTTCAGGTGGATTTCGCAGTTGCCGGTGCCCTTGAATTCTTCAAAGATTACTTCGTCCATGCGGCTGCCGGTGTCGACCAGCGCCGTGGCGATGATGGTCAGCGAGCCGCCTTCTTCGACCTTGCGCGCGGCGCCGAAAAAGCGCTTCGGGCGTTGCAGGGCGGCGGCATCGACCCCGCCGGACAGCACCTTGCCCGACGAGGGCACCACGTTGTTGTAGGCGCGGGCCAGGCGGGTGATGGAGTCCAGCAGGATCACCACGTCTTTCTTGAGCTCGACCAGGCGCTTGGCGCGCTCGATCACCATTTCGGCCACATGCACATGGCGCGCAGCGGGTTCGTCGAAGGTCGAGGCGATGATCTCGCCCTTGACCGTGCGCTGCATCTCGGTCACTTCTTCCGGGCGCTCATCGACCAGCAGCACCATCAGGTGCACATCGGGGTTGTTGGCCGTGATCGCGTGGGCGATGTGCTGCATCATCACCGTTTTGCCGCTCTTGGGCGGGGCCACGATCAGCGCGCGCTGGCCGCGACCCAGCGGCGCAATGATGTCGATGATGCGGCCGGTGATGTTCTCCTCGCCCTTGATTTCGCGCTCCAGCCGCATCTGCTCCTTGGGGAACAGCGGCGTCAGGTTCTCGAACATCACCTTGTGCTTGTTCTGCTCGGGCGGGCCGCCGTTGACGGCATCGAGCTTGGTCAGGGCAAAGTAGCGCTCGCCATCCTTGGGCGTGCGCACCTCGCCTTCGATCATGTCGCCCGTGTGCAGGTTGAAGCGGCGCACCTGGCTGGGCGAGATGTAGATGTCGTCGGTGCTGGCGGTGAAACTGGTGTCGGGGCTGCGCAGAAAGCCGAATCCGTCAGGCAGGATTTCCAGAACGCCGTCGGCAAACACCTGCTCGCCCGTTTTGGCGCGCTTTTTGATGATGGCAAACATCAGCTCCTGCTTGCGCATGCGGCCGGTGTTTTCGATTTCGAGGTCTTCAGCTTGCTTGAGGACTTCAGACACATGCAGTGCCTTGAGTTCGTTTAAGTGCATGGATGGGCTCTTTGGCGCAGCGGGTGGGATCTTGGGGCGGGGGATGGTGATCCGGGGGCGGATGAACTGCTGCTTGCAGATCCGGCCCTGAGGGGATCCCGGTTCGGCTGCCGATGTCTATGCAGGCCGATGGTCTGGGCGCGATTATGGCAGGAAAAATACCCGGCGCCCTGCCCAACGTGGTGCATGGCCATCGAACGGCAGAAACAGATGGCCGCAGCGGGCTTGTCTTTTGCGCACCGCCCTGCCCTCTGGACGGCCGCACCGGCATTCGGCCATATACTTTTGCCCCGGCTGGCCGGGCCCTTCCTTATCTGTCCGGGCCCGGCCGACATCTGCCCCCGCGCCAGGGGGCTTATCTATTTTTGGGAGAGCAAAAATGAATCGCTTCGTCGTGATGGTCGATGCCGACTACCTTTTTCGCCAGGCCATCGACATCGTCAGCAACCGGGCAAGCACCTCGCGGACCGACCTGGATATCGTCGATCCGGCCGGCCTCATCGAGGCGCTGCTGGATAAATCACGCTCTACGCTGGATCTGACCGGCAAAGAACTGCTGCGTGTCTACTGGTATGACGGCGTGATGGCCAACGGCTTCACGCCTCAACAGCGATCCCTGGCCCACATCGATGACGTGCAGTTTCGCGCCGGCACGATCAACGGCCGAGACCAGCAAAAGGACATTGCGTCCCTGATCGCCACCGATCTGCTCGAACTGGCTTGTCATCAGGCCATCTGTGATGCCGTCTTGGTGACTGGCGACAGCGACCTGGCTGTCGGCATCGATATGGCAAAAAAGCGCGGGGTTCGTATTGCCGTGCTGGGGGTGGAAGATCTTGCAACGGGTGTTGCCCGCCATCGAAGTGCCGAGATCGCCTGCAGGGCAGATCGTGTGGGCCTGCTCGGGCAGGCGGAGCTTGCGCAAGTCCTCCGGTATGCCCCGTCGGGCCAGTCGGCGCCTGCGCAACAGTCGGTCGCCGCGTCGGGCCAGGCCATCGATCTGATCGACCGTGTGCGGATCGAAGCAGCGGTCAAGGCATTTATCGATCAGCAGACTGTGCCCCTGACCGGCACCGTGAACCACGCGGCCAAGCGTATCGACGCGAACGTCGATCGATCCTTGCTGTTCCATGTCCTGACCGAACTGGGCCATGGCCGTTTGACCGAATCCGAGAAGATCTACGCCAGGCATGTGTTCCGCGCCGAGGTCTGAACGCAGGGGCGGCGCGCTGACCCCGGGCATGCCGACGACCTGGCGGACTCCGGCCAGGCGCGCCTGGACCGGACGGCTCTGGCAGGCTCAGGCTCAGGCTCAGGGTCGATGGCGTTTGCCGCGCGCTGCGCCCGATTCTTCTTTCATCACCAGGCCGACCGCCAAGCCATGGCACAAGGCCATCGATGCGGCCACCGTGCGAAAGCCTGCGATCTCGGCGTCACGCACCTCCAGCACCGTCCGCGCATGGCGCGCAAACGGCGAAAGTGCTCCATCGGTGAGCGCCACCACCGAAACGCCCTGCGCATGCGCGCGCTCGACGGCCGCCACCGTGTCGGCATGGAAAGGATGGAAACTGATGGCGACGAGAACATCGCCCGGCTGCAGCGCCTGCACCTCGTCGGGCAGCATGCCGGCCATGCCGCCCAGCAGCCGCACGACCCGGCGACTGCGCGAAAGAAGATAGACCAGGTAGGTGGCGATAGGCCAGGCGCGGCGCAGTCCCAACACATGAATCGATCGCGCGCCTGCCAGGATCTCGATGGCGTCGCGCAGCGACTGCGCATCGATGGAGTCGCGCAAGCCCTGCAGCGATTCGATGGAACCTTCGCACAGCAGTCGCAGCATGTCGCCGGACGCCTGCGGCGCCGTGGCACGGCGGCCCCGGGTGCGCATTCGCTCGCCATAGCTCTGGGTCTGCGACAGCAACGCAGCGCGGAACACCGACTGCATTTCGGAAAAACCCGAGTAGCCGAGCGTCTTGGCCAGTCGCATGAGCACCGACGGTTGCAGGCCGGCGGCGCCCGACAGCGACTTGATGGTGTCCACTGCCGCAGCGTTGGGATGGTCGACGAGATGGCGCGCCGCAGCCTGCAGACGCACCGGCAGGCCGTCGAAACGCTGGGTCACGAGTTCCTTGAGCGCTTCGAGGGTCAGGGGCGCGGCGCTGGAGGGCATTGGAAACCGCCTGTTCAGGTGGCAGCGCCGACACGCGCCAGCACCTCACGGGCCATGGGTTCGGCGCTCATGCCGATGCAGGTGGCGCGCGCCGCGCGCGCAGGATGGCGGTATGCGGTCACTGGGATCAGAACGAGGGCATGTCATTTGGCAGCGGCATGCCGAAGTACTGCTTGAACAGGTCCGAGAGTTCGCCGTTGGCACGGATATGGTAGATGAAGGTGTTGGTCCACTGCAGCAGGTCGGGGCTGTTGCGCTTCATGCCGATGCCGATGTGCTGCGTGCCGAGTTTCAGGCGCGACACGTAGGTCTTGCCCGGGTTGGCCTTGGTCGTCTGCGCCGGAATGAGGAAGCCGGTGGCGCTCGCATCGACCTGCCCGGCGACCAGCGCCTGGATCGTCGAGGCGTCGTTATCGAAACGCTGCATCTGCGCGCGCGGGGCCAGGCGGGTGACCAGGGCATCCTGGATCGCGCCGCGCACGACCGACACGCGCTTGCCGTTGAGGTCATCGAAGCTCTTGATCGGACTGTTGTCGGTCGTCATGATGACGCTGTCCTGCAAGGCATACGGGATGGAGTACCAGATCTGCAACGCGCGCTGGGGCGTGATCGTCAGGGTGGCCAGCACCACATCGGCCTTGCCGGTGACGATGAACGGAATGCGGTTCTGGCTGGTGACCGGCACGATCTCGAGCGGCACGCCCATGTACTTGGCCATCAGATTCGCCACGCCGACATCGATGCCCTCGGGCTGCATCGAGGCATTCATCTGTCCCCATGGCGGATTGTTGGTGTCGATGGCCACCAGCAGTTTGCCGCGCTTGATGATCTCGTCGACGGTGACTGCGCCGGCCGCGTGCGCGGCGGCAAGCAGCAGCACGGCCGCGAGCGCGCGCCAGGCGCGAAAAGGGAATGTCGAAGTCATTGGTTTGTCTCCTTGCGATGAAAACGGCGCGGGCGTTCAGCCCTGGTGGCGTATGGATTGGACGAACTGCTGCAGTGGCTGCGTCGCGGGATGGTCCAGCATCGCGCCGGGCGTTCCCTGTTCGCAGACCTTGCCCGCGTGCATGAACACCAGCCGGTCTGCGGCCTGGCGCGCAAAACCCATCTCGTGGGTCACCAGCATCATCGTCATGCCGCCACGGGCGAGTTCCGCGACCACGTCCAACACCTCGCCGACCATCTCGGGATCGAGCGCAGAGGTGATCTCGTCGCACAACAGGATGCGCGGCTCCAGCGCCAGCGCCCGGGCAATGGCCACGCGCTGCTGCTGGCCGCCGGAAAGTTGGGCGGGATAGGCGTCGGCACGCGCCGACAGGCCCACGCGCTCGAGCAGTCGCGCGGCGTTCGCGCGCGCCACGGCTTTCGGCGTCCTGTGGATCACCCTCTGCGGCAGCGCGACGTTCTCGAGCGCGCTCAGGTGCGCAAAGAGGTTGAAGCTCTGGAAGATCATGCCGACCGAGCGGCGCACCGCGCGCAGGCTCGATGGCTGCACCTGCATGCCGTCGGCGACGATGCTGCCGCCGTCGATGCGTTCGAGGCCGTTGATGCAGCGCAGCAGCGTGCTCTTGCCGGAGCCCGAGCGTCCGATGATGGCGACCACCTCGCCCTCGGCCACCTGCAGATCAACGCCGTCGAGCACCGTGGCCTGGCCGAATTGCTTGCGCAGGCAAGAGATCTCAACGATTGGCATTGAACTTTTTCTCCAGCCGCCGCGACAGCATGTACAGGGGCCAGCAGACAGCGAAGTACATCGCGCCGACCACCCCGTAGACGAGGATCGGCCGGAGGGTGACGTTGTTGACGTACTGCGCGGCGTGGGCGAGTTCGTGCATGCCGATGATCGAGGCCAGCGAGGTGTTCTTCACCAACTGGACCATGAATCCCACGGTCGGTGGCGTGGCGATGCGCACTGATTGCGGCAGCACCACATGTCGCATCTGTTCGAGGTAGGAGAACCCGAGGGCCGCCGAGCCTTGCCATTGCGTCTGCGGCACGGACTCGATCGAGCCGCGCCAGATTTCGCCGAAGTACGCGCTGGCGTAGCAGGTCAATGCGATGGTCACCGAAACAAAGGCGCTCTGGCCCAGGCCGAACAGGGCCAGACCGAAGAACACGAGAAACAGCAGCATCAGCAGTGGCGTGGCCTGGAACAGCTGTATGTAGCCCGCTGCAAGCCAGCGCAGCGGCGCGACGGGCGCGACGCGCGCGAGCGCCAGCACCAGGCCCACGATGCCGCCACAGACAAAGGCCAGCACCGACAGGCCGAGCGTCCAGCGCATCGCGGCCAGCAGGTAGAGGAATTCGACGCTGCCGAAGTCGCGGATCATGCGCGCCCCCGCGGCTGAAAGTAAAAGCGCTCGACGGCGGCGAACACCAGTTTGAGCGAAAACGCGATGGCCAGGTAGATGCCCGTCACGACGATGTAGACCTCGAAGGGGCGAAAGTTTTCGGTTTCGATGAGATGCGCCACGCCCGTGAGCTCCTCGACCGAAATCGTCGACACGACCGCCGAGCCGAGCATCACCAGCAGGAACTGGCTTGCCAGGGCGGGGAAGACCGCGCGCAGCGCGGGAAAGACAATCACATGGCGCACGATGCCGGGCACGGGAAAGCCCAGCGCATGAGCCGCCTCGATTTGGCCGCCCGGAATGGCGTCGATGCCTGCGCGCACGATCTCGGTTGCATACGCGCCGCAGTTGATGGACATGCCGATCAGCGCCGCATCGATCGGATCGAGCCGCAGGCCCAGCGACGCAAGCCCGAAGTAGATGAGAAACAGCTGAATCAGGAAAGGCGTGTTGCGGATCGACTCGACGTAGACCGCGGCGGGCCAGCGCAGCCAGGCGCGGCGCGAGGTCCGCGCGAGCGCGCACAGGACGCCGATGGCCAGCCCGATCCCGATGGCGGCGAGCGATAGCAGCACCGTCAATTGCGCGCCCTGCGCGAGTCGGGGCAGCGCAGCCCACACCGAACCGAACTGGAAGGTGTAGTCCATCGCGCTCAGGCGGCCGGATAGCGGGCGTAGAAATCGGCGCTGGCGTCAGCCAGTTCAATGCCGTGCGCAAACGCGCGGCAGGCGCTCCAGGGCGTGCCGGTGCGCTCGAGCAGTGCATGCAGCATCCGCGCGTAGGGCACGCCATCGCGCAGGACGCCGGCGCGCATGGCCTCCCAGTCAGGGAAGGCGGCTTCGAAGCTCGGCCACCAGATGGCGCGTCCGGCGAGATAGCCGCTGGCCCCGGCACGGAAAGCATGTGCCGCGATGCGCCGGAAGGGTTCCATCCCCGCGCCGGCCGACAGCATGACCCAGGGGCGATCGAGCGTGCGGCCCAGTTCGTCGAACCAGCGCTGACAGGCCGCCGATTCGGCCGCATCCGGATCGGGCACGCTGTTGGCGGCGACCGGGCTTTCCATCTTGAAGATGTCGATCCCGTAGCGCTCGGCGCGGAACTCGCGCGCGGTATCGAGCACCATCTCGGGGCGCTTGCCCGCATCCTCCTCGTAGCGTGCAGCGCCCTCCGCGCTGCCCGGCGGGTAGAGCAGCGGCTCCAGCAGGAAGGCGATATCGTGCCGGCGGCAGTCGCGGCCCACCTGTTCGACCAGCGCACGCTGATGCAGCTTCACGTCTTTGCTCGCATCAGGACGCCACCACAGCATCAGCTTGACGCCATCGGCACCCAGGCGCTTGATCTTCTCGACCGACCAGTCGCGGTAGGCGAAGGTCTTGCGGCCGCCGGGTGTTTCCTCGCAATCCCATTGCTCGTAGGTCAGCAGCAACCCTTTGCGCGGATCGGCTTGCAACGCGGCGCGCGGATAGGCGTAGCCCGGGTCGAGCAGCATCGCGCTCGACCAGGGCGACAGGGTTTCGATCAGCACGCGCTTGACCTGGCCGACATCCTCGAAGAGGCGCGCGCCAGCCCCACCGGGCCCGCGCCGCTGGCGTACCAGCGCTTCCACGCCCGGCCGCTGGTCGACAGCCGTCATCTTGAAAAAACCGCGTTCGTCGGCGAGACGGCGCATCGACCACAGCTTGCCGGCGGAAATTTGCATGGGTTTTGAAATGGAACGTTTATATCGTTCGTTATTTTAGAGATATTTTTATTTCATTTCCCCGGGCGATTTCCCAGTTGCCAAGCCGCAGGTTTTGCCTTATGGACTGCCGGACGCTCCCCGGAATCGCGCGCGTCACGACGGTGCGGACGACGCGATGGCAGCGCTGCTGTACGCCAGCGGCCTGGTGTCGTGTCACCGATCAGATGTCGTAGGCTGCGCGCAGCCATCGGAGCGCAGCGCAAGGCGCATCGCGCCGCCCATACCGAGCGTATTGGCAAGCGATGCAACGCCGCGATGCGCTTCGATGGCCAGCGCAGACCGACATCTGATCGGTGACGCGACACTACGACGAGCGGATTCGCGCGTCATAGGTCCAGCGCCGCAGCTTGGCGGCCGTGATCCGGCTGGCGTCCGGGTGGTCGGGATCGATCAGCACGTTGGACTCTTCGGGCACGATCACCGAGGGCACCACGAACAGGGCGCTGGCTTTTGACTGTAGCCAACGCTCCCCCGCATCCAGTGACACCTTGCCCGGTGGCGTCGCGTCCCATCCGATGGCCAAGCTGGCGGGCGTGGCGATCTTCCTGGCGCGCCAGATGTCATCAGGGACATCCATGCGCACCAGATACCGGTTCAACGGCAAGGCTCCTGCATTGAAGTGAACCACCGTCTCCAAAGCGGCCAGGGCGATGTTGGCAGAGCAGTACAGGACCGGCCGTCCTGGCCGATTCCACCGCCCTCCAGTGGTCTCGGCGCCCCGGCCACTCATGTCGTCGGCCTGGTGCTCAGGCGTGTCCGAACCGATGCGCCACAGCGCAAGCATCATGCGTAGACACCGCTTTGCATGCGCGCCACCACCTGCGCCACGATGGCCTGGCCCTCTGCCGTGTCCATCAATTGCGCAGGCGCGATGCCGGACAGGGCTGGCAGCGGTTGATCGAGCCAGCCTGCGACCCATCGAGCGGCGTCGAATCCGCTGGCATCGCCCGACTGCTCGACCAGCGCGCGTACTTGGCCAATGAGCCTGCTGATGCCAAGTACCCGCGAGGACTCATCGGCCGACAGCGGTTTGAGCCGACTCGTCTTGCGCTGTACGGTCGCCCGCGCCAAGCCCAGTGTCGTCAGCAGTTTGTCTTTCGACACATGCATGCGCTCGGCGATCTGCTCGACGATGGCGGGGGACATTCCGTGCTTGATCACCCGGACTTGCGCCAGTGGATCGGCCTCGAAGATGAGCAAAAACTTGGCGTCATCCAGGAATCCGGCGGTCTGTTGGCTGTTGGACAGCCAGCGCAGGTCGGCAAGCTGTTGAATCTTGCGCTGCGACCATGCCGGCTGAATCCGTGCTGCTTCCATCACTTCCATGGCTCTGGCTCCTTTGGGATGAAATTATGCCTCATATGAGCAGAGACAGACACTGCTTGCCTTTTCCTTTCCCCTTTCCCTTACATCGCGGCCTGCGCCACGGGCGTGGGCTCCCGTGCCCCGGCGGCTTGCACCATGCGCTTGAGCTCCGGCAGGCAGGAGCCGCAGTGGGTGCCGCAGCGCAGTTGGCTTTGCAACTGGGCCAGGCGCTCGCTGGCGCTGCCGTGGC
>Ga0081606_1000520_pt1 | contig 15474 bp, 10 predicted proteins | sample EareggfetidaYelm_FD_71127 | JGI IMG/M metagenome (GOLD analysis project Ga0081606, IMG submission 71127) | Earthworm egg capsule microbial community from the University of Washington, USA - E. fetida Yelm (SPADES assembly) (version 2) | ecosystem: Host-associated > Annelida > Reproductive system... | reverse complement strand
GGATTCGATCTAAAAGATCAAAGACATTCGAACAAGATTAGATGCAAGATTTCAAAGGCTTTAGATATTGATTAGATCTAGGAGATCAAAGCCATTCGATATTGATTACATGTAGATCTAAGAGATCAAAGACATTTGATTAAGATTAGATATAAGAGATCAAAGACTTTCGATATTGATTAGATCTATACAAGATCAAAGTAATTCAATTACGATTAGAGATGACATATAAAAAACATTTGATCAACATTAGAGATAATAGATCAAAGGCATTTGATTAAGATTTGATATAACATATCAAAGACATTAGGCCTTCAAAATTTTACCTACGAGATAAAAGGCCTGTATACTCTGCGAAGATTAAATTTACGATTGATGCAGCTGACCATAGGCGTAGACTTTGGGGGGGAGCCCGGGCACGTGTTACCAATAATTGAGCAACGCCCATGCATTTATCACTTTTTACCACCTTTTGCCCCCCAATATTTTGGTTTTCCCACCCAATATTTTTGACAAGTCTACGCCAGTGTAGCCGACAGTTGTCACCCGAAACAGTCAGGTATTGCCTAGCCTCGTTCCTTCCATCCAAACTATTCAATATAATCTGATACCTGGGCCCCATAAGTTCAAACTCCTAACGATTTTATATAACGCCAGCATCTCCTTTCTGTTGGCGGTCTGTCCTTCATCCCTGCCAGAGGCGTCCAGTACGCGTAAAGCATAAATGCATCATGGTCAAAATAGGGGGTAGCAAAAAACGTAAATCAAGCCAAAGGAATAAATCTTGCAGAAATAGCGGAAAGTTCGTCAATTTTGCAGGCAACGGCGTCAATCTGGTTTGAAATTTGGGAGGTCGTGGATATGGGAAAAGAAATTTTCGATTTTTTAAGTTTCGATTTTCCGGGAAAAAAATTCCATTTCCCAGAACAATTTTCGATTTCGCAGGCAAAAATCCGATGACCGATTATTATAGCCCCTTTTGCACTGGAAGTGTGTTAAAAATGTTAAGTGGCGTATGTTTTCTTTCTTGTCTTCATCATCGGGAATTTCTTTTCCCGGATCCACGACCTCCCAAATTTCAAACCAGATTGACGCCGTTGCCAGCAAAAGAATTTAGTCATTCACTAAAAAATTTGCCAAAAAGTCCGATTTACACCCACATTCTGGGCAAAAAACATACCACTTAACAACATTTTTAACATACTTCCTGTGCAAAAGAGGCTATAATAATATTAATGTTTCACGACCCCCTGTCCAAAATCTGGGGGTCGCGACCCCCCAATCCCCAGGATTGACGCCTATGTTTGCCGGAATAAGGGGAAATTTAACTTATAAATTTTGTGGAAATAGAGGAAATACACAATATGCATCATTGGCTTGGGGGGGAATATACGACCCGGAGTCCTGCTAAACGAATTTCTAAACTATTATAAAGGTGATAGCTTAGGCTATTGAAATGCCTATTAAACCATTTGTTCTCGGATGCGGTATATGTCATCAGATTTGCAATAAATGAAGATTCACACATAGGCCTAAACCCGTTCTCTGTCAGTTACGAAGCTGCCTCTTTTGCCATCGGCCATCGCAGCGCTATAAAACTTTGAAGAATTATAACGCCCACAGTCAGAGAAGACTTGCAAAATATTCCTTGCATAGGATGACAAATATTATTATCATTAATTTGGGCGCTAATCAGATCGTCATAATTATTATTATCATCGTCGTATTCATTGCTGCAGTTATACGAGAATAACTGTAGGCGCGTAAATTCGCAGTTTAAAGGGACCTCGCGGCGCCGGTCAAACGGCGACGTCATCTTCAATTGCTTCCGGTGACGTAATCGTCATTGTTGATCTCGTGTTTGCTTTGGCTGCATGATATTTACGCTTTCTGGAGATTTTATTCTCTGCGCTTTTGCTTTTCGCAAATAATTTGTCTGTTTTTCGATGGCTGCTGCTTGTCGAGAGGAGACGTTCCGAGGAGGGTTCCAGCAGCGCCCGTTCGTTCCTGGTTCGACCTGCGCTCCGGAGGTTCTGGAGGAAGGAGTGGACGTGGTCGTCGATCGGCTTTCATCGGCCGGTCTCCAGGACGACCGCTGCCTCCTTCCGGTGCAGGTTTGCCTGGCGAAGGGTGGCGATGGTAAGGCCAATTCAGATATCAGGGTCGACAGTAACGCTTCGGCTGAAATTACTTGTCGTAATTCCCTGTTCATTGGAGGCCATGACCCTTCCAGTTCACATATTCATGCCGATGCTGAGGTTGAGCCCCGGTTCCCTCGCATCAAAATCCCGGCTTTGCATTACCATGATGATGACGATGATAATGACGACAATGATGTCTTTCAGGATAGTGTCGATGCTGAGGTTGAGCCCCGGTTCCCTCGCATCAAAATCCCGGCTTTGCATTACCATGATGATGACGATGATGATGATGACGACAATGATGTCTTTCAGGACAGTGTCTTGCTCAGACTTTCAAGTGCAGACTCCCATCGCTCTGCTGAGCTTGAGCGTTCGGTCGGAGGAGAGGGCGATGTCCCGCCTCCACCACTGCTCCATGACACAAAATCCCATAATGTGACTGATTGTGTTGATGATGATGATGCTGATGGTGAGGTTGTGTGTGTAACGAGCAAAGTACAGCTGCTCTTCAGGTTTGTTGGGTTCCTTTCATTGTCCATCGTGACGCTATTGGCGGCGATGGCCCTGATGTTGGCAGTGTGCCTCAAGCTAGAAGTATTGCCGACCCACGAACCAGTCACGCCGTTAACATACACTCAGTTCACATGGCAGTTTTACACAATTGTAATGACCTTGACAACAGTGCTGATGACGTTAGCTTGCATGATGACAGCATCACGATGGTCTAGAAGGAAGAGTAACAACCGGTTGGAAATGCATAAACATCTGAATAACACCGATGATGATGTCACCTACTATGAATATGCATTCCTTGTGAATGGAGGAGTTCCTCAAGTCCAGGGAGGGGACCCGGTCCAGGGAGATGCCCTGGTGGAGTCGGGGGTGCAGGTGGAGCCCATTGCTCACGTGGAGCCCATTGCTGAGGTCCAGGGAGGGAACCCGGTCCAGGGAGATGCCCTGCTGGAGTCAGCGGCGCAGGTGGAGCCCATTGCTCATGTTGAGCCCATTGATGAGGTCCAGGGAGGGGACCCGGTCCAGGGAGATGCCCTGGTGGAGTCGGGGGCGCAGGTGGAGCCCATTGCTCATGTGGAGCCCATTGCTGAGTTCCAGGGATGGGACCCAGTCCAGGGAGATGCCCTGGTGGAGTCGGGGGCGCAGGTGGAGCCCATTGCTCATGTGGAGCCCGTTGCTCATGTGGAGCCCATTGCTCATGTGGTGCCCATTGCTGAGGTCCACAAAGGGGACCCCGTCCAGGGAGATGCTCTGGTGGAGTCGGGGGTGCAGATGGAGCACATTGCTCATGTGGAGCCCATTGCTGAGGTCCAGGGAGGAGACCCAGTCCAGGGAGATGCCCTGGTGGAGTCGGGGGCGCAGGTGGAGCCCATTGCTCATGTGGAGCCCATTGCTCATGTGGAGCCCATTGCTGAGGTCCAGGGAGGGGACCAGGTCCAGGGAGATGCCCTGGTGGAGTGGGAGGTGCAGGTGGAGCCCATTGCTCAAGTGGAGCCCATTGCTCAAGTGGAGCCCATTGCTCAGGTCCAGGGGGGTGCCCTGGTGGAGGGGGGCACACAGGTTGAGCTCATTGTTCATGGAGGTGATGAGGTTCAGGGAGAAGCCCTGGTGGAGGGGGTTGATGAGGTGGAGGAAGCAGATTTTGGTGCAGTATTGCACTGCAAAGGAGAAGTGTGGCTTTCTGGGGGCCTTGGAGCCTTATCGCACCTGCACTGTAAGGGAGAGGTGTGGCTGTTTGGGGGCATCGGGGACAACATGCAGGTGAAGTGTGACGGTGATGTTTTCGTGGCTGATGGTTGTGCGGGGGGCGACAATCCCATGGTGCATTGCCGCGGTGATGTCTGGATTTCGGGGAGATTGGGCACAACTGCCAAAGAGGCCTCTGCTCACGAGGGCCACACGTGCGTTCAGCAGCCGGGCAGCGATAGATCCGTCGAAGTGAAAGTGGCTGAGGTCGTTGAGGGACCAGGGTACACAGAGGAGAGGGCGATTCCGATTCACAGCCATCCCGCTGACGCTGCCACAGCCGATTGTTCATACACATTGCCAGATCAGCAGCTGGGCATTGCTACACCAATGGTGTTACAAGTGGGTGAGATCGTGGAAGATGCAGGGTACACTGATGAACGTCCAGAGGAGAGTGTGATTCCAATTGACAGCCCCATCAGTGACATCGCTACATCCGATTGTTCTTGGGATGACTGCCGTGCACCTGATGCAGAAACCCTTCACGTTCCCTTCCAGCAAGAGCAGGGCGACAATTTCTCTGACGAGCCAGAACTTAGACAGGTGGCTGAGCAACTGCGTACAAAGGGGTATTTCGCTGCAACCCCTGACGATGAATACCTGATGTCTTGTCTGCATGAGGACATCACGCGGAGGTCAGGAGAAGGCGCAACATCTGCGTGGCCAAGGTATTATCCTGAGCACGAGGCAAACTTCAACTTGTGTCAGAGCGATACAATGTGGGTTTTGAAGAACCTGGAGTCTTTTGAGGATGAGGCCCCGGCTTACCTGGATGTGTTTGAGAGAGACATGTACGAGCAGGTCCGCATGTACGGATTCGATCCGGAGGGGAATATGCGGACGAGTCCAAAAAAGTCGGCAAGTTTGGGCGAGGTCGGCGGATTGGTCTCTGGCAGTCTTCGAAGGCTGGGAGGGTGGATCCTGCGAGTGGCTTGGGGAGGCCGTGGCAGGCGTTCGCGGGTTTGGCATGTGTGACGGGCGGGGGTCGTGTGAGAATAGGCAATAGTTTGGGTGAAATGTGGTAGGTGGGGGCCGTAATAGGTGGGTCAGATCACCGTCACACTTCACCTGCATTGCGGGAAAATAGGAATAGATCAAACAAGGCAATTGGGGGTGATGGTAGTGGAAGGGAGGTGGGATGTGGTAGGTGGGGGGGCGCCCTGGTGATAGTGGTGTTTAGGTGACGGTGGGTGGACATCTGTGTGCGGGAGAATAGGAATAGATCAGATAAAGTAATTGGGGTGATGGTAGTGGAAGGAAGGTGGGATGTGGTATGTGGGGGGGCCCTGGTCATAGTGGGTGGACATCTGTGTGGGGGAGAATAGGAATAGATCGGATAAAGTAATTGGGGTGATGGTAGTGGAAGGAAGGTGGGATGTGGTATGTGGGGGGGCCCTGGTAATGGTGGTGCTTAGGTGACAGTGGGTGGACATCTGTGTGCGGGAGAATAGTTGTTAGTGGACTGTTGGTAGGAGAGGGGTGTTTGGTGGGGTTTTTCGGGTGGGTTGCTGGTAGTGGATGGGTGAATGGATGAAGGCTGACCAACCTCAATACGCCAAAATCATATGGCAAGCTGAAGTGACCATGGAATGTCATCGTGAAGTGACCATCAAATGTCATCGTGAAGAGACCATGGAATGTCATCGATGAAGTGACCATCAAATGTCATCGTGAAGTGACCATGGAATGTCATCGATGAAGTGACCATCGAACGTCATCGCTGAAGTCGTCGTGGGTCGTGAAGATGATCTCGAGATGATGACCTCGCCCATGACCTCGAGACTTCGGATCCTGCAATGAGACCATTAATGGTAAGCACCTCAGCTTCAACTCAAGAAAGATAATGCAATCTACATTTAGGTATGGCTGTATACATAGAATTAAGGTAAGGTATGTTGAAGTTTCTGACTATGACGTGTTCAAGGGAGGAAGAGGGAGGAGGAGAAGGAGGGTAGAATGAGTCAAGGTAACATACATACATGTACATACATACATACACATGCATACATACACACATAAAAATTTTGATCGACACACTGAGACAGCAGAGTTACTGCAACAAGTTACAGTATGGTATTGTATTTAACCCTTTCTATAGCACTTCCCACAGCATGAGCCTTTCAGAAGCGCTCCCGACCACAAGCAGTGATACTGTGTCGGAGTTTACACGCCAAAACGCTTTAGGCAACTGCGAGTGAAGGACTTGCCCAATGTCCTTACGTGGCGGTCAGAGCGGGATTCGAACCCACAACCCTTTGGACGAAAGACGACGAATCTACCAATTAGAGAAAACGCTCCACAATAGTCACAGTAGTCTATTATAGTACCCATATCAGCTTAAACTGTGGATCATCCTCTTTTGTGACTAACAGATTGTCTTTTTAAATTTATTTTTAGTCATCCTAGCTTTATTTTTCACATGTGTAACTTTATTTTTCACATGTGCTTAATTTGTAACGAGTCGTGGTTTGACGACAGTTGCTCTCTCGATAAACGAATATAAATTAGCTGCAATTAGGTAAATGCAAATATCGTAAACTGAGAAATATAGCTTGTCGTGAAGAATAATTTTTTAAACATTTCGCTCATATGCTTAATGAAGATGTTCTTCACAGAGTTCCATAAGCGAATCGTTTTACAGTTATAATTAGCTAAATAATATTTTTAATTTAGTTAGAATTATAATTAGGATCAGATGACAGCTTAAAGATTAGAATTACAATTAGCTGATGGATAAATTCTTTCTATTATTTTATTTCCATTTTCAATAAACGAAGATTTTATTCTGTTATTTTATTTATTTTATTCCCACCTCTGTTTTCAGTAGCCTAAGAAATAAGAATTTTAGGGTAAGGTAGAATAGCAAGGCTAACAAGATGAAATCAGAGGTATATATATAAAATTATATATAATATGGTCCGGTAGGGTAATTTAAGATAACTTAAATAGCACAGGAAAAATTAAGATAGCCCAGGTAGAAGTCTAGGGTGCATGTTTACTTAGATTGCATAAGAATCTTTGCTGTGTTATTGACTTAACTCTTCAACTCATAAGTTTTACATTCTTCAGGCATTTTTAAATGCATGTATTTAGCGAGGACGCAATTTTGCCGTTTTGCTAAGTTTATGTTAAAAATTCTTTTGTACAGTTTCCTCCACAAGACAACAAGGAGAAAAACAGTACAATACTGAACCACAGCCAATTAAAACAAATGCACTGATATGAGATGATCATAAAAAAAACTATAACGACGATCTTCCTTGAAAACGATTTACCCCTTCACGGACCAGAGAAAACACTTCAGCAGCCAATTAAAACACATGCAGCGATATGCGATTATAATAAAAAAACGAACCAGAAAAAAACATTTCAGCAGCCAATTAAAACACAAGCAGTGATGTGCGATGATAATAAAAAAGAACCAGAGAAAAACATTTCAGCAGCCAATTAAAACACATGCAGTGATATGCGATGATCATAAAAAAAAACTATAAAGACGATCTTCCTTGAAAACGATTTACCCCTTCACGAACCAGAGAAAAACACTTCAGCAGCCAATTAAAACACATGCAGTGATATGCGATGATAATAAAAAAAACGAACCAGAGAAAAACATTCCAGCACAATAATTAACACTAAGTTAGGCAGAAAGAAACCATCAAAATGAAGTACATTACGTCAGCTTCCGGTCCACTACAAAGCTTTGGGTGGTTGAATTTGGGTGAGGGTTGGTCAGCAGGAGGAGGTGGGTTTGTGGGCAGAAGGGGGTGGGTTGGCTCGGTTAAACTGAAAAAGACAACAATAAGGAAATGTTAATGGTTGTCTAAGTTGAGTGTGCAATTTTTTAAAATATTGATAAATTAAAAAGCCAGTTATGCTTAGCTTGATTGGGAATAGGCGAATGTTAAGAATTAGAATTTCAAGGAAGATATTAACGCACTCCAGAGTTAGGTCTAAAAAGTCCATATGTACTGGGAGGAAGGCCTCGATCTTAACGTAGGCTTACACAAAGGAGGAGGTGTATGCTCATCACGAAACTGTTGCTCAGAATTAGCAAGAAATCTACCAGACATAAGACCATCAAAGAAGTAATCCTACAGTTTTGAAAATAATGGTTAAAGTCAAATATTCTTGTCATCCTCGACATTACAATTTACATGCCAGCCTTATTCCCTTCTAGTAGAAGACAATAGGAATATACTTCAAGAATCTTATATAAAAACATTAGATGTTCACTTTAAAAGACCCAGTGAGCCCATAGACAGAATTGTATGCAATAAATAAAAAATAACCTACCTTAAAGGACAAATCTCCAATTCCTGACAAATTAAGAAAAAGCAACGAAATTAAAACAATAGATAGAAAGCTTAGTAGCCTAAATCAGCTAACCACTTTACTATTGCACTGCCTATTCTCCCGCAAAAAGATGTCCACCCACCGTCACCTAAGCACCACTACGACCCACCCACCTATTATGACCTATAGATTAATGAAACATATTTGAAATATGACGTAAGAAATTAAAATAAAGGCTAAAGTTCAAATATTATTCTCATCCTCGACTTTACAATTTATACCCCAGACTTATTCTCTTCCTGTCAAAGACAATAGGAACTTTACTTCAAGAATTTAATATAAAATCATTAGCCGCTCACTTTAAAAGACCCAGTGAGCCCATAGAAAGAACTGTATGCAATAAATAAAAAATAACTTACCTTAAAGGACAAATCTCCAATTCCTGACAAATTAAGAAAAGGCAACAAAATTAAAACAATAGAAAGCGTTAACTTAAATTTAATGATCAGCACATGATCATAAGCATTTACTATTGCACTGCCTATTCTCCCGGATAAAGATGTCCACCCACCGTCACCTAAGCACCACTACGACCCACCTATTACGACCCATAGAAGAATGAAACCCATTTGAAATAAGACGTAAGCAATTAAAATAAAGGTTAAAGGCAAATATTATTCTCATCCTCAACATTACAATTTATACCCCAGACTTATTCTCTTCCAGTAAAAGACGATAGTACTATACTTCAAGAATCTTATATAAAAAAATTAGCTGCTCACTTTAAAAGACCCAGTGAGCCCATAGACAGAATTGTATGCAATAAATAAAAAAAAACTTTCCTTAAAGGACAAATCTCCAATTCCTGACAAATTAAGAAAAGGCAACAAAATTAAAACAATAGAAAGCGTTAACTTAAATTTAACGATCAGCCAACCACTTTACTATTGCACTGCCTATTCTCCCGCAAAAAGATGTCCACCCACCGTCACCTAAGCACCGCTACGACCCGCCTATTACTACCCATAGATTAATGAAACCTATTTGAAATATGACGTAAGAAATTAAAATAAGGCTAAAGTTCAAATATTATTCTCATCCTCGACTTTACAATTTATACCCCAGACTTATTCTCTTCCTGTCAAAGACAATAGGAACTTTACTTCAAGAATTTAATATAAAATCATTAGCCGCTCACTTTAAAAGACCCAGTGAGCCCATAGACAGAATTGTATGCAATAAATAAAAAAAACTTTCCTTAAAGGACAAATCTCCAATTCCTGACAAATTAAGAAAAGGCAACAAAATTAAAACAATACTTTCTATTAAACTTAAATTTAACGATCAGCTAACCACTTTACTATTGCACTGCCTATTCTCCCGCAAAAAGATGTCCACCCACCGTCACCTAAGCACCACTACGACCCGCCTATTACTACTCATAGATTAATGAAACCTATTTGAAATATGACGTAAGCAATTAAAATAATGGTTAAAGTCAAATATTATTCTCATCCTCGACATTACAATTTATACCGCAGACTTATTCTCTTCTGGTAAAAGACAATAGTACTAGGCTATACTTCAAGAATCTTATATGAAAACATTAGCTGTTCACTTTAAACGACCCAGTGAGCACATAGAATTGTATGTAATAAATAAAAAATAACTTATCTTAAAGGACAAATCTCCAATTCCTGACAAATTAAGAAAAGGTAACAAAATTAAAACAATGGAAAGCTTTAACCTAAATCAGCTAACCACTTTACTATTACACTGCCTATTCTCCCGCAAAAATATGTCCACCCAGCGTCACCTAAAGCACCACTACGACCCACCCGCCTATTATGACCCATAGATTAATTAAACATATTTGAAATATGATGCAAGGGGATATGATGCAAGGGGACATTAATTGCTAAAATCCAACTTTTTAGGGACAGTTTCTTTATATTTTCTCCAACCATAGAACTGATGTCTAGATAATATTTGAAATCTCAAAATGTACCTTGCAAACCTTCGGAAGTAAAAAAACACATGTCGCCCCAAGGGATCTATCTCTAGAGGAATGGCTACTCATAAATAGAACATTACTGCAGCTTTACAGATTTCGAACTTAAATATAAATGTCGCCCCACATTAAAATGCTGCTTTTGATATTAAATGTGGTGTCTTTGATCTATGAATTTAATTATTTACTCTGCTAACATAATTTTTCATCGAGTTGCCTTCATAAATATAATTATCTGAGTCATTTCTTATGTTACCAAGATAAAATATTTGCATAACCCTCTATTGCCCAATTATTAGTGACACGAAGTCATACTGATTTTCCAGTCCCGTGCACTTGTCGCCAATACGTCAATGGCGTCGCCCTAAGGACCCGGCAACTTTTAATGCAGTCCGTCTTATAAATTCTTATCCAATAGGTTCGTATGTTACAAAATTGCTTCAGCTTCGGTTTATTTAAGTAGAATTACGCATGCATCATCCTTCATCAGAAATATGTTCACATTGTATCATAATCAATATTTATCAGAAGTTATTATATGTGTATCTCTTAAACGAGATTCCCTGTTCCATTAACAATCGTACACCTCCTCCGTGACAGCTGTTTCTTGGTTTATGTAGGCCTACAAAGTAGTACCCGGATTAAATTAACGATGTCTTGAGAAACGGCACTTATTCAGTGATGTTTTCAATAAGGGAGCGTTTATCTTCCGAAAATGTTAAATATATATCTTTCCCATTCTTGCAAACAGACTTACGACTAAATTGCACACTCTATTAGGTGGGCGACTAATGGTGAAGGGTGGGGTTAGTGGGTGGTGCTGAAGTGGGTTATGGTTGGGTTGGTTAGAATAGGTTGGTGAGTGGGATATAGGGTTGCCAGGAGTCCGGTAATTAACCGGACTGTCCGGTCTTTTGACACCTTGTCCAGTATAAAAATGATAGTAATACCGGACAATGCCTGTGTAAATAGCTCAATATTTTGTCCCATCGACACTGGAACTGCCAGTGTCCGGTATTTTTGAGAGAGCCACCTGGCAACCCTAGTTGGATAGTGGTTGGTGGAAGGTGGTGGGTGGGTAGAGATGGGGTGATATTGGTTGTTTGGAGGGTGAGATAAGTGGGAGGAGGATGGCAGGTGATCAACTGCCTAAAGTTAATATCTGGCCAGAAGAAATTTGTATCCCATATACGGCAAACAGAATAAATTAATCAAAGAAATACGGCATATAAAAAACTGAAGAAAATCAGCAAAATTGAAAAGCAAAGAGTGCACCCCGAAACCATTAAAGCCAAATGAACTAATTAAAAAGATGAAAGGTAGCTCACAATCAAGCCATCCTTTGAGGCAACTCGACCAAGAACTCGATCCACCGGTTAAGGTGACTCAACACAGAATTTGAGCCATCCGTTAAGGTGACTCGACCCAGAATTCCAGCCATCCTTTGAGTCAACTCAACCCAGAATTCCAGTAATCTGTTGAGGCGACTCAATGCAGAATTTGAGCCATCCGTTAAGGCGACTCTACCCAGTATTCGAGCCATCCTTTGAGGCTCTACCCAGTATTCGAGCCATCCTTTGAGGCAACTCAACCCAGAATTCGAGCCATTCTAAAGTCATCAGTTGAGTCGACTCAACCCAGAATTCGAATCATTCGTTAATGCAACTCAACCCAGAGTTTGGGCCATCCTTTGAGGCAACTCAACCCAGAATTTGAGCCATTCGTTGAGGTGACTCAACCCAGAATTGAAGCCATCCATTGAGGCGACTCAACACAGAACTAGAGCCACTCATTGAGACAACTCAGCCCAGAATGCTGTCGATCTAAAGAAATCCGTTGAGGCAATTCAACACAGAATTCGAACCATCCATTGCGGCAACTCAACCCAGAATGCGATCGATCTAAAGTCATCCGTTGAGGCGACTCAACATAGAATTCGAACCATCCGTTGAGGCAACTCAACCCAGAATTCGAGCCACTCTTTGAGGCTACTCAACCCAGAATGCGATCGATCTAAAGTCATCCGTTGAGGCGACTCAACATAGAATTCGAACCATCCGTTGAGGCAACTCAACCCAGAATTCGAGCCATCCGTTGAGTCAACTCAACCCAGGATGTGAGCGATCTAAAGTCATCCGTTGAGGCGACTCAACACAGTATGCGAACCATCCGTTGAGGCAACTCAACACAGAATTCGAGCCACTCTTTGAGGCAACTCAACCCAGAATTCGAGCCATCCGTTGAGTCAACTCAACCCAGGATGTGAGCGATCTAAAGTCATCCGTTGAGGCAATTCAACCCAGAATTCGAGCCACTCTTTGAGGCTACTCAACCCAGAATGCGATCGATATAAAGTCATCCGTTGAGGCAATTCAACCCAGAATTCGAGCCATTCATTGAGGCAACTCAACCCAGAATTCGAGGCATCCATTGAGGCAAATCAACCCAGAATTCGAGCCATTCATTGAGGCAACTCAACCCAGAATTCGAGCCACACTTTGAGGCAACTCAACCCAGGATGTGAGCGATCTAAAGTCATCCGTTGAGGCAACTCAACCTAGAATTCGAGCCACTCTTTGAGGCTACTCAACCCAGAATGCGATCGATCTAAAGTCATCCGTTGAGGCAACTCAACCCAGATTTCGAGGCATCAATTGAGGCAACTCAACCCAGAATTCGAGCCATCCGTTGAGGCAACTCAACCCAGAATTCGAGCCACTTGTTGAGGCAACTCAACCCAGAATGCGATCGATTTAAAGTCATCCGTTGAGGCAACTCAACCCAGAATTCAAGCCATTCGTTGAGGCGACTCAACCCAGAATTTTAGCCATTTGTTGAGGCAACTCAACCCAGAATTTCGAGCCATCCGTTGAGGCGACTCAACACAGTCCCTCTACCTGTGAAAGAATTTGCCTCAAGAAGATTACATTAAAATGAAATCAAACCAAGAACCCTGCCACATTCAACCCAAGAACCGTGCCCCATTTAACTGCGAAGATAATTACATCAAGAAAGTTGCCGTTAATGGTACTGGCTAACAATGGGAGGCGTACTGAGTTTTCCATCAAACGTCGGCATTCAAGTCGTCAATCCATTGAACCGATCTGCCTTGAAACCTGCATGAAACAATTAATGGTAAGTTCTAATAATAATAATACTAATTTTCCGTATATTTAATTTCAACGTGACAGAGACGCAGATTGAATTACAAACACAGTTTAGAGGTTTTGCTATTGTGGGCCAATTGAACTGGAGCAAGTTACCTCAGTCCCTTAGAGACCTTTCGCCAATATCATCTCATCAGTTTCACTAGCACCTGAAAACCTCACTACTTGTCAGTGAAGACATTGACCTGGGTTGGGAGTGCCTCTGACATAAGTGGTGCTATATAAATGTTTGATTACGATTAGATTAAGTAACCCAGAAGACAAAAGGTAACGTATGGTATTCTATAGCAAGTTCTCTTGAGGAAAACCAAAGAAGGTAAAATGAGTTAAGAGACGCAAGTGACGGTAAAGTTAATAAGTGGCATTTGTGTATTCTGAGAATTTTAGGGTATGGCAGGATGAAGTAGCACTAAGAAGGTCTGGTAAAGGTATATATAGTATGGATAGGTAGGAAAGTTGATATCATAGCAGGTAGAATTGAGATAACCTACATCAGGCCAGGTCATTACTCTGCAAAATATATTTGGATTACAAGAAACATTGTTTAACATTTGCTTAATCGTAATCGTAATCTCAAAATTTCTAAAGCGCTACTCAAAAGCTAAGCGCACCAGGGCACCAGCTTATTCACGAGCGCTTATTTATACATGGCATTTCGACACATTAAGTGTGTTTTGTTCCGGCATTTTAAAATGCAATTATTCAGCAATGGCAACATTCAGCCATTTTCCTAATTCCTTTATACAGTTTTTCTTCAATTCAATTACGGTGTTTATCGATAGTTACATAGGAAAAAGAAAAGTGCACATATTAGCATGAAATGTACAGTGCATTCGCTTAGAATCGGACCTATAACTGTTTTGAATTTATTGTGTTCCGGATCCTTTGTTGTTGGCTGTTTGAACGCACATTTCTAGAAGAAAGCTCAATGGGTAAAGATATAGGCCTAGGTAGCCTACTATGGAAAGGCAGAGTAAGTTAAAATTCTAATATTTGTGGGACGTGGTGGCGCCTTGGTTGAGGCGATGACTTTCAACCGGAGGGTCGTGGGTTCGACTCCCGCTCTAGCCGCCACGTAGCGACCTTGGGCAAGTCCTTTACCTGCACTGTTGCCTGTGCGCTTCGGCGTGAAACTCCGATACAGTATCCGTGCTGTAGTCGGGAGCGCCTCTGAGTAGTAGAGGACTTGAAGGGGCGCTATAGAAATGGCCGAATGAATGAAAAAGAGGTAGAGTAAGGTTACCGCGGTCGTCTAAATTACATTGCCACATATATTTGCGTTACAATAAATATTTATTTATTCAGGCTATTTCTATAGCGCCTCTTCAAGTCTACTACTACTCGGAGGCGCTCCCTATACAGCACGCCGAAGCGCCACAGGCAATTGTGAGTTAAGGACTTGCCCATACTCCCTGTGTGGCGGGTAGAATGGGATTCGAACCCATGACCCTTCGGACGAAAGGCTTCGACTCTACCAATAGGCCACCATGTCCCACACATATTATGCTAATTATGCTGATTTATACATTGAACTTCGACACATTAAGTTTTTTTGTGTTGCATTTTAAAATCCAATTATTCAGTTATGGCAACATATTGTCAGTTTCCTAAGAGCACGTTAAAACATTCTTTTTTATACAGTATTCTTCGCATAAGAACTCTAATTACCCGTAAAAAGAAATCACTAAAAGAGACTCGCCTGAAACGAAACTACCTAACGCCACTCCACCGTGATTCTGATAGAAGACATCGTTGGTCTTCGATCGCGGCCGAACGGCATGAGCACGCTCCAGCAACTGTAGACCCACAGAGCGTAGACGACGAAGCGAAACATCACAGCATGCTCCTAGCAGCTTCTAACAGCACGCTCCAGCAACTGCAGACCCACAGAGCGTAGACGATGAAGCGAAACATCACAGCACGCTCCTAGCAGCTTCTAACAGCACGCTCCAGCAACTGCAGACCCACAGAGCGTAGACGATGAAGCGAAAGATCACAGCACGCTCCTAGCAGAACGCTCCTATTCCTTTACAGAAAAAAAGAAAAAATCCAGAAAATCCAAAAAGAAAAAAAATCCAAAAAAAAAAAAAAATCAAGAAAA
>Ga0081606_1000519_pt1 | contig 15481 bp, 14 predicted proteins | sample EareggfetidaYelm_FD_71127 | JGI IMG/M metagenome (GOLD analysis project Ga0081606, IMG submission 71127) | Earthworm egg capsule microbial community from the University of Washington, USA - E. fetida Yelm (SPADES assembly) (version 2) | ecosystem: Host-associated > Annelida > Reproductive system... | reverse complement strand
TCCACCCGGCAGGCGTGTGCCGGTGTCACCGTGGTGCGTTTTGCGCGCTGCCGGTCGATCTGAAACACCCTGCCCCCGAGGCGCTGATGCCTGCGCGGGCGATCTGCATGACCGATACCAATGGACCAATGGGTCCAGCGCCATCACGACACCGGCGCGCAGGCGGATCACCCGCAAGGGGCGCAGCGCCTGTCCCTGCGGTGGCCGAGGGGATGGTCGCGAACTCCAGCGGGGGCGGGCCATGGATCCGCTGCGTTGCCCATCACGCCATGCGGCACAGCGGCGCTTGTCACGTCCCCGGTGTGCCCCGGTGCGCGTGCCGTCAATCAGACAGGCGGCGGTAAAATCCGGCCCTGCACAGAGGTAACCCGCCCATGTCCATTTTCCGCCGCCCCGACTACCAGTCCGACACCACGCAATTCATCAACCAGCTCAAGGCCCGCCTGCCCGGGTTGGAAAAGCAGCAACTGGCCGGCCGTGCCCTGCTGTGGGACAAGAACGTAGACCGCCAGCTCTGGGCCGAATTGCGCGCCGCCCGGGTGCCGCAAAAGCCCTATGTCTACCAGACGGACAGCCACTGAATCGCGCAGCAAAACGACCGGTAGCGCATGCTCTCCATGCCCCTGCGGCCACTTGGTTTGGGCCATCGATGACCACGGCAAGCCCCGTCGATGCGCCCGGCATGCCGGTGGTGGTCGACCAAGTGGCGCTGGCGCGGCTGTATGGCGAGCCGCTGTTTGCGCTGCCCACCGATCTGTACATCCCGCCCGATGCGCTGGAGGTCTTTCTCGAAGCCTTTGAAGGCCCGCTGGATCTGCTGCTGTACCTGATCCGCAAGCAGAACTTCAACATCCTGGACATCCCCATGGCGGGCGTCACGCGCCAGTATCTGGCGTATGTCGAGGAGATCCGCAGCCGCAATCTGGAACTGGCCGCCGAATACCTGCTGATGGCCGCGATGCTGATCGAGATCAAGTCGCGCATGCTGCTGCCCCCCAGAAAGCAAGAGGGCGGCGCAGAGCCCGAAGATCCGCGCGCCGAGCTGGTGCGCCGCCTGCTCGAATACGAGCAGATGAAGCTGGCCGCGCTGCGGCTGTCGCAGATGCCGCAGCATGGGCGCGATTTTTTGAAGGCCCAGGTGTTCATCGAGCAAAGCCTGCAGCCGCGTTTTCCCGCAGTGCAGGTGCGGCAGTTGCAACAGGCCTGGCGCGACATCCTCCAACGCGCCCAACTCGTGCAGCACCACAAGATCACGCGCGCCGAGCTTTCGGTGCGCGAGTACATGAGTCGGGTGCTCAAGACGCTGCAAGGCCGCCGCTTCGTCGCGTTCGAAGATCTCTTTGAACCCGGCCAAGGCCGCAGCGTGCTGGTGGTGATCTTCATCGCGCTGCTGGAACTGGCCAAAGAGGCGCTGATCGAGATCACCCAGGCCGAGGCGTTCGCGCCCATCTACCTGCGGCTGGCGTACACACCGGTGTAGCCTGCCGTCCGGCACATCCTCCACGTCCTTCGCTCTTCACCGCCATGGCCGCTGGCCATGGCAGCCACCACCACCGCAAGCCATGGCAGCCCACGATTTCGACGTTCTCATCGCCGGCAGCGGCCTGGCCGGTCTGTCCGCCGCGCTGCACCTGGCGCCCACGCACCGCGTGGCCGTGATCACCAAGCGCCAGTTGCAAGACGGCTCCAGCGGTCGGGCCCAGGGCGGCATCGCCGCCGTGCTGGCCGATGACGACAGCTTTGCCGCGCATATCGAAGACACCCTGGTGGCCGGTGCCGGCCTGTGCGACCTGGCCACCACCCGCTTCGTGGTGGAGAACGCGCCCGCGTCGATTGCCTGGCTGCGCCAGTTGGGCGTGCCTTTCACGCTCGAAGGCGAGCTGCTGCACCTGACCCGCGAGGGCGGCCACAGCGCCCGCCGCATCGCCCATGTCACCGACGCCACCGGCGCGGCGGTGCAGCGCACGCTGATCGACGTGGTGCGTTGCACGCCAAACATCACGCTGTTCGAGCACCATACGCTGGTCGACCTGATCAGCACCAGCAAGCTGGGCCTGCCCGGCCACCGCTGCCTGGGCCTGTACGCGCTCGACAGCCGGACCGACACCGTCATCACCTTGCGCGCGAGCCAGACCATTTTGGCCACCGGCGGCGCGGGCAAGGTCTACCTGTACACCACCAACCCCGACACCGCCACCGGCGACGGCATTGCCGCCGCCTGGCGCGCGGGCTGCCGCGTGGCAAACATGGAGTTCATACAGTTTCACCCCACCGGGCTGTACCACCCGCACGCCAAGTCCTTCCTGATCAGCGAGGCGGTGCGCGGCGAGGGCGGGCTGCTACTGCTGCCGCCTGCGGCCGGGGGCACGCGCTTCATGCCCGAGCATGACCCGCGCGCCGAACTGGCCCCGCGCGACGTGGTGGCCCGCGCCATCGACTTCGAGATGAAGCGCCACGGGCTCGACTGCGTGCACCTGGATATCTCGCACCAAAGCCCGGCGTTTTTGCAGGCGCATTTTCCGAACATCCTGGCGCACTGCGCAGCACTGGGCATCGACATCACGCGCGCGCCCATCCCGGTGGTGCCCACGGCGCATTTCACCTGCGGCGGTGTGCTCACCGACCTGGCGGGCCGCACCGACCTGCCCGGCCTGCATGCCGTGGGCGAGGTGGCCTGCACCGGCCTGCACGGGGCCAACCGGCTGGCCAGCAACTCGCTGCTCGAATGCCTGGTATTTGCCCGCGCCACCGCGCAGGCCATTGCCGCCGCGCCAGCCACCGGGCGCCCCGACTTGCCCGTCTGGGATGACAGCCGCGTGACCGACGCCGACGAGGCGGTGGTCATCTCGCACAACTGGGACGAGCTGCGCCGCTTCATGTGGGACTACGTGGGCATCGTGCGCACCAACAAGCGCCTGGAGCGCGCCGCCCACCGCATTGCGCTGCTGCAAGGCGAGATCGACGAGTTCTACGCGCACTTTCACGTCACACGCGACCTGCTGGAACTGCGCAACCTGGTACAGGTGGCCGACCTGATCGTGCGCAGCGCCCAACTGCGCCGCGAAAGCCGCGGCCTGCACTACAGCCGCGACTACCCCGCGCTGGCCGCCCCCGCCGCCCCCACCATCCTGGTGCCGCCGGCGGCCTGATTCCATTGCTGAATCGTTCGTGGACGCGAGGCGCAGCGCAGACAGTACCAATGTGCGGCCAGCGAAGCCGACAAAGTGCACGGATGATTGCGGAATGGAATGAACTACCGCGCCCCGGCGCCCCGACCGATGACCTACAGCGTCAAGGAAATCTTCTACACCCTGCAAGGCGAAGGCGGCCAGACCGGCATGCCCGCCGTGTTCTGCCGCTTTGCCGGCTGCAACCTCTGGAGCGGCCGCGAAGCCGACCGTGCCGATGCGCTCTGCCGCTTTTGCGACACCGACTTCGTCGGCACCGACGGCACCCTGGGCGGCAAGTTTGCACAGGCCGATGCGCTGGCCGAGCGGATCGCCGCACAGTGGCCCGCCGCAGACAGCGCGCACCGCCTGGTGGTGTTGACCGGCGGCGAACCACTGCTGCAAGTCGATGCCGCCCTGCTGGCAGCCCTGCATGCGCAGCAATTTCGCATCGCGGTGGAAACCAATGGCAGCCTGGCCGCACCGCCCGGCATCGACTGGCTGTGCGTCAGCCCCAAGGCCGGCGCGCCCTGGGTTCAGACGCAGGGGCAAGAGCTCAAGCTGGTGTGGCCCCAGGCCGGGATGGATCTGGCGGCCATTGCCCGCACCGGGCAGTTCACCCACCGCTTCCTGCAACCCATGGACGGGCCCGATCAGGCCGCCCACATCGCCATCTGCATCGCCGCCTGCCTGCAACAACCGCTCTGGCGCCTGAGCTTGCAGACGCACAAGATCAGCGGCATCCGCTGACGTGCCGTCCGGCCAATGGCTGCACACATCCTGAGTCCTCGGGCAAGCACCGCGAACAACACGCTCCGCGATCAGGTCAGTGCGTCGTCGAACACCGCCCGCATGTGGGCGGGCCTGGGCCTGGACTTGGCGTCGGTGTCCGGCGCGTGGACGCACCCGTTGATGATCACGATTGCAAATCCGTTGTGCGCAAGTCCTGCCAGTGTCGCGTCACCGATCAGATGTCGTAGGCTGCGCGCAGCCATCGGAGCGCAGCGCAAGGCGCATCGCGCAGCCCATACCGAGTGTATTGGCAAGCGATGCAACGCCGCGATGCGCTTCGATGGCCAGCGCAGACCGACAGATGATCGGTGACGCGACACTACGGGGAACCCCGGGTTTTGCGGGAAGTGCAATGGAGCGCCTGCGAACTGCTCGGCGCAACGCTCAATAGTCATGCTCGACAAAGCGCTCGAAGCTCTCCTTGAGTTGGTGCTGCCACAGGCGCTTGTCGGCGTTGCCCGCGAAACTCGCCTCGAAGCTGTTGAACGCCAACTGGTAGGCATGCCGGGCCGTCAGTCCTGTCGCGGCGAACACCTGGGTGAAGTTTTCGTTGATGTAGCCGCCAAAGTAGGCCGGGTCGTCCGAATTGACCGTGGCTGCCAGGCCGGCATCGAGCAGCCGGCCCAGGTTGTGCTGCGCCAGGCTGGGGAACACGCACAGCTTTTGGTTGGACAGGGGACACACGGTCAGCGCAATGCGCTGATGCGCCAGGCGCTGCATCAGCGCTGCGTCATGCACGGCCTGCACGCCGTGGTCTATGCGCTCGACCCGCAGCACATCGAGCGCGCTCCAGATATAGGCTGGCGGCCCCTCTTCGCCGGCATGGGCCACCAGGTGCAGGCCGCGCTCGCGGCAGCGCGCGAACACCCGGGCGAACTTTTCCGGGGGATGGCCCTGCTCGCTGGAGTCCAGCCCCACGCCGACGATCTTGTCGAGCAGCGGCTCGGCCTGCTCCAGCGTCTCGAAGGCCGCCTTTTCGCTCAAGTGGCGCAGAAAGCAAAGGATCAGCGTGGCGCTGATGCCCAACCCGGTGCGCGCCTCTGCGCAGGCGCGGTGCAGGCCATCGATCACGGTCTCGATGGCCACGCCGCGCGCGGTGTGGGTCTGCGGGTCGAAGAAGATTTCGGCATGCAGCACCCGGTCCCGGGCCGCTCGGGCCAGGTAGGCGTGCGCCAGGTCATAAAAGTCTTGCTCGTGCCGCAGGACACTGGCGCCGGCGTAGTAGATGTCGAGAAAGCTCTGCAGATTGCAAAACGCATAGGCGCTGCGCAGTTCGGCCACGCTGGCGTAGGGCAGTGGCAGGCCATTGCGCTGCGCCAGCGCAAAGATCAGTTCGGGCTCCAGCGAGCCCTCGATGTGGATATGCAGTTCGGCCTTGGGCATGGCACGCAGCAGCTCGGGCAGGCGAGCGGCACTGACGGGGGGGATTTTGAACATCGGCAGACTCCAGCGGTGATGCCGCTCGCACGCAGCAGGCGACGGTAGGCGGTAGGCGGATGATGCCTCGTCGGCCGGCACTGGTCTGGCCGCAAGCGCTGCATGCCGATTCGCCTGCGGTCCGGGGCCCGGTTCGGGGGTACCCGCCCGGCGCCGCTGTGCAAGATCGGTGCTTCAGCCGTGGTGCTGGTGCGTGGCCAGTGTGTGCGGCTTCATCTCTATCGAGTAGCCCGGGCGCTGCGGCGGCATGTAGGCGGCGTTGCGGATCACGCAGGGATCGACGAAATGCTCGTGCAGGTGATCGACATACTCGATCACGCGGCCCTGCGTGCTGCCGGCGATGCACAGGTAGTCGATCATGGCCAGATGCTGCACGTACTCGCACAGGCCCACGCCGCCGGCGTGCGGGCAGACTTTCAGGCCGTGCTTGGCGGCCATCAGCAGCACGGCCAGCACCTCGTTGACACCGCCCAGGCGGCAGGCGTCGATTTGCACCACGTCGATGGCTTCACGCATGATGAACTGCTTGAACAGGATGCGGTTTTGGCACATCTCCCCGGTGGCCACCTGCATGACCCCGCTGAGCGCCTGGCGAATCCGCCGGTGGCCTTCGACATCATCGGGGCTGGTGGGTTCTTCGATGAACCAGGGCTTGGCAAAGGCCAGTTGCTGCAGCCAGGCGATGGCCTGATCGACCTCCCAGACCTGGTTGGCGTCCAGCATCAACTGGCGCTCGGGCCCCAGCACTTGGCGCGCAATGCGCAGGCGGCGGATGTCGTCTTGCAGGTCGCGGCCCACTTTGAGCTTGAGGTGCCTGAAGCCGGCATCCACCGCTTGCTGTGCCAGGCGGCGCAGTTTGTCGTCGTCATAGCCGAGCCAGCCCGCCGAGGTGGTGTAGCAGGGGTAGCCGTTGGCCAGCAGGTCGGCGATGCGCTCCTGTTTTCCGACGGCACGCTCGCGCAGCAGCGCCAGTGCCTGCTCGGGCGTGATGCAGTCGCTGAGGTAGCGAAAGTCGATGGTTCGGACCAGTTCTTCGGGGCTCATCTGCGCCACCAGCCGCCACAGGGGCTGGCCTTCGGCCTTGGCCCACAGATCCCAGACGGCGTTGACCAGCGCGCCGGTCGCCAAGTGGATCGCGCCCTTGTCCGGGCCGATCCAGCGCAACTGGCTGTCGGAGGTGATGTGGCGCCAAAAGCGCCCCATGTCCCGGGTGATCCAGGCCAAGTCCAGCCCGATCACCAGATGCTCCAGCGCACGGATCGCAGCGCAGCAAATCTCGTTGCCACGGCCAATGGTGAATGTCAGGCCATGCCCTTGCAGGGCGGGCTGGTCGGTCTCCAGCACCAGGTAGGCGGCGCTGTAGTCCGGGTCCGGGTTCATCGCGTCGGAGCCGTCCCGCTGCGCGGAGGTGGGAAAGCGCAGGTCCAGCACGCGCAGGGATCGGATGGTGGTCATGGGTCGGATGCGTTGCGGGCGGAAGAGGGCGCAGGCGAATCAGGCTTGCACCGTGCGTTGCCGCTGCTCGCCCAGCCCGCTGATGCCCAGCCGCATGGTCTGGCCGGCGACCAGGTACAGCGGCGGTTTTTGTCCCAGCCCCACACCGGGCGGGGTGCCTGTGGAAATCAGGTCGCCGGGTTGCAGGCTCATGCATTGGCTCAGATGGCTGATCAGTTGCGCGACACCGAAGACCATGGTGCGCGTGTTCCCGTTTTGAAAGCGCCGGCCATCGACCTCCAGCCACAGGTCCAGCGCCTGCGGGTCGGGCACTTCGTCGGCGGTGACGAGCCAGGGGCCGATGGGGCCGAAGGTGTCGCAGCCCTTGCCCTTGGCCCACTGGCCGCCGCCGCGCTCAAGTTGCAGTTCGCGCTCGGACACATCATTGACCACGCAGTAGCCGGCCACATGCTCCATGGCCTCGGCCTCGGGGATATAGCGCCCGCCTTTGCCGATGACCACGCCGAGTTCGACCTCCCAGTCGGTGCGCTGGCTGCCGCGCGGAATCTCGACCGCATCGTCGGGCCCGACGATGGCGCTGGTCCACTTGGCAAAGACCACCGGCTCGGTCGGCACGGGCTGGCCCGATTCGGCGGCATGGTCGGCGTAGTTCAGACCGATGCAGACGAACTTGCCGACCTGGCCCACGCAGGCGCCCAGGCGCAGGTCCTGCTGCGCGACGCCGGGCACCAGCGGCAATGAGGCCGCGTCCAGCCGGGCGATGCGCGCCAGACCGGCGGGCGTCAGCGTCTGGCCTGCGATGTCGGGCACCACGGCCGACAGGTCGCGCACCCGGCCTTGCGCGTCGAGCAAGCCCGGTTTTTCCATGCCCTTGGGGCCATAGCGGAGAAGTTTCACAGCAGGGTTCCTGGTGGGGTGGTTTGGATCGATCGTATGGGGATCAATCGTACAAAACGGCGGCGATCTTGGGGTCGTCGATATTGTTCTTGTCGTACCAGTAAAAGCCGGTGTCGATCACCTTGGGCAACTTCTCGCCCTTGAGCGCCTTGACGGCGGCCTCCACGGTCTTGTAGCCGATGCCCACCGGATTTTGCGTGATGGCGCCGGCCATCAGGCCGGCCCTGATCGCATCCTTTTGCTGCTTGCCCGCGTCGTAGCCGATGACCACCAGCTTGCGCTTCATCTCTTTGACGCCGTTGATCACGCCCACGGCCGAGCCTTCATTGGTGCCGAAGATGCCCTTCAGATTCGGGTTGGCTTGCAGGATGGACTTGGTGATTTCGGTGGACTTGAGGTGGTCGCCGCCGCCGTACTGGATGCTGACGATCTTGATGCCCGGGTAGCTGGTCTTGATGCGCTCGACGAAGCCGTCACGGCGGTCTATGCCGGTGCTATTGGTCTGGTCATGCACGACCAGCGCGATCTCGCCGCTCTTGCCGATCAACTCGGCCATTTTGTCTGCCGCCAATGCGGCCGCAGCCCTGTTGTCGGTGCTCGCCGTGGTCACCGGGATGTCACTGTCTACACTGGCGTCGAAGGCCACGACCAGCACCTTGGCGGCCTGGGCCTTTTTGAGCAACGGGACCACGGCCTTTTTGTCGAGCGCTGCCAGACCGATCGCTTTCGGGTTCTTGGCCAGAACGGCGGCCAGCATGTCGATCTGCTTGTCGATCATCGCTTCCGACTCTGGCCCCTCGAACGTGACTTTGACATCGAAGTCCTTGCCCGCCTGCTCCGCCCCGGCCTTCACGGATTGCCAGAACTGGTGCTGAAAGCCCTTGGACACCAGCGGTATGTAGACCTGCTGGGCGCTGGCGGCCAGGCTCGCGCCCAGCGCAATGCCAATGCCCAGGGTGATGCGCCATAGTTGTTTGCCGGACATGCTCGCTCCTTTGGGTGGTGTGGAAAAACGGGGTCAGCGCGCAGCGCGGCTTCGGCGCCGCAGGATGTCGGTGTAGACGGCCAGGATGATGATCACGCCGGTCACCACCGTCTGCCACTCCTGCGCCACGGACAGGATGCGCAGCCCATTGGTCAGCACGCTCATGATGAAGGCGCCGATGATGGTGCCCAAGATGGTGCCCGTGCCGCCCGCCAGCGAGGTGCCGCCGATGACCACGGCGGCAATCGCATCGAGTTCGTAGCCCTGGCCCAATGCCGGTTGCGCCGAGTTCAGGCGCGATGCAATCAGCAAACCGGCGATGCCGCAGATGGCGCCACTGACCGTGTACACGACGATCTTCCAGAAGTCGACATTCACGCCCGACAGACGCACGGCTTCCTCGTTGCTGCCCAGCGCAAAGGTGTAGCGCCCCAGGAGCGTCCGGTTCAGCACCAGGCTCGCCGCCACGGCAACGACGAAGAGGATCAGCACCGCGTTCGGGATCGGCAGCGCCGGAATCAGCGCTGCGATCAGCGAATCTTGCGAAATCGCGCTGAAGCCCTCGGTGTCGTTGAAGTAAATCGGCCTGGTGCCGGAGATCACCAGCGACAAGCCCTTGAGCAGCATCATCATGCCCAGGGTGGCAATGAAGGGCGGAATTTTCAGCTTCGCGATCAAGGCCCCCGAGGTCAGACCGCACAGCGCTCCCGTGAGGATGGCCGCAGCAATGCCCAGCGGCAGTGGCCAGCCCAGATGGGTGAGCACCACGCCCGTCATCACGGCGCAAAAGGTCATCAGCGTGCCCACCGACAAATCGATGCCCGAGGTGATGATCACGAAGGTGCAGGCAATCGCCAGCACCCCGTTGACCGCCGTCGCCTGCAAAATGGCCACCAGATTGTCGGTTTGCAGGAAGTTGCGCGAGGCCATGCTGAAGAACGCCATCAGCGCCAGCAGGCTGGCAAAGGCCAGCAGTTTCTGGCGCATCTCGGGCCGAAAGAGCCGGGCTTTGGCCCATCCTTCGGTCGGCAGCGGGCTGGAAGTCTTTTGCATGGATCGTCTGCGGGAAATCAGTGGACGACGCGGCGCGGCGCGGCCTGGCGCCGGGTGGCCAGCGCCATGATGGCTTGCTGGGAGGCTTGGGCCCGCGTCAGTTCGCCGGTCACCCGGCCTTCGCACATCACCAAGATCCGATGCGCCAGGCGCAGGACCTCGGGCAGTTCGGACGAGATCACCACGATCGCCTTGCCCTGTCCGGCCAGTTCGTGCAACAGCTTGTGGATTTCGGCTTTGGCACCCACGTCGATGCCACGTGTCGGCTCATCGAAGAACAGGATGTCGCAGTCGCACAGCAACCACTTGGCGATCACGATCTTTTGCTGGTTGCCACCCGACAGCAGCCGCACCGGCTGCGCCACCGACGGGGTCTTGATGCCGAGCTGGCGCACATAGTCCTGCGCCGTCTTGCGCAGCGCCGCCCGGTCCAGGAAGAAACCCGGTTTGACAAAGGAGCGCATGGCCGACATGGCGATGTTGCTCTGCACGTCCATGCCCGTCGCAAGACCAAAATGCTTGCGGTCTTCAGACAGGTAGCCGATGCCGTGGGCAACGGCCTGCTCGGGCGATCGGATGGTCACGCGCTGGCCCCGAACCCGGATCTCGCCGGCGTCTATCGGGTCGGCCCCGAAGATGGCGCGCGCGACCTCGGTCCGGCCGGCCCCCATCAGCCCGGCAAAGCCGAGGATCTCGCCACGGCGCAGCGTGAAACCCACGTCCTGGATGGCGGCGCCCCGCGTCAGGCCGCGCACCTCCAGCATGACCTCGTTGCCGCTGCTGTCGGGAATCTGCCTTGCGACCTCCTCCAGCGGGCGCCCGACCATCATGCCGACGATGGTGTCTACGCTGGTGCTGGCCATCGGCATGGTGGCGATGTAGCGGCCATCGCGCAGCACCGTCACCCGGTCGGCGATCTGCCGCAACTCGTCCATCTTGTGCGAGATGTAGACGATGCCCACGCCTTCGGCCTTGAGCTGGCCGATGATGCGAAACAGATCGGCCACCTCCTCGTCGTTCAGCGCGGCCGTGGGCTCGTCCATGATCAGCACCCGGGACTGAAACGACAGCGCCTTGGCGATTTCGACCATCTGTTGCTTGGCCACCGTCAGGTCGCCGACGGTGGTGCGCGGGTCCAGCTTCAGGTGCATGCGCTCGAAAATGCCTGCGGCCTGCGCATCGAGCGAGCGCTCGTCGAGCAGCAGGCCCAGCGCATGGCGCGGCTCACGGCCAATGAAGATGTTCTGCGCCGCCGTCAAATGGTTCATCAGGTTCAGTTCCTGGTGCACGATGCCTATGCCCAGGCTTTGCGCGGCGCGCGGACTCGGAATGTCCACGGCCCGGCCCGCGACCAGTATCTCGCCCTCGTCGGGGGCATGGATCCCGGCCAGCACCTTCATCAAGGTGGACTTGCCGGCCCCGTTCTCACCCATCAGCGCGTGGACTTCGCCGCGCTGTAACTCGAACTGCACCTTGTCCAACGCCGGCACACCGGCAAAGGCTTTGGACAAACCGCAGATCGAGATCAGTGGCGCGGCCATGGCGTCGTCGCGCGTCAGATGCTCGTGCCGCCATCGACCGAAACCGCCTGGCCCGTGACGTAGCGCGATTCGTCGCTGAGCAAATACACCACCTGCGGCGTGATGTCATCGACCGTCGCCAAGCGCCCCATGGGCTGGCGCGCGATGAAATCTTTTTCCGCCTGCACCGGATCGGCGGCGCTGGCGATGCGCTGGCGCAATGAAGGCGTATCGACGGTGCCGGGGCACAAAGCGTTGCAGCGCAAACCCTGGCGCACGAAGTCGGCGGCGATGGCCTTGGTCATGCCAATGACCGCCGCCTTGGTGGTGCCATAGACGAAGCGCCTCGGGAAACCCTTCATCGACGACGCCATCGAGGCCATGTTCAGGATCGAGCCGCTGCTGCCCGTGCGCGCCATCTTGTCCAGCATGCCCGCAAGAAAAGCGCGCGTCATGCGGTAAGCGCCCTTGACGTTCAGATCCATGCTGAAGTCCCAGGCCGCCTCATCGCAGTCCAGGATGCTGCCGTTGTGCACGAAACCGGCGCAGTTGAACAGGCCATCCAGGGCCGGCAGCCGGGCCGCCAGCGCCGTCACGGCAGCGCTGTCGCGCACATCCAGCAACTGCGTCGTCAAGCCGCTGGCCTCGGCGGCCAGTCGCTCCAGCAGCGCCGCATCGATATCGGTGGCGATCACCTGCGCACCCTCGCGCGCGCAGGCCAGCGCACTGGCGCGGCCTATGCCCTGACCGGCCGCAGTGATCAAAATGCTTTTGCCTTGCAGTCTCATACGAACAAGTCCTTCACGAACGCCAAACAGGTGCCAAGCAAGTCTTACAGATTGCTTCAAATATGAATTGTTTATTCATTGGAGAATTAATGTAAGAGGCAGGAATCGGCTCGCCAATCCGTGATTACCCTGACGCAAGCTCTGTTAAGGTTTGGCCCGGCTACGGCCCGCCCATCCCCCCATGGCCCATCCCAACGACCGCTATCGCGCCCCCGCCCTGGACAAGGGACTGGACATTCTGGAACTGCTCGCCGAGCAGCCGCATGGCCTGACGCGCGCCGAGATCGTCAAAGCCATGGGCCGCAGCCCGAGCGAGATTTACCGGATGCTCGAGCGCCTGGTCGCGCGGCACTACGTGACGCGCTCGCAGCAGGGCGACCGCCATGCGCTCAGTCTCAAGCTGTTCGAGCTGGGCCACCGCCATCCCCCCATCGAGCGCCTGGTGGCGCAGGCCCTGCCAGCGATGGAGGCTTTCGCCAAGGCGTCCGAGCAGTCCTGCCATCTCGGCATTTACAGCCGCGGCAACGTGACCGTGGTGGCGCAGGTCAACGGCCCGGGCAATTGGGGGCTGACCCTGCGCCTGGGTGTGCGGGTGGGCCTGGTGGACACCGGCTCGGGCCATGTGCTGCTGGCCTTCCAATCCGAGCAGCGGCGCGCCCAGATGCTGGCAGAGCATGACGCCCTCGATGGCGAACGGTCCATGCCCGAGCCGCAGTTGCAGCCTCTTTTGCAGCGCGTCCGGGCGCTCGGCTACTGGCAGGGCGACAGTCAGCAGGCTTTTGGTGTGGTCGACATCTCGATGCCGGTGCTGGGGTTGCAAGGCAATGCGCTGGCGGTATTGACCTGCCCCTTCGTGCGGCGCATCGACCGCCCGCAAGGCCCCGGCCTGGATGCAGCGCGGCAATTGCTCGCCAGCGCCGCCAGCGAGCTATCGATTGCCTGATCGCCCGGGCGTCCCGACCGGGCATCCGGCAAGTAGTGTGGCGCGCAACGCGGCGCACCGTCCCCGCGAGGGGGTCGGCGCCGCACCGCGCTGGCCGAAAACCGCCATCTGCCCCGCGCCTGGCAAGGCATATCCATTGCCATCGCACCCGCTACGCCAGCACCGGATCAGCCGCCGCCGGCACAGCCGCAGCAGCAGCCACCGGCATACGGATCAGATGCTCGAACGCACTGAGCGCCGCCTTGGCCCCGTCGCCTGCGGCGATGACGATCTGCTTGTACGGCACCGTGGTGCAGTCGCCTGCGGCAAACACGCCGGGCAGGCTGGTCTGGCCCCGGGCATCGATCACGACCTCGCCGGACGGGCTCAGCGCGACCTGGCCCTTGAGCCAGTCGGTATTGGGCACCAGGCCGATCTGCACGAACACGCCATCGAGTTCCACGCCATGCTCCAGGCCGGTGGCGCGGTCCCGGAACCGGATGCCATCGACCTTGCCGCCGGCGCCCGTGATGCAGGTGGTCTGCGCGTTGGTGTGGATGCTCACGTTGGGCAGGCTCTTGAGCCGGTCGACCAGCACTGCGTCGGCCTTGAGCTGCTCGGCAAATTCGATCAGCGTGACATGGGCCACGATGCCGGCCAGATCGATCGCGGCCTCGACGCCGGAATTGCCGCCGCCGATCACCGCCGTGCGTTTGCCCTTGAACAGCGGGCCATCGCAATGCGGGCAATAGGTCACGCCCTTGTTCCGGTACTCGGCCTCGCCGGGCACATTCACATTGCGCCAGCGGGCGCCGGTAGACAGGATCACCGTCCGGGCCTTGAGCGCGCCGCCATTGGCCAGTTGCACCGTGGCCAGGCCGCCGGGCTGCGCGGGCGCAACCAACTGGCCGGCGCGCTGCAGGTTCATCAGGTCCACGTCATAGGCGCGCAAATGGGCTTGCAGCGCGCTCGCATACCGGGGGCCGTCGGTCTGCGGCACCCCGATGTAGTTCTCTATGGCCAGCGTGTCGTTCACCTGGCCGCCAAAGCGCTCGGTGACCAGGCCGGTGCGCAGGCCCTTGCGGGCCGCATACACCGCAGCGGCAACGCCGGCAGGGCCGGCTCCGACGATGAGCATGTCATAAGGGGCCTTGGCCGATAACCGGGCCGCGTCACGGGCGGCGGCGCCGGTGTCGAGCCGGGCCAGGATTTCTTCCAGCATCATGCGGCCCGAGGCAAAGAACCGGCCGTTCATGAACACCGTGGGCACGGCCATGACCTCGCGCTCGCTCACCTCCTGCCGGAAGGCGCCGCCTTCGATGACGGTGGTGCTGATCCTGGGGTTGAGCACGGCCATCAGCGTCAGGGCCTGCACCACATCCGGGCAGTTGTGGCAATCCAGGCCCATGTAGACCTCAAAGCGCAGGTCGCCATCGAGCGCCTGCACCTGCCCGATCAGTTCCTGCCCGACCTTGGGCGGATGGCCGCCGGCCCACAGCAGGGCCAGCACCAGGGAATTGAACTCATGGCCCAGCGGCAAGCCGGCAAAGCGCAGTTGCATCTGGCTGCCGGCACGGCGCAGGCTGAATGAGGGCTGGCGCGCATCGTTGCCGTCGGTGCGCAGATGAATCATGTCGCTGCGCAGCGCAGCGATGGTTTGCAGCAGTTCCCGCATCTCGCGCGCGGTTTGGCTGTCGTCCAGGCAGGCCTGCAGTTCCAACGGCTGCGTCACGCGCTCCAGATAGGTGGACAGTTGGGTCTTGAGTGTTTCGTCGAGCATGGGACGCTCCTTTGCATGGTCAGGGCGAAAAAAAACCGGACGTCATGGCGCCGAGGGCGCCATGACGCAGTCCGGCCGGGTGCCGAATCGATCAGCCGTCAGATCTTGCCGACCAAGTCCAGCGAAGGCGTCAGGGTCTTGGCGCCTTCGTTCCATTTGGCGGGGCAAACCTGGCCGGGGTTGGCGGCGGTGTACTGGGCGGCCTTGAGCTTGCGCACGGTTTCCTTGACATCGCGGGCGATTTCGTTGGAGTGGATCTCGGCGGTCTTGATCAGGCCATCGGGGTTGATGATGAAGGTGCCGCGCAGCGCCAAGCCCTCTTGCGGAATATGCACGCCGAAAGCATGGGTCAGTTGGTGGGTCGGGTCGCCGACCAAGGGGAACCGGGCCTTGCCGACGGCTGGCGAGGTTTCGTGCCACACCTTGTGCGAGAAATGCGTGTCGGTGGTGACGATGTAGACCTCGGCGCCGGCCTTCTGGAACTCGGCGTAATGCTCGGCCGCGTCTTCGATTTCGGTGGGGCAGTTGAAGGTGAAGGCGGCGGGCATGAAAATCAGCACCGACCACTTGCCCTTGAGGCTGTCGTCGGTGACTTCGATGAATTCACCCTTGCCGCCACGGTGGATGAAAGCAGTGGTCTTGAAGGGTTGGATGGGGGTATTGATCAGGGACATGGTTGTTTCCT
>Ga0081606_1000517_pt1 | contig 15530 bp, 14 predicted proteins | sample EareggfetidaYelm_FD_71127 | JGI IMG/M metagenome (GOLD analysis project Ga0081606, IMG submission 71127) | Earthworm egg capsule microbial community from the University of Washington, USA - E. fetida Yelm (SPADES assembly) (version 2) | ecosystem: Host-associated > Annelida > Reproductive system... | reverse complement strand
TGCGCTCGACCGCCGAATCGTTGGCGTCGGCACTGCGCTCCAATAATACCCGGGGCGTGTGGGGCGAGACACAACTCCGCAATGTGGTCGAAGCAGCAGGCTTGCTCGAGCACGTGGACTTTTCCCTACAGGAAAGCATGACAGGTGAATCTGGTGCCCTTCGTCCTGATATGACGGTTAGATTGCCCGGTGGAAAGTCCATTGCCGTCGATGCGAAAGTTCCATTCAACGCCTACCTCGAAGCAAACCAGATTCCCGCGACCGCAACCGGCGCTGAAGCAGCACGACGCAGTGAGCTACTCAAACAGCACGTCCAAGCCGTACGCAGCCATATTACGTCGCTGAGCGCGAAAGGATACTGGACAGCACTGGATTCCTCCCCAGAGCTGGTCATTGCATTCATCCCCAGCGAGTCGCTCGTCTCCGCCGCCCTCGAAACCGATCCAACCATCATGGATTTTGCATTCTCCAGGAGGGTTGCACTCGCCTCACCGGTCACACTGTGGTCGGTGCTCAAGACGGTCGCATTCACGTGGCAACAGGACATACTCACGAATGAGGCAAAGACTCTTTTCGACCTCAGCCGCGAACTCTACTCACGACTGACCAAAACGGCCGAGCACATCGATAAACTCGGGCGTTCCATTAACGGAACGGTGAAAAACTACAATGCCTTTATCGGATCGCTTGAACGCTCCGTACTTCCCACTGCCCGCAAATTGAATGCGCTCGACTCCACCAAATTGATTCCAACCCTAACGGGAATCGAAGAACCAACCCGCAGGCTCACCGCACCTGAACTTCTGCCCGACGACCAGTCCGATAAGCCTCTCGCTGTTACCGATACAAAATTTGGTGACACCGTTAAGCCCGCTGGCGCTGCTGAGGTGAACAACGCCAGTATTGACCCCGAACTGCATCAGCAGCCCAAAACTCCCAACAACAAAGGATTCGATTGAATCCCACAAACGAGAGCCGATACGCAGAAACCCAAAAAGCCCCCGACAGGCGAAGGCCTCAACATCATGTCTGACGAGACCATACTGATTACTTATGTATTGTTTTGAGCACTGGTGTGCCGTGATTGCTCCCTGCTCACCGATCGGTTACATCGAGCCACTTCTCTACAAGGTGGTCAGCAACGATCCGTCGAATCGTTCCCGACTTGCCCCGTAGCACAATCGATTCGGTACGAATGATCGGACCCTTCCGGCGAACACCGTCTACGAGTTCCCCGTCGGTGACACCCGTCGCGACAAAGAACGTGTTGTCACCACGCACAAGATCATTGAGCTCGTATACGCGGTCGCAATCCAGGCCAGCCGCTTCGCCCCGCGCGCGCTCCGCATCATCCCTGGGAGCCAACTTACCCTGCATGAAACCACCGAGAGCCTTGATCGCACACGCGGTCGTAATACCCTCCGGGCTCCCGCCAATACCCACGCACATATCAATGCGCGATTCATACCGAGCAGCATTAATGCCCCCGGCAACATCCCCATCACTAATGAGCCGAGTGCCCGCACCCGTCGCGCGAATATCCGCGATGAGCTGCTCATGACGCGGGCGATTAAGCACCGCAACCCGCATTTCAGCCACAGGCTTCCCCTTTGCCACAGCGAGCGCCCGAAGATTTTCACCGATAGGTTGACGGATATCAACGACTCCGACCCCCACGGCATCGGTGACGATCTTATCCATATAGAACACAGACGAAGCATCCAGCATGGCACCACGATCAGACACCGCAATCACCGACAGCGCATTCTGACGACCCGCGGCGGTGAGCGACGTTCCATCAATGGGATCCACCGCAATATCACAGGCCGGACCTCGGCCATTACCCACCCGCTCACCGTTGAACAACATTGGCGCTTTATCCTTCTCTCCCTCGCCAATAACGACCACCCCGTCACAATCAACCGTACCGAAGAATGCCCGCATGGCATCAACCGCGGCGGCATCCGCGGCGAGCTTGTCACCGCGACCAATCCACGGATACGCACGGATGGCCGCAGCCTCCGTCGCTCGGACCAACTCGATCGCAATATTCCGGTCGGGGTGCACGTACAGTGCTTCTGCATCGGTCATCTATTGAGTTTCCTTCGATCACACATCGTTGAGGTCGGTCCTGCGGTCATACCACCTCGAGCATAAATCAGAATCACCCGACTCGTCCCCAGCCCACGACGAACAACTATCCATTCCCACCCGCCGCGCACCCTCACTCACTCCCCACCCTCAACAGCACCCACTCTCCACCCTCAACAGCACCCACTCTCCACCCACCACCCAACCCCGCCCACCATCGTTAGACTCAATCCGTAGCCTCTCGATCTCAAAGGAGCAGCCATGCCCGTCGCCACCCCTGAGCGGTACGCCGAAATGCTTAACACCGCCAAAGCCACAGGATTCGCAATTCCCGCGTTCAATGTGTCAAGCACCCAAACACTCAATGCCGTGCTGCAGGGGCTAACCGAGGTCAGCTCGGACGGCATCATCCAGGTGACCACCGGCGGAGCGGACTACTTCGCTGGGCATACGGTGAAAGCACGAGCCACCGGCGCACTCGCGTTCGCCCGATTTGCCCACGAGGTCGCCAAGAGCTACCCCATCACCGTGGCACTCCACACCGATCACTGTCCAAAACCAGCACTCGGTGACTTTGTATTTCCCCTTATCGAGGCATCCGAAGCTGAAGTAAAGGCGGGTCGCAACCCGATCTTTCAGTCACACATGTGGGATGGCTCGGCTGTGCCACTCGCCGAAAACCTCGAAATTGCCCGGGAAATTCTGCCCCGAATGAAAGCGATCCACGCCATCCTCGAGGTTGAGATCGGCGTTGTCGGTGGGGAGGAAGACGGGGTCAGCCACGAGATCAATGAGCATCTCTACACCACGCTCGATGACGCGATTGCAACCGTCGAAGCACTCGGGTTCGGCGAGCAAGGACGATACATGGCGGCTCTCACATTTGGCAACGTGCACGGTGTCTACGCACCCGGCAATGTGAAACTCAAGCCCGCGCTGCTGAAAGACATCCAAGATGGCCTGTCCGCGAAGTACAAGACCGGTGCCAAGCCTCTCGACCTTGTTTTCCACGGCGGGTCGGGGTCAACCGATTCTGAAATCGCGGAAGCGGTTGCGAACGGTGTCGTGAAGATGAACATCGACACCGACACCCAGTATGCGTTCACTCGCTCGGTCGCTGACTACATGCTCAAAAACTATGACGGCGTGCTGAAAGTTGACGGCGATGTTGGCAACAAAAAACTCTACGACCCGCGCGCCTGGGGCAAGGTCGCGGAAACGTCAATGGCTGCGCGTGTCGGCGAATCAACCCGCCAACTCGGCTCAGTCGGCAAGTCGGTTTCAGCCTAATGTCTACACCAGAGGATGCCTCAGTGCCGCCCCGCACGAATGACCCGGAACATGCGGCAACAAATGCCCCAGAATCCACACCAGCAAACAGCCCAGAACGGCCCCGGCCTCGATACGGTGAGTATGCTCCGGAAGGATGGGTGCCTCCAACGATGGTGAACCCAGGGGCTGATAACCCGGAGGGGACAGAACGTGCGGTGAAAGGCGGGCAGTCCGGGAACGACAACTACTCCGCGCCGGGGTATCCGACAAATATCAAACAAACGGGGCACCCAATAAACACCGGGCAAACCGGAGCGGTCGGCGGCAATTCTCGCGGGCCGCACGCTGACACCCGTGTGTGGAACACACTGGCTGTTGACACAAAAGCTACGCGTCATCCCGTTGACCGTGCTATTACGGTGCTGCTACTGGTTATCGGTGCCTTCGGCGCCCTCGCCACATCGCTTGGAATGCAGCGACTGAACACAAGCATGCAGATCGCCTACACACAGTACGGAATTGGCACATTTATACCTGGGCCGTCCGCACCAACAATCATCGGAATTGGTACGTTCCTACCCATCGTGATCTACATTGCGACCATGGCCCTGTCAGTCTGGATACTGCACCGACATCGACGGGCGTTCTGGGCTCCGCTTGCCGGGGGAGCGGTGTGCCTCATTGCCACCACCGTGCTGGTCATCGTCATGATCGCCAACGATCCCACCTTTCTGGCATATATGGCGTCACCCCGGTAGCCACCGAACCGGGACGTAGTCAGATATCGGTCTTGTAACCACCGACTCAGGGCGTGTTTGCGTGTGGTCTCATAGCCCAGCGAATGGCATTCCCGTAGCATCGGAATATGACCACAGATTCTGCTCCAGATGTCTCCTCGCCAGAGAACCCACCGCCGAACGCAACCGCACCGGCCCCTTCTATCCCGCTGAATACCGGTGCTGCCCCCACCTTTTCGAACCAGCCGTACGGTGCGAACCAGCCCTACGGTGCGAACCAGCCCTACGGTGCGAACCAGCCCTACGGCACGAACCAGCCCTACGGTGCACCCGGTGCCTACAACAGCACAGCACCGTTTGAATACGCTGCCGCCCCGGGGCATCCCGCCGTCAATGCCGCGACTCGTCGTCGCAGTGCGTCCGATCTTGTGTGGTCAATCATCCTCCTTGTCGTCGCCGTGCTGGGCGCGCTGTACTGGACTCTGGTCGCCGTGAGTCTTCCCGTAATTGTGCCCGGGTACTTCATATCCACCGGAGCATCAGAGGCTGATTACCATGTAGGAAACTGGCCTTCGACACTCGCGATTGTCGGTGTGAGCATTCAAATTGTTCTTCTTGGACTGACGGTGTGGCTCACGCTTCTCTCGCTCCGGGCGCATCGCATCTCATTCTGGATCCCACTACTGGCAGGTCTGTTGTCTGTCGGGTTCGGAATCACCGTCGTCGTCGTCGCAATCTACGCGGCACTCAGGGCCGCGTAGATCCGCCCACGAGCGCACAGCACCCACAAGATGGCCTTGTGACCGCACTGGCAACATTGTCGATCCGCCACGAGCGCGCGGCACCCACCTCGAAGCCCCATCCATCCACAGCGCTCTAACCCACCAGCCACATCGCTACCGCCGCAAAGCCCCCACCCACCCCACACGGGACCCACCTGGCAGCGGGCGGGTACCTCTCCGTTGGCTGAGCCTTCACCGGGTCAGCGTGAACCAACCCACATTGGTTCTGGGGTGCCCCCCCCCGTTGGCTGAGCCCCCGTCCACCCAGGGTATGTCCCGATGATCGCTTCCACGCAAAAAAATCACGGGGTCATCTGTCTGCGCAGGGCACACTCACGCGCTCGGTGCGCCGCGGGTTTCCGGTCTGCGGGTCATCCGTCCGCGCAGGGCACGCTCAACGGTTGTGTGGTCCCGGTTTCCGAACAGTTGGGCTCATCCGTCCGCCCAGGGCACGCTCGTCACGCGCACCGCTAAGATCACGGCGCAACTCCTTCGGGAGCGAGAACATGAGATCCTCCTCGGCGGTCTTCACCTCCGTGACGTCCCGATACCCGGCTCCAGCGAGCGCCTCCAACAACTCGCCAACCAGTTCCTCTGGCACGGATGCTCCGCTGGTCACACCGACCGTGGCAACACCGTCGAGCCACTCCTGTCTCACCTCGCTCGCATAGTCCACCCGGTACGCGGCCTTTGCACCATACTCGAGTGCCACCTCCACCAATCGGACACTGTTGGAACTGTTGGCCGATCCCACAACGATGACCACATCAGCCTCAGCGGCAACCTTCTTAATTGCCACCTGCCGATTCTGAGTCGCGTAGCAAATATCATCCGACGGCGGATCCTGCAGTTTCGGAAACCGCTCCCGCAAGCGGCGCACCGTTTCCATCGTCTCGTCAACCGAGAGTGTTGTCTGCGATAACCACACAACCTTCTCGGGGTCAGCCACCTCCAGCGTCGCTACATCATCAGGGCTGTTCACGATCGTGACGTGCTCGGGCGCTTCGCCCGCCGTTCCTTCGACTTCCTCGTGCCCGGTGTGACCGATGAGCAGAATCTGCATGTTGTCGCGCGCAAACCGGACCGCCTCGCGGTGCACCTTTGTGACGAGCGGGCACGTCGCATCGATCGCACGCAACCCCCGCTCGGCGGCGGCAGCGACAACCATCGGCGACACCCCGTGCGCGCTGAACACGATGTGCGCACCGGCGGGAACTTCGTCAACCTCCTCAACGAAGACCGCACCCAGTTTTTCCAGTTCGGTCACAACGTGAATGTTGTGCACGATCTGCTTCCGCACGTACACGGGTGCCCCGTAGCGCTCGAGCGCCTTTTCCACGGCGATAACCGCCCGGTCAACCCCGGCGCAATACCCGCGAGGGGCCGCGAGCAACACTCGCTTCTGTCCTACGACCGGGTTATCCTTGAGCCGGTCACGCGCACCGGGAACCCGGGGCATCCCGAGGCCTATTACCGGGGCATCCGTCGAACTGATCACGCAGTCATCCTACGCGGAGCTCCCCACACACTACTGAGGCGGTCACCGTGGCGGAGGAACCAAACACCCGCGATACACCGTGGCGCGTCGCCGAGGTCTCGGACAAACTCAAGGGGTACATTGACCGACTCGGGTCGGTCTGGGTCGAGGGGCAAATCTCGCAGTGGAAAGACTCCACCGGGAACGTGTTCGGGCGGCTGAAAGACCTCGAAACCGATGCCACCCTCTCCTTCACAATCTGGTCATCGGTACGTGTCCGCAACCCCGGCGAGTTTGCGCAGGGTGACCGCGTCGCCGTCCTGCTCAAACCGGAATGGTGGGTGCGCACCGGCGAACTGCGGATGATGGTCGTGCACATCAAACACGTCGGCATCGGCGACATCCTGGAAAAAATTGAAAAACTGCGCACACAACTGGCCGCCGAAGGGTTATTTGATCCGGCCCGCAAGAAACGGCTGCCGATCTTGCCGCATGTCATCGGTCTCATCACCGGCAAAGACAGCGATGCAGAAAAGGATGTCCTGCGCAACGCGCACCTGCGTTGGCCCGCGGTGATATTCCGCACCATCCACGCCACGGTACAGGGTGAACGCTCGGTGCCCGAGATTCTCTCCGCACTGCGGGAGCTCGATGCCGACCCGGCGGTGGAGGTTATCATCATCGCGCGCGGTGGCGGCGATTTCCAGAACCTGCTCGGCTTCAGTGACGAACGCCTCGTCCGAGCGGTGTCCGCCACGCAGACTCCCGTCGTGTCTGCAATCGGGCACGAGGCCGACCGGCCCCTGCTCGATGAGGTCGCCGACCTGCGCGCCTCGACACCGACCGACGCAGCAAAGCGGGTCGTGCCCGATGTTGACGAGCACATCGCGATGATCTCCGGAGCACGGTCGCGCATGGACAGTCGGCTTCGCACCCTGCTCACCGCCGAAAAAAACCACATTATGCAACTGCGTTCCCGTCCGGTGCTCGCCGACCCCGCCACAATGATCGATCGACACGCGGAGGGGGTTGCTCGACAGCTCGTGCGCGGCAGTGAGCTCGTTGAACGCGGGGTGGATCGAGCGTCCGCCCACATCGCACAGCTGCGCGGGCAACTCGAGGCCCTCTCCCCGCTCGCCACGCTCGCGCGGGGCTACGCAATCGTGCAGAGCACCGACGGTCGAGTCATCCAGACACCGACGGATGCTCCGGATGGCACGGAACTGATTCTCACCGTGGCTCGGGGTATCCTTGCGGCCCGTTCACTCGGACCGGGTACCGCCACCGCTGCGAGCCCCGAAGAGTAGCGCCAGTTGCACTGTTCGCCGCCGCACAGCGACCGCTACCTCCGCGAGCCCCGAAGAGTAGCGCCCCGGGCACGCCGGGCAGTATTGCCGCGCACCGCGATCATCGTAGTGCGGGCCGGGGCAGAGCCGGGCGGTGTCAGTGGTGCCGCATAAGATGGTGGGCATGGGCGCACCGGAGGTTGCAGAGCTGAACTATGAACAGGCCCGCGACGAGCTCGCGCGGGTTATTTCTGAGCTTGAGCAGGGAACGCCAACCCTGGAGCACTCCCTCGAACTGTGGGAGCGCGGTGAAGCATTGGCCCGGCGGTGTGAAGAGTGGTTGCTCGGAGCGCGTGAGCGACTCAACGCTGCTCGCTCCGGGGCGACCGTGTCCACGGCCACAGCCACGGGTGACGCGGCCACCGCCCACAATGCACCCACCGCCCACAACAACGCAGTTGCCACCCACACGGCCACCATCGACGAGGTCGGCTCTGCGTAATGGCTGATCGAGCATTCCGCGTCGTCGCCGAACTTGGCCGCCCGGAAACCCCGGAAGAAACCGCCGCGCGTCGGGCAGCTGACACTCTCAAGCACCGGCAGCGACAGACACTTCGTAACCTCATCCTCGCCCTCGGTGCGAGTCTGCTCATCGTTGTTCTGATCGTGCTCATCGTGCCACGGGGTGGGCAACCGTTCGCCCGCGATATCGATGTCGCGAGCGTCGCCGCGCAGGCCCAGGCAGCGAGCGACGTGCCCCTCGTTGCGCCCCCACTGTCAGCAGAATGGAGTGCCAACGCCGCTGAGCTCCGGCGTAACACCAATGCGGGCGTCACCGCCTGGTACGTCGGCTATATCACCCCGAGCGACGAGTACATCGGCTTTTACCAGGGTGCCCAGGCCACACCAACCTGGCTCGCCACCCTTGTTGCACAGACAACACCAAGCGACACCGCAACGATCAGCGATGTCACATGGAACGTGTATAACAATCGCAACTCCAGCCGTGACGTTGGCAACGCACGGTTCGCGCTTGCAACCACCCGCGGAACAACGACGTTCGTTCTCCTGGGCACAGCGACCGACCCTGAGTTCCAAGAAATTGCCACGGCCATTGGGCCAGCCATCCAGAAGCAATAGCAACACCAAAACAGCGGCACCAAGCCCCAGGCACCAAAACAATTGCCACACCAAGGAAGCGTGAAGGACCCCCACCCGTGAGCGAGCAACCACCGGCACGGTCCGACTCCCCCGCCGAAACCTGGCGTGAGTTGCGCCGAGGCAACGAACGTTTTGTGGCGGGCACCCCGCAGCATCCGCGCCAGGATGTCGAGCACCGCACCTCACTCGCTGTGCAACAACGACCGCTGGCCGCGATTTTTGGATGCAGCGACTCTCGCCTCTCCGCGGAGATAATCTTCGATGTTGGGCTCGGTGATGCGTTCGTCGTTCGCAACGCGGGTCAGGTCATCTCCGAGTCCGTGGTTGGTTCACTGGAATACGCGGTCGGCAGTCTCGGAGTCCCGCTTATTCTCGTGCTCGGACATGACGAGTGCGGTGCCGTGCGCGCGGCAATCGACTCACAGGCGGCGGATGCGCCGCCGCTAGCGGCACACATTGCGACCCTTGTCGCAGGCATCCTGCCCGCTGTTCGTCGGGTTGCAGGCGGTGACCCCGCCGCTCCGCTCGACCCGAGCGATATCGACTCCGGGTATGTCGGTCGCGAACACCTACGCGACACCGTTGCCGAACTCGTCGAACAGTCAGAGATGATCAGCGACGCCATCGCAGCGGGTACGCTGGCTATCGTCGGAGCTAACTACCGCCTACTGGAAGGCCGTGTAGAAACCGATGTTGTCGTGGGGGCAATTTGATGAAAACTGCGTGTGACCACCACAGCAGAACACCGGAGCCATCACAGCTCACCTGAACCCACCCGACTGCCAACACCACAACCACAACCACCAACACCAACACCATCGAAGGAACCAGTTCGTGACCACCACCCCCGAGTACCGGATCGAACACGACACCATGGGCGAGGTCCGCGTGCCCGCCACCGCACTGTACGGCGCTCAAACGCAGCGAGCCGTCGAGAACTTCCCCCTCTCCGGCTCGGTTCTTGAACCCCAGCAGATCCAGGCCCTTGCCCGCATCAAGCACGCGGCCGCACAGGCCAATGTTCAGCTGGGCGTGCTGGATGCCTCAATTGCAGACGCGATTACCGCCGCCGCCGAGGAGGTCATCGCGGGCAGCCACGGTTTTACCGAACATTTCCCGGTTGACGTGTACCAGACCGGATCCGGCACCAGCTCAAACATGAACATGAACGAGGTGCTCGCAACCCTCGCGACGACCAAGCTCGGCAGCCCGGTGCATCCCAATGACCACGTCAACTGCTCGCAATCCTCCAATGACGTCTTCCCGACTTCGGTGCACATTGCTGTGACCGAAGCCCTGATCAACAACCTCGTGCCCTCGCTCGACCACCTCGCGGTGGCACTCGAGGCAAAAGCCGCCGCGTGGGCAGGCATCGTCAAGGCGGGTCGCACCCACCTGATGGACGCCACCCCGGTCACCCTCGGGCAAGAGTTCGGTGGCTACGCCCGTCAGGTGCGGCTCGGTATTGAACGCGTGCACTCGGCGCTGCCCCGGGTTGCCGAAGTTCCGCTCGGTGGCACTGCCGTCGGCACCGGCATAAACACGCCCGCGGGATTCCCGCAGCTGGTCATCACGCTGCTGCAACAGAGCACCGGGCTGCCCATCACCGAGGCCTTTGATCACTTCGAGGCGCAGGCCAACCGCGATGGGCTGGTGGATGCCTCGGGTGCCCTCCGCTCAATCGCAGTAAGCCTCACCAAAATCTGCAACGACCTGCGCTGGATGGGTTCCGGACCGAACACCGGCCTCTCCGAGATCCATATCCCCGATCTGCAGCCCGGTTCCTCGATCATGCCCGGCAAGGTCAACCCCGTCATCCCGGAGGCGGTACTCATGGTGTGTGCTCGGGTCATCGGCAATGATGCGACAATCGCATGGGGCGGGGCATCCGGTGCCTTTGAGCTCAACGTCGCCATCCCGGTGATGGGCACCGCCCTGCTCGAGTCAATCCGTTTGCTCGCCAACGGATCACGAGCGCTCGCCGACAAGACGATTGACGGCCTGCAGGCCAACATCGAGCGGGCCACCGCGCTGGCCGGGATGTCTCCCGCCATCGTCACCCCCCTCAACAAGCTCATCGGCTACGAGGCCGCCGCGAAGATCGCAAAGCACTCCGTCGCGCAGGGCATCACCGTGCGCGACGCCGTCACTGATCTCGGTTACCTAGAGCGCGGCGAACTCACCGAAGCACAGCTTGACACCGCCCTCGATCTCATGTCGATGACCCGACCACCGCGTGCTTAAGCGGAAACCTATCCGGCGTCCGGGCCATCCAGCATCTCGGACACGAGCGCCGCGATTGCCGAGCGTTCCGACCGAGTGAGCGTAATGTGTGCGAACAAGGGATGCCCCTTCAGCGTCTCAATCACGCTCGCGATGCCGTCGTGGCGCCCCACCCGTAGGTTGTCGCGCTGCGCGACATCGTGAGTGAGCACAACCCGCGAGTTCTGCCCGATCCGAGAGAGGACGGTGAGCAGCACGTTTCGCTCCAGCGACTGTGCCTCGTCAACAATGACAAACGCATCGTGCAGCGAGCGTCCGCGAATGTGAGTGAGCGGTAACACCTCCAGGATGCCTCGCTCCACGATTTCTTCGAGCACATTGTCTGATACGACCGAACCGAGTGTGTCAAAGACCGCCTGCCCCCACGGGTTCATCTTTTCACCCTGGTCGCCGGGGAGGTACCCAAGCTCCTGTCCGCCCACCGCGTAGAGCGGGCGGAACACCATGATCTTTCTGTGCTGCTGGCGTTCGAGCACCATTTCCAGCCCCGCACACAGCGCAAGCGCTGACTTTCCCGTGCCCGCCCGCCCGCCGAGCGAAAGAATTCCGACCTCGGGGTCGAGCAGTAGATCGATTGCAAGCCGCTGTTCGGCCGAGCGACCGTGCAGTCCAAAGACATCACGATCGCCCCGAACAAGCCGCACCTCGCGCTCCCCGACCACTCGCCCGAGCGCTGAGCCGCGCTCGGAGTGGATAACCAAACCGGTGTTCACAGGCATCCCCGCTACCTCGGATGTGGTCATCGATTCATGCTCGTAGAGCGCGGCCATGTCGTGCGCCCCGAGAGAAAGTTCGTCCATGCCGGTCCAACCGGAGTCAGTGGCAAGCTCGGCACGATACTCCTGTGCGCGGAGGCCGATTGAGGCGGCCTTCACCCGCATCGGTAGATCTTTGGACACAACGGTGACGGGCACACCATCGTTGGCGAGGTTCGCCGCGCAGGCAAGAATACGAGAGTCGTTGTCTCCGAGTTGCAACCCGCTCGGCAACACCGAGGGATTCGAGTGGTTGAGCTCAACCCGGAGCGAGCCACCCTCCCCCACCGCAATCGGGAAATCAAGTCGCTCATACTCCAGCCGCAGGTCATCGAGAATGCGCAGCGCCTGCCGCGCAAAATACCCGATTTCAGGATCGTGACGCTTCGACTCAAGCTCCGTGATGACCACCACCGGCAACACAATGGAATGTTCAGCAAACCGGAACAGTGCACGCGGGTCCGACAGCAGCACCGAGGTGTCCAACACGTACGTTCGCTCCGCCTGCGCTGCCGATGTGGGCGTGGATGTCGCGGGCTTCACACGCGCGCGACTCGCCGAGTGTTCGACCCTGGCAGTGTCGAGTGAGGTCACAATCGCTCCTACCTCCGAGCTTTACTCGGATCCCTGGTCGGCTAGCGATACCCTCCACCGAGCGGTCACGAGCCGACTCGACCAGGCGCGGTGCCTGACGATCTCGACGCTACGACCGCGCCCCAGAAATGCCTCCAGCGACACGCGACGAAGGGCATTGTTGTCATTAGATTCAGCCGGAGGGAACCGGCTCGGCACCGGAGTGGACCCGCTTGGCACCAGAGGAGGCCCGCTTGATGCCAGGGTGGGCGCATCCGATCCCCTCTGAAGTTCCCGGCTGCATTCTTATGCGCTCACCCACCGAATCGACGATGCCGGGTCGCATAATCACGCAGCGCACGCAAGAAATCGACAGGACGCAGATCCGGTCCGAGCGCCTCGACAAAGTAAAACTCACTGTACGCAGCCTGCCAGAGCATGAAGTCACTGAGCCGCTGTTCCCCTGACGTGCGAATCACCAGATCCGGGTCGGGCTGACCTCCGGTATACAGGTGCTCGCCGATCAGTTCCGGGGTGAGCCGCTCGGAAAGTTCCTCCAGCCCGCGCCCTTCCGCGTGGTGCGCGGCGACGATCGAGCGCATCGCGTCGATGATCTCAGTTCTCCCGCCATACCCGACGGCGAGATTGACGTGCAAGCCCGTGTTCGCGTGAGTGCGCTCCGCGGCCTCGGTGAGCGCAACGACAAGACTCCCGGGAAGTCCCGCGCGCGATCCCACGTGCTGCACCCGCCATTCGCGAAAGTGAGACAACTGCTGGGCGAGGTCAGCAATGATGTCGACAAGCTCTCCCAGTTCGGGACCTGACCGATTGGTGAGGTTGTCACTGGAGAGCAGGTAGAGGGTAACCGTGCCAATCCCCAGATCATCGCACCATTCGAGAAACTCCTGCACCTTGATGGCACCGGCACGGTGCCCGTGCACGGCGGAGGCGTATCCGAGTTGCTTTGCCCAGCGGCGATTGCCGTCAATGATCATCGCCACGTGCTGCGGCAGGTCCGAAGCATCCAGTTCTCGTCGAAGTCGGCGTTCATAGAGGCGATACAGGATGCCACGACTGAAGTCCGGAAAGCTTCTTGTCACTCCCTAACGCTAGCGGTTCATCGCCCCGAGCCCCGCCCTTGTAAAGCGGTGCGATTGCCGGCTCGGACGCCGTCAGGTACTGGGCGGCATCCCCGCCCCCGCGAAGCGGTGCGATTGCGCGTGCACGATCGCAGAACGGGCACCCGGGCCGTCGCAATTCTGTGACATACCGCCACGGCACCCGCTACGGATTCTCTCGCGCACCCACGATCACGAACTGTCGCGGGTGAAATGGGCCTACGCTGAGAGCATGAGCGTCGGTGATAGCATCCCAAGCCTCCCGCTGCTCGACGAGTCCATTGCTATGCGGAACAACCGCGAACGCAAGCCGAGCTGGCGCGGCTGGATACACGCGGGCACCTTCCCCATCGCGGTGGCTGCCGGAATCATCCTCATTGTGTTGGCGCAGGGTGTTCCCGCTAAATGGGCATCGGCCGTGTTCCTGCTCACCTCTGCCCTGTTGTTTGGCACCTCTGCGCTGTATCACCGCGTCAACTGGTCGAACCGTGCGCGTAACATCCTCAAGCGCATTGACCACTCCAACATCTGCCTGCTCATTGCGGGCACCTATACTCCGCTCGCTGTCTGTGCCCTCCCGCCCCATAAGGGCATGTTGCTGCTCGTCCTGGTGTGGTCGAGCGCGATCATCGGGATCGGATTCCGGGTTTTCTGGGTCAACGCACCACGCTGGCTCTACGTCGCTATTTATATCCTCATGGGCTGGGCAGCGATCATGTTCGTCGTTGATCTTGTCAACGCTAACGTCGCCATGATGGTGCTCGTCCTTACCGGCGGACTGCTCTATACGGCGGGGGCGATCGTGTATGCACTCAAGCGCCCTAACCCGGTGCCCGGCACGTTCGGCTTCCACGAAATCTTTCACAGTTGCACGGTGCTTGCCTTCCTGTGCCACTGGGTCGCGATGCTGCTTACTACCATCGCCCCCGTTTACAACCGGGGTTGAGCTACCGGTTACCAGCTCGAAGACCTGAAAAGCCACTCCGGCACCCCGCAACATGTGTCAAACGCGACCGCTGCGGAGACGATCACGAATATCCTGTGGCGACATCAGTGCCGACCCCGGATGTGGGCCCCCGACCAGCTCAGATGCTCGAGTCCATGATTCACAGTCCGGGCCGACCCCGGATGTGGGTCCCCGACCAGACACGGCAGAAAATCCTGGATGACGCGGTCGTGAAGACAACGCAGTCGTGACACCAAAATGAATCCTCTCGATACTTGCGGGCTCTGATCTCACGGGTTCTGCGAGACAATCGCGTGTTTATGGGACTTTTTTATGAGACATTCTCATTTTTCTTGCGGATATACCTTGTGGTTGCGGTCGTACCAGAGAATGTGAAAAATGGTTCTATTTCGGTAACCCCAGACACGAACGGTATTTCCGTGACGGAGGCGATAGAGTTCCTCCTGATCGCCAAGTCCAATTTGATCGAGCCGTTCTTGAGCTTCCTTGCAGATTACTGTGACCTTTTCAGGGTGGTGCAGTTGGCGGGTTTTGTTCTTAGAGTTGACGCGAAGGTCTTTGACCTGTTTCCACGTAAGTTCCTGAAGGCTTTCAAGCAGTTCAAGTAGGTCTTTGGCTTCTTTCGGTTCGATTTTCCAGTCCCAGCTGCCTGCGTATTCATAGTCGATGGCATTCGCCCTCCAACGGAAATTTTCGCTGTCAATTGCAGCCGGGACCACGTTCGGTGACGTTTTGGTGGTGGACTCGGTGCTGCGAGAACGCCCTCGGGTATCATTCCATTTCTGGTGATCATCTGGCGGCTCAGCCCTGGGGAGGGACTTTTTCACTCAGACCTGTCCGCTACCCGGAGCGCTGAGTCGAGTCCGCCGAAAAAGTCTTGCATGACATCGAGGTCAATAACGGCGTCAGAACTTTCTCCGTCTGGAATGCCACCGCGCGCACTGAGCCACGGGCGTTCCTCGTGTGTCATATCGCTCAGCTGCTGCCCGCTGAGGTCACCATAGCTGCCAAGCACCACATCAATTGTC
>Ga0081606_1000153_pt3 | contig 15570 bp, 12 predicted proteins | sample EareggfetidaYelm_FD_71127 | JGI IMG/M metagenome (GOLD analysis project Ga0081606, IMG submission 71127) | Earthworm egg capsule microbial community from the University of Washington, USA - E. fetida Yelm (SPADES assembly) (version 2) | ecosystem: Host-associated > Annelida > Reproductive system... | reverse complement strand
GTTGTCCTTGCGCAGGGCGCGCAGGCCGTCCCAGACGCGACCGTCGGGCAGCACAACCTCCAGGCCCAGCGCCAGCTCGCGCGTGTTGCCGTAGCGCAGCACGGCGATGCCTCCGGCATTGGTCGCGAGGTTGCCGCCGATGGTGCAACTGCCCTCGGCCCCCAGGCTCAGCGGGAAAAAGCGGTCCGCCGCCTGCGCGGCCGCCTGGATGTTCGCCAGCAGCACGCCGGCCTCGCATGTCAGGGTGTCGTTGAGCGGATCGAGCGCGCGAATGGCGTTCATGCGCACGGTGCTCAGCACCACCTGTGCGCCGCTGCCGTCGGGCGTGGCGCCGCCGCTCATGCCAGTGTTGCCGCCCTGCGTGACCACCGGCGTGTGGGTCTCGTGGCAAATGCGCATCACGGCTGCGGTCTGCGCAGTGTCGGCCGGGCGCACCACGATGCTGCTGCGGCCAGTCCATTTCTTCAGCCAGTCGGTCTCGTAGGGTGCTTTGGCCTGGCTGTCGCTGACGAGCCCGGCGTCGCCGACGGCGGCGTGCAGGCGTTGGAGGAGATCGGGGTGCAGATGGCCCATGTGTTCCTTACCAGCCAAGTGGGATCCGGCCCAGGGCCATGGAGACGGCGGCCTGGGTTGGCTCGACCACGGGCAAGCCCGTGGCGTCCTGCAGCGGTACGCGGAAAGGCGCCATGCCGGCGCAGCCCATCACCAGCACGTTGGCGCCGTGCCCGTCGCGCAGGCGGCGACCGGCGTCGATCATCGAGGCCAGCGTGGTGGCCTGGTCGGAGAGTTCGGTCACGGTACGACCGATGGCCACCTCGCCGGCCACGCGCTGCGCGATGCCCATTGCGCCCCAGGTGCGCCAGTGGCGCCCGATCGAGCCCTGCAGGATCGCGATCACGCCGAAGCGCTGGCCCAGCGTCATCGCGGTCAGTGCTGCGCACTCGCTGATGCCGAAGGACAGCGGGCCCTTCATCTCGCGCAGCATGTGCAGCCCGGGGTCGCTGAAGCAGGCGGTGACGAAGCCCGCGGCATCGCCGAGATGTTCCTGCGCGAAGCGCTGCACCGACAGCGCGGCGCGGTCGACATCGTGCTGGCTCTGCACGCCGGGCGGGCCGTCGGCCAGCGTCACGCATTCGATGCGCGGGCCATCGGGCCGGCGCAGCGGCGCCATGGCCGCGTCGATGCCGGCGCTGACGGCCTCGCTGCGGTTGGGATTGATGACGTAGAGCGTCTGGCGCATGGGCGACCTTCTTCTTGAAGCGTGGAGGACCCGGCAGAGGAGGCGCCGAGGGCTCGCAGTTTAGGAGCGCACGGCCGCTTCCACACTTGCCAATTCATGCGTCATGATTAACGCCTTGTTAATTTCCTGGGACAGCCATGTCCTTTAACCTCCGCCAGATCGAAGTCTTTCGCGCGGTCATGATCACCGGCTCGATCCGCGGCGCCTCACAGCTGCTGTTCGTCTCGCAGCCTGCGGTCAGCCGCCTGCTCTCACACACCGAGGCGCGCGTCGGCTTCCCCTTGTTCGAGCGCATCCGAGGCCGGCTGTTCGCCACGCCCGAGGCCAAGAAGCTGTTCCACGAGGTGGAGGTGGTCTATGCGGGCGTCAAGCGTGTGAACGAGCTGGCGCGCGAACTCAGGGAGCACCAGGAGGGCATCCTGAACCTGGTCGCCAGCCCGAGCGTGGGCCAGGCGGTGGTTCCGATGGCGATGGCCGAGTACCGCCACAGCAACCCGCAGGTGAAGCTGACATTCCAATACCTGGGCCACGCGCCGCTGACCGAGCGGCTGCTTGACCGCCAGGCCGACCTGGCCATGACCATCCTGCCCGTGAACCATCCGAACCTGGAGATGGAAGAGCTGGGCAGCGGCCGGCTGGTCTGCATCTGCCCCTACAACCACCCGCTGGCCCGGCGCGCCACGCTCTCGGTGGCCGACCTGCTGCCGTTCCCGCTGATCTCGTACGACCGCGACTCGCCCTTCGGCGCGATGGTGGGCGCGCTGTTCGAGGCCAGCGGCGAGACCGTGCGCGCCGCGATCGAGGCCGGCTCGCCGCAGAACGCCTGCGCGCTGGTGCAGGCGGGCGCGGGCATCGCGCTGGTCGACGAGTTCTCGGCCCGCAGCTGGGCCTCGAGCAAGTTCGTGGTGCGCCCGGTGCTCAACTCGCCGGTGCTCAAAGCCACGCTGGTGCGGCTGCGCACCGAGCCGATGTCGCAGTTGGCGCAGGGATTCGTCGACGTGCTGCAGGGTGTGATGGCACGCGAGGGTTTCCGGGTTTCTACGCAGGAGACTTAACTTGATGTTAATCATCGCAGTCAAAGTGTCACGCGACAGAGCGAGGGGGCGTCGGAATAATTGCCGCCATACCCGGCTGTTCCGATCGCCATTCCATGCACTGCCCATTCACCTTCCGCGCCTGCCCAGCCCGCCCCGGCCCGGCTGAGTTCGGCCGGCTGGCGCAGAACCTGCAGTGCCACGGTGCTTCGCACCCGATCCGCTTTCTGCTCGCCACGCCATGACCGACACCTCCTTCGACCTCACGATCCGCAACGGCCGGATCAGCAATGCAGACGGCACCTTCCACGCCGACATCGGCGTGCGCAACGGCGTGATCGTGGAAATCGCGCCGAAGCTCGCGGCCAGCACGCGCGACGTCGACGCCGCGGGCCGCTGGGTGCTGCCTGGCGGCATCGACAGCCATTGCCACATCGAACAGATCTCGGGCATGGGCGTGATGTGCGCCGACGACTTCCATTCGGGCACCGTGTCAGCCGCATTCGGCGGCACCACGACCATCCTCTCGTTCGCCGCGCAGCACCGCGCCGACAGCATCCCCGAGGTGGTGGCGGCCTACGGCAAACTGGCGCGCGAGAAGGCGGTGATCGACTACGGCTTCCACCTGATCCTGGCCAACCCCGACGAGACCGCGCTGCGCGAACACCTGCCGCAGGTGATCCGCGACGGCATCACCTCGCTGAAGGTCTACATGACCTACGACAAGCTCAAGCTCGATGACTACCAGTTGCTCGAGGTGATGTCGGTGGCGGGCGAGGAAGGCGCGCTGGTGATGATGCACGCCGAGAACCACGACATGATTCGCTGGATCGCGCACCGCCTGCTCGAGCGCGGCCACGTCGCGCCGAAGTTCCATGCGGTGGCGCACGACACGCTGGCCGAGTCCGAGGCCACGAACCGAGCGATCGCGCTGGCGCGGCTGGCCGGCGTGCCGGTGCTCATCGTGCACGTGGCGGGCCGCGAGACGGTCGAGGTGATCCGCAACGCGCGCCGGCTGGGCGCGGCGGTGTATGCCGAAAGCTGCCCGCAGTACCTGTTCCTGGAAGCCTCCGACAGCGACCTGCCCGGCATGGAGGGCGCGAAGTTCTGCTGCAGCCCGCCGCCGCGCGATGCCGATGCGCAGGAAGCGGTGTGGGCCGGGCTCCAGGACGGCACGCTCGGCCTGTACTCGTCGGACCACGCGCCCTACCGCTTCGATGCCTCGGGCAAGCTGCCCAAGGGCGATGCCACCACCTTCAAGGAAATGGCCAACGGCGTGCCCGGCATCGAACTGCGGCTGCCGCTGCTGTTCTCCGAAGGCGTGATGAAGGGCCGGCTCTCGATCGAGGAATTCGTCGCGCTCACGTCCACCCACCACGCCCGCATGTACGGCCTGGCACCGCGCAAGGGTGCGATCACAGTCGGTGCCGATGCCGACGTCGTGCTCTGGAACCCCGGGCGCAGCGTAACCGTTGGCACCGCGATGCTGCACGACAACGTGGGCTACACGCCCTACGAAGGCCGCGTGCTGCAGGGCTGGCCCGAGATGGTGTTCAGCCGTGGGCGCTGCGTGGTCGCCGACAACACGCTGCAAGTCGAACGCGGCAGCGGCCAGTACATCGCTCGCGGGCGGCCCGATCCGCTCACCCGGCGGCCCACGGCGTCGCCCGGGCAGGGCCGCTTCAGCCAACTGATCGGCCTGGAACGTGGCCACTGATTGCCTCGTTCTTCTTGGGCCGGCGCGTGCTGGCAGCCCGCCACACCCTTGACCCCCTCGTCGAATCCCTCAGGAGTTGAACCATGAAGTCCCCGATTCTTTCTTCGTGCATTCGCGCCGTGCCTGTTGCGCTTGTGTGCATCGGCGCCACGGCGGCCCTGGCCCAGGCCCAAGCGCCGCTGCGCACTGCGGTCGATGCCACTTTCGCGCCGCATGCCATGGCCCAGCTCGGCGGCGGCGTGCAGGGTTTCAACGTCGACCTCGGTGAGGAACTGGCCAAGCGCCTGGGCCGCAAGATCGAGATCGAGGGGGCCGAGTTCTCGGGCCTGGTGCCGGGCCTCAACAGCCGCCGCTACGACTTCCTGGTGGCCCCGGTCACGGTGACGCCCGAGCGCGCCAAGTCGCTGCTGTTCACCGAGGGATACCTCGACACCGACTACACCTTCCTGGGCAACAAATCGGCGCCGGTCATCGTCAAGCTCGAAGACCTCAAGGGCAAGACCTTGGCCGTCAACAAGGGCTCGAACTACGAAGGCTGGGCACGCGACAACGCCGAGAAGTACGGCTTCAAATTCGACGTGTACGGCGGCAATGCCGACGCGGTGCAGGCCGTGCAGTCGGGCCGCGCCGACTACAACCTGGCCGGCACCACGGTGGTGGCCTGGGTCGCCAAGCAGAACCCAAGCCTCAAGACCAGCTACACCATCAAAACCGGCCTGGTCTGGGCGCTGCCCTTCCGCGCCGACGACAAGGCCGGCCGCGACGCCGCCTCGAACGCGCTCAAGTGCATGAAGAAGGACGGCACCGTCGCCAGGCTCGCGGTCAAGTGGTTCGGCTTCCAGCCGGGCGCCGACGATGCCGCTGTGAAGATCGCGCCCGGCACCGGCGTGCCAGGCACCGAAGGCTACGACCCGACCCCCGTCACACCGAAGTGCGCATGATGCCGATCCTTGAAGTCACCGGACTGCGCAAGTCGTACGGCAGCACAGAGGTGCTGCGCGGCGTCGATTTACACATCGACGCGGGCGAGCTGGTATGCGTGATCGGACCCTCGGGCTCGGGCAAGAGCACCATGCTGCGCTGCTGCAACCTGCTGGAGACTCCGACGCAAGGCAAGATCGTGGCCAACGGCCACGAGGTGACCTCACCGTCCGTGAACATCAATCGCGTGCGGCAGGACATCGGCATGGTGTTCCAACAGTTCAACCTGTATCCCCACCTGACGGCACTGAACAACGTCGCGCTGGCCCTGAAGAAAGTTCAAGGCAAGTCCACCAGCGCGGCGGAGGAAATGGCGATGGCCGCACTCGACCAAGTGGGGCTCGCCGCAAAAGCCAAGTCCTTCCCGGCGCAACTCTCCGGGGGCCAGCAGCAGCGTGTCGGTATCGCCCGGGCCATCGCCCTCGCGCCCCACATGCTCCTTTTCGACGAGCCGACGAGCGCACTGGACCCGGAGCTTGTGGAAGATGTGCTGAACGTCATGCGCGACCTGCGCCAGCGCGGAATGACCATGCTCGTGGTGACCCATGAGATGGCGTTCGCGCATGCCGCGTCGGACCGCGTCGTCTTCATGGACGGCGGCGTGGTCGTAGAAGAGGGCTCGGCTGCCGATATGTTCGAGCGGCCCCGTGAAGCACGCACGAAGAGCTTCCTGGCCAGGTACGCCAACGGTCGCGCACCATGACTGCCGATTCCGGACTCCTGTTCACGTTCTTCAACGTGGCGGTCGCCCAGCAGTATCTGCCGGCGATCCTCGAAGGAACCCTCGTGACTGTGGGCGTCGGCATTGCCGTCGTCATCACCGGCACACTCCTCGGCCTGGTGCTCGCGATCGCGCGCTCGTTCGGCCTCCGGGCGGTCGCGCTTGCGATCGTCGCGTTCGCGGACATCATGCGTTCGCTGCCGCCTCTGGTCGTGATCATCGTGCTGTACTTCGGCTTGCCCTCGCTGGGCGTACCGCTGTCGGCTTTCGCCGTTACCTGGTTGTCGCTGTCACTTGTGCTGGCGGCCTACGCGGAGGAAAGCGTATGGGCGGGGATTCTCGCGGTGCCTGCGGGACAGATGGAAGCTGCGCGCTCAACGGGCCTGACATGGTGGCAATCCATGCAGTGTGTGCTGCTGCCGCAAGCGATCCGCCGGGCTGTTCCGCCGTTGACCAACCGCGTGATCTCGATCACCAAGAACACGGCGCTCGGTTCCGTGGTCGCGCTCAACGAGGTGCTGAATACGGCACAAGGTGCCACAAGCCATGCCGGTAATCCGACGCCGCTGATGATGGCGGCGATCGCCTACCTGATCGTGTTCCTTCCGCTCGTCATCGCCTCGCGATCGATCGAGAAACGCTGGCGCCGGGCCTAGTGTCGCGACACTAGCATGAACGAAATCATCCAGAACTTCTTCAACCTGGACATCTACGCTCAGGTGCTGCCCTTCATGCTCGAGGGACTGTGGACAACCCTCTGGCTGTCTGCGCTCGTCATCCCGCTCGGCGGCGCTGCAGGGCTGGCCCTGGCCCTTGCCGTGACCCAGTCGCAGAACCGCTTGGTGCGGTGGACGATCGTCGCCTACGTCGACTTCTTCCGTGCGTTTCCTCCGCTGGTTCTGCTGATCCTGGTCTACTTCGGCGGCCCCTTTCTCGGCGTCGAGTTGAACAAGGTGACGGCGGTGGCACTCGCATTCGTGTTGAACAACTCCAGCTACTTCGCCGAAGTCTTCCGCGCAGGATTGGAAGGCGTCCACGCGGGGCAAATGGAGGCTGCGCGCTCGACGGGGCTAACCCGACTCCAGGCATTGCGCCACGTCGTGGTGCCGCAGGCGGTCAAGAACGTCCTGCCCGACCTGGTCGGCAACGGGATCGAGATCGTCAAGCTGACGAGTATCGCAAGCGTTGTCGCGATCCCGGAATTGTTGCGCGCCGCGCGTGACGCCCAGTCGCTGGTCTACAACCCGTCACCCATCATGCTGGCGGCGATCATCTACCTCGCACTTCTCTGGCCACTCACCCGCCTGCTGGGAAGCCTCGAACACCGGCGTGCACGCGCCTGAATGTCGCGAGCTGTCTCGATCTCGCACAGAGCATCTCACTCAAAGGAACCAGAATGCCCACCAAAAAACTCAGTGAAGACGCGACCGGCGTCTACATCATCGCCGCCACGCCGTTCACCGACGACGGCGAGCTCGATCTGGCCAGCACCGACAGCCTGACGGACTTCTACCTTGACAAGGGTGTCACCGGCTTGACCATCCTCGGCATGATGGGCGAAGCCCCCAAGTTGACCGAGTCCGAGATCCTCACGGTGATGGGCCGCGTACTCAAGCGTGTGAATTCGCGTGTACCCGTGGTCGTTGGGGTCAGCCATGCGTCGAACCAGCATGTGGAACGCCTGTCCAAGACGGCCATGGAGCAAGGCGCTGCAGGGGTGATGCTTGCGCCTGCCGCCAAACTCAAGACCGACGACCAAGTCTACAACTACTACGCCACGGTCATGAAGGCGCTAGGCGCGGACATTCCGGTTTGCCTGCAGGATTTTCCGCAAGCGACCAACGTCTACACGTCGGTGGCGGTCATCAACCGGCTGATCGACGACTTCCCGCAAGTCGTCATGCTCAAGCATGAAGAGATGCCCGGGATGCGCAAGCTGAGCGAGGTTCGCGCCGGCCCTGAGGCCGGCCGACGCCGCATCAGCATTCTCGTCGGCAACGGCGGCCTCTTCCTGCCGCAGGAGATGCTCCGCGGCGCGGATGGGGCAATGACCGGGTTCGCGTATCCCGAGATGCTGGTCCAAGTCTGCGCGCTGTGCGAGCAGAAGAAGTTCGACCAAGCCGAAGACCTCTTCAACCTGTATCTTCCGTTGTTGCGTCACGAGTTCCAGTATGGGCTGGGCCTCGCGTTGCGCAAGGAGACGCTCAAGCGCCGCGGCGTCATTCGCTCTGCGTTCGTGCGCAAGCCGGGACCCGTGCTCAACGCCACGGACCAAGCGGAGCTCGGTCGATTGATCGCTCGATTGGAAAAGAGCCTGGCTGACGCACGTTGACAGAGGCAACTGCCACGCATGTACCGAGGGCGCTGCGTTGTGTCCTCTCCCCTGGCACAACGGGCCGCCCGCGACGACCTCATCGCCCGGCGTGACCGCCAGATCAAGTCCAAGGACGCCAAGAGCCAGATGTCCGAGGACACGCTGTCCGAGGACGAGGCGGACCTGCACAGGCCCAATGGCACACGCTGCAGGTCCATGTCCCACCGGTGGAGGCGCTCACGCCCGAGAAGGCGCCCAAGCGCCAGCCCCGTCGCGAGAAACGGCCCGAGCACCTGCGCCGCGTCGAGCACCGCCACGAGCCCGGGCACACCAACGGCCCCACACCGCAGTGCGGCCAGCCGATGGTGCGCATCGGCGAGGCCGTGAGCGAACGGCTGGACGTGGTGCCCGCCGAGTTCTTTGTGCACCGCCACATCCGTGGCAAGTGGGTGTGCAAGTGCTGCCATAGGTGCACACCCCGCGCCCCACCCTGGCATCGCGGTCGGGGGCGGGTGGCGCGGCCCTGGTCCGTGCGAGGAATGCACGAACCAAAACACCACTTGATTGGTGCCGATGACCGGATTCGAACTGGTGACCTACGCGTTACGAGTGCGTTGCTCTACCAACTGAGCTACATCGGCGTTGCGTCAGGGATCCGTCACATGCGATGTGCTGATGTGATGGCTGGCGCAGCGCGGGGGAGTATAGCAGGCCGGGTTTTCATCCCGGGCTCTGCGACAGTTGCGCGCCCTCGATCAGAAACTGCACCTTGCGCTCGCCTTGGTACTCGTTCACATCGAGGCGAAAGGCCAGCAGTACGCGCGCTGGCAGGGGTTCGGTGTGGCCGAACCAGATGCCGTCCACCGGGTGGCCCTGGTGCCTGAGCTTGAGTTTGAGCGCCGGGTGTTTGTCGCCCACCAGCCGCTGGCTCAGCACTTCGACTTCTTCGCTGAAGGTCGGTGGCGCAAAGCCTTGGCCCCAGACTTCGCGGTGCAATGTGTCGACCATTTCGGCGCGGCAGTATTCACGCGCCAGCGGGCCGTCGGTTTCGATGCGCCGCGTCAGGGTGGCAGCGTCCAGCCATTCTTGCGCGACCTGGGCCAGGGCCTGCTCGAACACCGCGAAGGTCTGCGCGGCCAGCGTGCAGCCTGCGGCCATTGCATGGCCGCCGAATTTCAGCAATACGCCCGGGTGGCGCTTGGCCACCAGGTCGAGCGCGTCGCGCAGGTGAAACCCGGCAATCGATCGGCCCGAGCCTTTGAGCTCATGCTCCTTGCCCGGCGCGCGGCTGGCGGCGAACACGAAGGCCGGGCGGTGCAGTTTGTCCTTGATGCGCGAGGCCACGATGCCTGCCACGCCTTCGTGAAAGTCGGGGTCGAACACGCTGATGGCCGGTGGCGGCGCTGCGCCGCCGGCGCACAGGTTTTCGGCCAGCAGCATGGCCTGCCCGCGCATGCCGTCCTCGATGGTGCGGCGCTCGCGGTTGATGCGGTCGAGCGTGCCGGCCAGTTCGGCAGCGCGGCCGCTGTCGTCGGTCAGCAGGCATTCGATGCCCAGCGTCATGTCGGCCAGGCGCCCTGCGGCATTGATGCGCGGGCCCAGCGCAAAGCCGAAGTCGAAGGTGGTGGCGGCCTGGGCTTTGCGCCCGGCGGCGGTGAACAGCGCGGCCACGCCGGCAGGCAGGGTGCCGGTGCGGATGCGTCTGAGGCCCTGCGCCACCAGGCGCCGGTTGTTCGCGTCGAGCTTGACCACATCGGCCACGGTGCCCAGGGCTACCAGTGCCAGCAGCGGGTCGAGCCGGGGTTGGGTGTCGGCGTTCAGCAGCGCGCGCGCGCGCAGTTCCGAGCGCAGCGCCAGCAGCACGTAGAACATCACGCCGACGCCGGCCAGCGCTTTGCTTTCGAACCCGCAGCCGGGCTGGTTGGGGTTGACGATGGCGTCGGCTGCCGGCAGTTCGGGGCCGGGCAGGTGGTGGTCGGTGACGAGCACCGACAAGCCCAGCGCCTTGGCTTCGGCCACGCCGGCGACGCTGGCGATGCCGTTGTCCACGGTGATCAGCAGATCGGCGCCGCGTTCTTTCACGCGGCGGGCGATGGGCGGGGTCAGGCCGTAGCCGTCGGTCATGCGGTCGGGCACCAGGTAGTCGACATGCCTGGCGCCCAGCAGGCGCAGGCCGCGCACGCCGACGGCGCAGGCGGTGGCGCCATCGCAGTCGTAGTCGGCAACGATCAGCAGGCGCTGGTCGCGCGCCACGGCATCGGCCAGCAGTCGGGCTGCGGCGGCGATGCCTTTCAAGCCCTGCGGTGGCAGCAGACGGGCCAGGTCGTCGTCGAGTTCGTCTTTGGCGCGCACGCCGCGCGCGGCGTACAGGCGGGCCAGCAGGGGGTGTACCCCGGCCTGCTCGAGCGTCCAGACGGCACGGGGGGGGATCTCTCTGGCTACTATTTTCATAGCATGTGGTGTATGTCGATCATGCGCGGGGGTTGGAAAAGGCTTTGCATCCGCCGCAGCCATCCGCGCCGGGCGCTGTGCCAACGGATGGCATTGCGCTCGCCACAGAGTGTCAAAAGCACGCTCTGGCCGCTGTCTGTCTGGCGCAGCAGCCCGGCCACGGGGCCGGCGTCGAGCGCGCTCCAGGCCGCAGCCCAGGCGCTCCAGTCCTCGTGCAAGGCGGGGTCGCGCAATGTGTCGAGCACCGTGGGCGGCGTGCTGGTTGCGGGCAGCGCGGTGGGCAGAGTGCCTGTGCCGTGCACCCAGAAGGCGTTGATCGGTGGCAGGCCGCGTTCTGCGCGCGCGTCGTTCAGGGGGTGGGTGTAGAGCAGCATCTGCATCTCGCTGTGCAGGCGCTGCAGGCGGCGGGCCGCGTGCGCATCGGTGGGCCCGCGATCCGGGTCGAGCTCGCGTGGCAGCCAACTGCGCAGGTCGCGCAGCAGCACGCGCTCCAGCGATGCGCTGGCCAGCGTGGCGAACAGTGCGCCGCTGGCGAGCCAGCGCGTGGGTTGGTCGTAATGCAGGGTGATGCCGTCCTGGGCAAACCAGGGCGACATGCTGGCCAGCAGTGCGCGCGATGCTGCTTCGTCCAGGCCCTGCGGGTCGCGCAGCATGACATGGTCGGTGCCGACCTGCCATTGGCAGGGGGTGATGAATGCCCAGGCCAGTCCCTGCGTGGCCTGGCCCTGTTGCTGCCGGTGCCAGGCGGCCCAGGGGATGCGCCCGTCTTCATCGGGCAGGCCCAGCGCCCGGGCCAGCGCGCGCTCGTGCGGGGGCGAGAGGCTGGTTTCCCGGCCCGATATGGCCCGGTCTGGCTGCGGGCTGAGCCGGGCCAGCAGCCGCTCCAGATGGGGCAGGGCCAGGTTTTGCAAACTGTGCCGGCAGCCTTCGCTGGCGCTCGTGGCGTAGGGGATGAGCACATGGGGGCGGTCCGGCATCGGGGTATTTTGCGGGATGCCACAATCGGCGCCGGCCTGCAGCGCGCAGGCCCTGTTTTTCCACCATGCAAATCCCCTTCATTCCTTATGAACTGGCCCTGGGCTGGCGCTATACCCGGGCCGGCCGGGCCACGCGGCGCAACGGCTTCATTTCGTTCATCTCGGGCGTGTCGATGCTCGGCATTGCGCTCGGGGTGGCGGCGCTGATCATTGTGCTGTCGGTGATGAACGGGTTTCAAAAGGATGTGCGCGACCGCATGCTCAGCGTGGTCTCGCACATCGAGATCTTCGCGCCCCGGGGGGCGGCGCTGGCCGACCCGGCGCTAACGCTGGCGCAGGCCCGGCAGAACGTCAACGTGATCGGCGCGGCCCCCTTTGTCTCGGCCCAGGCCCTGCTGGCGCGCGGCGAGGACATGAAGGGCGCGCTGGTGCGGGGCATAGACCCGGCGCTGGAAGGCGCGGTGACCGATCTGGCCGCCAGCAACGCACGGCTGCTCGGGCGGCTGGTGCCCGGCCAATTTCGCGTGGTGTTGGGCAGCGTGCTGGCCCGTGACCTGGGCGTGGGCGTGGGCGATGCGGTGACGCTGATCGCCCCGGCCGGCCAACTCACCCCGGCCGGCGTGGTGCCGCGCCTCAAGCAAATGACGGTGGCGGGCATGTTCGACTCGGGCCATTACGAATACGACTCGGCCCTGGTGCTGCTGCACCATCAGGACGCCCAGCGCATCTTGCGCCTGGAAGGCCCGACCGGCGTGCGCCTGAAGTTGCGCGACCTGCACCGGGCGCACGCGGTGGCGGGCGAACTGGCGCAAACCCTGAGCGGGGCCTTGCTGATCCGCGACTGGACGCAGCAAAACCGCACCTGGTTTGCCGCCGTGCAGTTGGAAAAACGCATGATGTTCATCATCCTCACGCTGATCGTGGCCGTGGCCGCGTTCAACCTGGTCAGCACGCTGGTGATGACCGTGACCGACAAGCGCGCCGACATCGCCATCTTGCGCACGCTGGGCGCCAGCCCGAAAAGCATCATGGGCATTTTTGTGGTGCAAGGCGCGCTGGTCGGCGTGATCGGCACGCTGCTCGGCCTGGCGCTGGGCCTGGGGATTGCGCTGCACATCGACGTGATCGTGCCGGCCATCGAGCAGGCGCTGAACGCGCGCTTTTTGCCCCAGGACATCTACCTGATCAGCAAAATGCCCAGCGAGCCGCAAAGCGGCGACATCGTGCCGATCGCCATGATCGCGCTGGCGCTGTCCTTCGTGGCCACGCTCTACCCCAGTTGGCGTGCCAGCCGGGTGAACCCGGCCGAGGCGCTGCGCCATGAATGAAACGCCCGCAGCCGGCGCTGGCGCCCAGGGGGCGGTTCTGCAAGCCCGGGGCCTGACCAAGCGCTTCACCGAAGGGCGCCTCGATGTGCGCGTTTTGCAAGGCGTCGATCTGCAAGTCCACGCGGGCCAGACGCTGGCCATCGTCGGCGCGTCCGGCTCGGGCAAGAGCACCTTGCTGCACCTGCTGGGCGGGCTGGATGCGCCGACCTCGGGCATGGTGCGCCTTCAGGGCGAGGTCTTGTCGGCGCTGTCGGCCGAGCGCCAGGGCCGGCTGCGCAACCAGCACCTGGGCTTCATCTACCAGTTCCACCACCTGCTGCCCGAGTTCAGCGCACTGGACAACGTGGCCATGCCGCTGCGCATTCGCCGCCTGCCGCTGGCGCACTGCCATGCCCAGGCGCAGCGCGTGCTCGCGGCCGTCGGTTTGCTCGGGCGCTTGCAGCATCGCCCGGCCGAACTGTCGGGCGGCGAGCGCCAGCGCGTGGCGATCGCGCGCGCATTGGTGACGCAGCCGGCCTGTGTGCTGGCCGATGAACCCACCGGCAATCTGGACCGCAGCACGGCCGATGGCGTGTTCGATCTGATGCTGCAACTGGCGCGCGAACAGGGCACGGCGTTCGTGCTGGTCACGCATGACCCGGCGCTGGCGGCGCGCTGTGATCGGGTGGCGCAGTTGGTGGCCGGGGTGTTGGGCTGATTTGGGCACTTTGGGCACTTTGGGCACTTTAGGCACTGGCCGGCTGCGCGCAGCGGGTGGCGCGCAGCCAGGGCCTGGCGCGCGCATGTCAATTCGGAAACGACCCGGTATGGCCGGCACGCGCATGCTGGTACGCTCGCGGCACCATGGAGACAACCCCGGACACCCCCGCCTTCATCCCCCAGATCCGCCTGTACCAGGACTGGTTGCGCGACCGGCGCGGCCTGCGCTTTGACAACTACGACGCGCTGTGGCGCTGGTCGACCAGCGAGCTTGATGCGTTCTGGCAAAGCATATGGGATTACTTCGATTTGCAGTCGCCCACGCCCCATAGCGCCGTGCTGGCCAGCAACCGCATGCCGGGCGCGCAATGGTTTCCCGGTGCGCAGGTCAACTACGCGCGCCAGGCGCTGCGGCATGTGGCGGCGGCGCATGCCAGCGGCCAACCGGCCATCATCAGCCGCAATGAAAAAGGCCGGCACCGGGAACTGTCCTGGCCCGAACTGCAGCGCCAGGTGGCCGCGCTGGCCCTGCACCTGCAAGCCCAGGGCGTGCAGCCGGGCGACCGCGTGGCCGCCTACCTGCCGAATGTGCCCGAGGCCATGATCGCCTGTCTGGCCACCGCCAGCATCGGCGGCGTGTGGAGCATCTGCGCGCCCGACATGGGCACCCATGCGGTGCTCGACCGTTTCCGTCAGATCAGCCCCAAGGTGCTGATCGGCGTCGATGGCGTGACCTACGGCGGCCGCGACCACGACCGCCGCAGCGTGCTGACCGAACTGCGCGCAGCCCTGCCGAGCGTGCAGCACGCGCTGCTGCTGAGCGACCTGGACGCCCGTGCTGCGCTGGCAGGATGGGCCGATTGGCGCCGCGCCTGCGCCCGCGACGATGCGCAAACCGCCGGTTTCGAGCCACTGTGGCTGCCGTTCGACCACCCGCTGTGGATCGTCTACTCCAGCGGCACCACGGGCCTGCCCAAGCCCATCGTGCACGGCCATGGCGGCATGTTGCTGGTGGCGCTGTCGCTCAAGGTGCTGCACAACGACATCGGCTCCAGCTACGAGCCCAACAGTTGGGGCGAGCGCTACCACTGGTACAGCTCCACCGGCTGGGTGATGTGGAATGCGCAACTCAGCGGGCTGCTCTCGGGCACCAGTTGCGTGATCTACGACGGCAACCCCGGCGGCAGCAAGGAGCGCCCCGACTGGGGCCTGCTCTGGCGCTTTGCGGCCGACCTGGGCGTGACCTTTTTTGGCGCCGGAGCGGCCTTCTTTGGCAACTGCATGAAGGCCGGGCTGCAACTGAAAGACTGCGGCGATCTGCGCCGCATCCGCGCGCTGGGCAGCACCGGCTCGCCGCTGCCGCCCGAGGTGCAGGAATGGGGCACGGCGCAGTTCCGGGCGCTGGGCAGGCCGGACATCTGGTGGAACAACATCTCGGGCGGCACCGACTTTTGCGGCTCGTTCATCGGCGGCCACCGCGAAATGCGCCAGGTGCCGGGACAGATGCAATGCCGCATGTTGGGCGCGGCCGTGCAGGCATGGAACGCCCAGGGGCAGTCCGTGGTGGACGAGGTGGGCGAGTTGGTGTGCGCGCAGCCGATCCCGTCGATGCCGCTGTACCTGTGGGGCGACCAGGACGGAGCGCGCTACCGGTCGAGCTACTTCGACATGTACCCGCCCGGGCATGGCCGCCAACCCGGCGGCGGCAACGCAGATGCCGCGATGGGCGCCGTCTGGCGCCATGGCGACTGGCTCAAGATCGGCGCCGACGGGGGCTGCATCATCTACGGCCGCTCGGACGCCACCATCAACCGCCATGGCCTGCGCATGGGCACGAGCGAGATCTACAGCGCCGTGGAGGCCCTGCCGGAGGTGCTCGACAGCCTGGTGGTGGACCTGGAATACCTGGGCCGCGAAAGCTACCTGCCGCTGTTCGTGGTGCTGCGCCCCGGCGTGGCGCTCGACGCGGCACTGCGCGCGCGCATCAACGGCGCGGTGCGCACGGCGCTCAGCCCGCGTTTCGTGCCCGACGACATCTTTGCCGTGGCCGAGGTGCCGCGCACGCTGAGCGGCAAAAAGCAGGAACTGCCCATCAAGAAACTGCTGCT
>Ga0081606_1000516_pt1 | contig 15585 bp, 14 predicted proteins | sample EareggfetidaYelm_FD_71127 | JGI IMG/M metagenome (GOLD analysis project Ga0081606, IMG submission 71127) | Earthworm egg capsule microbial community from the University of Washington, USA - E. fetida Yelm (SPADES assembly) (version 2) | ecosystem: Host-associated > Annelida > Reproductive system... | reverse complement strand
ATGACGACAATGTCAAACTCCCGTCCGAGCACAGCGGCGGGGGTTGCCACGAGTACGCTCTCGGTTCGACGGGTGGGTGCCAATGAATCTTCCGGCAGATCATTTCCCATGACTGTCTCGAGGAATCGTGTGGGGGGAGAGTCGGGTTCCCGTTCCACGAATCGCTGTGCGACGGCGAACAGTGCAACTGTCGCGTCGAGTGCTCGATGCGATTCCTCGGCGAGCATTCCGTTGTGCGCGGTGTGTTGTTCCCAGTGGGTCGCCAGAGCACTGCCGTGCCAGAGGTGCCAGAGGATCTCATCAATTGATCCACCCTCGGTGGCGAGTTGACGGGCACCCGTGATGAGAGCGGCAAGTTTCGCCGCTCGGCGCCCCGCCGACGATCTGAGTGTTTCACAACCACCGGGTACAGCGAAGGCTTCGACGAGTAGCTCATCCGCTGTCCGAGTACCGCCCGCAGCGAGTTCCTCGTGTCGCAATGCTAGTCTCAGTCGTCGCAGTGACATGCCGTCGAGTCCTCCGTAAGGTCCGAGCAGCACCGTTTCGATCTCGCCAACCGTGGCTACCTCGTTGCAGAGGGCGAGACTGGTCACCGCGAGCAGAGCTGCAGCGGCCGGTGACTCTCGCAGCACGCCGTGCGGTCGTCTGGTTGTTGCGGGAACATCTCCCGCGTTGAGTCGACGCACGAGAGCGGGGATGTCTCGACCGGACCGAACAAGAACGACCATCGAAGACCAGGGCACGCCGTTGCGCAATCGATGCTCACGCAGCAGTGTCGCAATCTGCTGGCACTCAACCTGTCGCGAGGGCGCTTCAACTCCCAGCAGTGGTGGCAACCGGTCGGCAGACGAGGGTGTGACCGACTCGGCAGTGGTACTGCCCCCTGACGGCACGTCCGATTCGGGCGTGACCGAGTCATTCTCCACACCCTGCAACTGGGCATCGCCCCGGAATTGCACGACCCGGTGAGTGCCTCCCAAGGCCGCCCCGATGAGGGATGTTGTCTCCGAGACGACGGCGCGCAATTCAGGCCGCCCTCGCCACACAGTGGGCAGTTCAATTCGTCGAACAGTGCTATCCAGCACGTGTGGAAGCGACCCGAGCAGATCGGGCCGCCCCCCGCGAAAGCCATTGCTTGCGATGTCGGGATCACCAAAGGCAACCACCGAACAGCCACGCTGGGCGAATGCACCGAGCAGCGCAGCGGTCGATTCAGTGGCTTCTTGCGCATCATCAACAACTAACAACCGAAGACCTGCGAGTGACCCCAGTGCTACCTCTGCCATCGGGTCACCACCACTGCGCCGCACAATGTCTGCGGCAAACATGACGAGTTCAACCGAGTCGTACTGGGTCGGCCGCACATCGGCCTTGATGTTCTCGTACTCCGTCAAAAAAGCGGCAGCGGCAACCCATTCTGGGCGCTGCGCCCACTCCCCGAGCTGCGCCAATTCCTCCGCGTCCATCCCCTGTTCGGTGACCCGCATGAGCAAATCACGCAATTCGCCACGAAATCCTGACAACACCCGCACGGCAGGTCCCAGTTCATCGGGCCACTGCGGACCAAAGCCGTCCCGGATGCCACTGTCCACAAGCTCGGCGATGAGCTGATCCTGTTCCGCTCCCGTGAGCAGCGTGATCTTCTGCCCGGTAAATGTCTTCACGATGTCAAATGCGACCGAGACGGCCGACCGCGCGCGCGAACCTCGGCCGGGCACTCCGAGCCGCAATTCAATGCGGTCGCGCAGTTCACTCGCCGCCACCCGACTGGCCGACAGCACGAGAATTTCGTCACTCGAATAGCCTCGCCGGTGCACGCGGTCAGCAACAAGCTCGACAATAGCCCTCGTCTTACCGCTGCCCGGAACGCCAAACACGGCCGCATGCTCACCCGGAGCCAAGGCCAGAACCTGCGCCAAACCGGCGTCCACCTCGCTAGTCACCTCCGGGGATATCACTTCCTTTATCTGTTCCACAACACACCCGCCTCCCGTTCCCCCGCACCGCGGGAAGGCGGCAACGCCAGCCCCCGGGCTGCTGCGCCAAGCACCCGCTCCCCCGCACCGCGGGAAGGCGGGGTCGAGGGTTGATCGGGTGTCTGGGCCGGGCCCCGCTCCCCCGCACCGCGGGAAAGAACACCAATTTCGTGGTCGGCGGCAGTGTGATTGGTGGTGATGATCGACATGGGGATCACGGTACATCCAGCCACCGACACTCGGCCTCGGATTCCAGCCCTACAACTTCCAGCCCTACAACCCAGTCTCGGCCAGGCCCACTCCCGAAGTACGCTCTCAGCGCCATCCCGTTTGCCCAAACTCAGCCGAGATACATCCGACAGTCCCCACGGTGTCGTAGGGTGTCTCTGACGAAGAAAGGCGCTCACGTGGACGTTCGAATTGGGATCCAACACTCCCCCAGGGAACTGAGTTTCGCAAGTTCCCTCCCCGCAGCAGAGGTGCAGAAGAAGGTTGATGCCGCACTGCAGGGTGGTTTGCAGACGCTCAGCCTCACCGATGAAAAGGGCACAATTTACGTGGTCCCCACCGCATCGTTGGCGTATGTCGAGATCGGGTCCGAAGAGTCCCGTCGCGTGGGCTTCGTGGCCTGACATGGAACTGCTGTTTGTGACGATTGGCGGTGCCATCCTGGGCCTCATCGCCCGTGGTGTCTTACCGTGGCGACCCACCTATGGGGTCGCCATCCTTCCCACCATCGGTGCGTTTGTGACCGGCCCGGTGTGGGTGGGGTGTACCTGGCTCGGCTGGAAATGGGACGGCGGATGGATTTGGGTCGTCTCCCTCGTCGCGGGTGGTCTGGCCACACTCATCGTCGGAATCTTCCTCGGCCCCCGGCGTGAACGGGCCGATACGGCCCTCTTCGATAAGCTCGCGCACCCCGGTCACTAGCCAGCGACGGGAGCCGATGCCCGGAAGCGAATTCAACTGCCGGAAGCAAATCCGACCCCCGGAGGCGAATTCGACGACTGCCAACGCACGATCCGCCGAGCTGATTGCCCGCCGAACTGGTTGGTCGACGACCACCGTGCAGAACCCCTCGTCCCACGCGCTCAATCCCAGCGCCACGCGCTCAATCCCAGCGCCACGCGCTCAATCCCAGCGCTACGCGGTCAATCCCAGCGCATCCATCCGCTGGCTGTGCCGCGTAATGACGTGGGTAAAACCCTGCACCGGAGCATCCGGTGCACTCACCGCACTCCGCAGCGACCGCACAATCAGGAGCGCATCACCCACAAGGCTTCGCCCCCACAGCGCGCATCGATTCTTCCGCTCGGGATGCTCCGCGAGCACCGCTCGCAACTCCGCCTCGATGACCACTGACGCAGCCGAAACAGTCAACGCCTCGCGCGTCCGCGCACCGCTATCGCCGGGCATCGCTACCGCGCACTCTAACAGGGCGTCGTCAATGATGCCCTGCACAACGTACACGCCAAGCAACCGCTCACACTCATCATCAAGGTCACTGATCCGCTGCACCCGCGAGAGCCACTGGTCAGCGGGCGAAAAAGTCACACCGGGATCCGCCCCGAGCTCGCGCAGTTCTGCCGCAACCTGCTCGCGCCGACGCAGCACGAGCGTCGCGGCATCCGCCAATCGATTCTTGCGAACACCCTCACTGCTGCGCCGACACGCATCGGCGAGAGCCTCAAAATACACCAGCTGCAGTGCCGCCGCATGCACGAGGAAAACAACAGGGTCGGGTGGTGTCTCAACGCCGGAACTTTTCGTCTCTTTCTTCGCCCAACCCACCACGCCCTCAGTCTAGCGGCCGCTGTCGGCTGTCGTCGGATAAGCTGGGCACAACCGTGGGCACTGGACTCGCGTGTAGCGCCTGAGATGAAACCGGCGCCCTCTTGACTGGCTGTCACCGATTCATCCATTCTGATGACGCACACAGCCCATAACCGACAGGCACAACTTGACAACATTTTCTGAGCTTGGCGTTGCCGATGACATCGTCTACGCACTCGCCGAGAAGGGCATCCATGATGCCTTCCCCATCCAAGAGCAAACCATCCCGCTCGCCCTTTCGGGCCAAGACATTATCGGCCAGGCCAAGACCGGCACCGGTAAAACCTTCGGGTTCGGGTTGCCACTTGTGCAGCGGCTGGGGGATGTCCCAACCCCGGGTGTACAGGCACTCATCGTGGTCCCCACCCGTGAACTCGCGGTGCAGGTCACCGAAGATATGGAGCTTGCAACGAGCAACCGCCCCACCAAGATCGTCTCCATCTACGGCGGTAAGGCCTATGAGGGGCAGGTTGAACAGCTGAAAGCTGGCGCACAAATTGTTGTCGGCACACCGGGGCGTCTGCTTGACCTCGCGGGACAGAAATTGCTCTCGCTCAAAGCCGTGGTCGAAGTTGTTCTCGATGAGGCCGACAAAATGCTTGACCTAGGGTTCCTCGCCGACATCGAGAAACTCTTCTCACAGATCCCCGCGACTCGACACACGATGCTCTTCTCCGCGACGATGCCCGGGCCGATCGTTACGCTCGCTCGCCGTTTTATGGTGAAACCGATCCATATTCGGGCAACTGACCCCGACGAGGGACTCACCCAGGCGAACATCAAACACCTCATCTACCGGGCGCATTCACTCGACAAAGACGAGGTGGTTGCCCGCATCCTGCAGGCCGAAGGGCGCGGCAAAACCGTCATATTTACTCGCACGAAGCGGGCCGCTGCCCGGCTCGTGGAAGAGCTCAATGACCGCGGATTCAACGCGGCCGCGGTTCACGGTGACCTTAATCAGGATCAGCGCGAACGAGCGATGGCCGCGTTCAAGGCGGGTAAAAAAGACATCCTTATTGCCACGGATGTCGCGGCGCGCGGCATCGATGTTGACGATGTCACCCACGTCATCAACCACACCATCCCCGAGGATGAAAAAACGTATCTGCACCGCGCGGGTCGCACCGGGCGAGCGGGCAAGACCGGCATCGCGGTAACCTTCGTGGACTGGGACGACCTGCACAAGTGGGCGCTCATCAACCGGGCGTTGGAGTTCGGCCAGCCGGAACCCACTGAGACCTATTCGTCGAGTCCGCACCTCTTCACCGACCTGGACATCCCGACCGGAACGAAAGGACGGCTGATCGGCGCGGTCAGTCCCAGCGCACGTTCTGCAAGCGCTACCGGTTCGGTAGGTTATTCCGGGACGAGGGCTTCACGCTCGGCAACCGCCGGACGAAGCGAGCGGGATGCCTCGGGCAAAAACACGAACGAAACATCGCGCTCCTCGCGCTCCCGCCAGCGCACTCGTGGTGGCCGCACTACCGAGACATCCAACGCCACGACGAAGACAGATACCGACGCTGCGCGCTCCCCCGGTGCGGGCACCCACGACGGCACCGGCCCGGGGTACCGCGACGGCAATGCCGCCCCGCGCCGTCGGCGACGCACCGGCGGTGGCGCGACGACATCCGCATGAACCAACGCCCGAGCTAACCCTGCGCTCGGTGAAACTCGTCTCGGCACAACCCACTCCCCGCGCGCAGAAAACCCCGGCTCGGCGTCGTGCTTGCTCAGGCGACGCCACTCCTTGCACACAGAAAAACCCCTGGCCCCGCGGCCCACTCCCCGCGCGCAGAAAACCCCGCACGCGCCGCACCCTACGCTGGTCATATGAGAATCGGCATTATCGGAGCGGGCGCGCTCGGCAGTACTTTTGCGGCGCTGCTCACCCGAGCCGGGCACGAGATCGTGGTCACGGCACGCGGCACCGGCCTGACCGCGATCCGTGAGCGAGGCATCCGTCTTACCGGCGGGTATGGCACCGTTGACGCGCGAGTATCGGTTGACGCGACGCTGAGGAGCCAACCCGATCTCGTGTTGCTGTGCACGAAGGCGCAGGATGCCCCGACTGCCCTCGCCGCGAACGCCGCTTTCCTCGACGGAACCACGATCGTGGTCATTCAGAACGGTCTTACTGGCGTCGATACGGCGCAGCGGGCGCTGCCCAATTCGGACTGCTTTGGCCTGCTCTCGCTGATCGCGGCGAACTGCACGGAACCCGGATTGGTGCGGGTCACGACGACCCAGACCAGCTACCTTGGTCGCGGCGCCGATCCCGCCGACGCGCGCACTCACGAACTGGCAACAATCCTCACCGGTGCTGTCCCGGTCGTCGCGATCGACAATTTCCGGGGTTCCCAGTGGACGAAACTTGTTGTCAATATGGTCAACGCGGTGCCCGCGATCCTCGGGCGCACCGTGCAGGAGGTCATCGACGATCCCGGGCTACGCCGAGTCGTGACGGCACAGATGCGCGAGTGCGTGCGAGTGGGGGTGGCCGGGGGCATCCGGTTTGGATCGCTGCAGGGGTTGAGCGACCGGAGCCTGCGCCTGTTCGCGCGGATGCCGCTCGCGCTCGGTCAGGTGGTGCCGTGGGCGATTCGCCGCCGCATGGGCGAGGCACCGAACCTCGGTTCCACCCAACAGAGCCTTCGCCGCGGGCAGCCCACGGAAATCGACTTCCTCAATGGTGCCGTCGTGCGCGAAGCATCCCTGGCTGGCAGGGATGCCCCGATCAACCGTGCGCTCACAGCCCTCGTGCACGAGGTCGAGGTAGCGGGTGAGCCGCTCTTACCAGAACGGGTGCTCAGCGCACTCCCGGCACGTCACTCCCGATGAACCCCTCCCCCGGCGCCCCTTCCCCCGGCACCCACACCACCGGCACCCCCTCCCCCGGCACCCCCGCCACCGGCACCCACACCACCCACACGTCTATTCCGACCACCCCCACCACCACGATCGCCCCGATCCTCGTCGACTGGTACCCCACAGCCGCCCGCCCGCTCCCCTGGCGTGAACCGGGTGTGACGCCGTGGGGCATTCTCGTCAGCGAGTTCATGGCGCAGCAAACTCCCGTCGCGCGGGTTACTCCTCACTGGCGCGAGTGGATGTCCCGCTGGCCCACTCCCGCCCGTCTCGCTGCCGAACCACCGGCGACCGCTGTTCGAGCGTGGGATCGCCTCGGCTACCCGCGCCGGGCACTGTGGCTGCACCGCACCGCGACGATCATCACCGCCGAGTACAACGGGGATGTCCCGCGAGAGATCGCCGCACTCCTCGCCCTGCCCGGAGTTGGCCCCTACACCGCCCGGGCTGTGGCGGCGTTCGCCTTCGGCGACCGCCATCCCGTTGTCGACACCAACACGCGACGGGTCATTGCTCGTGCCGTCCGCGGCCAGGCCGAGGCCGGGCCACCCCGCACTGCCGCCGATCTCGCGGACATGCTGACCCTCCTCCCGATCACCGCATCCGATGCGCAAACCTTCAACGCCGCGATCATGGAACTCGGCGCGACCGTGTGCACCGCGGTATCCCCCACCTGCGGCGCGTGTCCTATCGCCGCACACTGCGCCTGGCAACAGGCCGGATGTCCCGCCCACCGTGGACCGCGCGCTGCGCGTCAAGCTCGCTACGAAGGATCGGACCGTGAGGTTCGCGGGCTCATCATGAGTGCGCTCCGGCGCACCCACTGCCCGGTCCCCCGTGTTGAACTCGCCACACTGTGGCAGGATGCCGCGCAGTTCACCCGCGCCCTCGTGAGCCTGGTGTCAGACGGCCTCGCGGTCGAGCACCGGGATGGTTTCACCCTGCCCGAAACGTAACTCTTCTGACAATGAGATCCTCAAATGTTGCCGGGATTCGATTTTTCCGCCTGGTACGCCACTAACCCACAGGTCAGCATTTGTCCTGTTGCTCAAACGCCCGTGAACAGGTTTGTGTGTGTTATTGTTCAGCACCGGTTTGCGGCCGGGGTGATGATCCTGCGAAAAGCCAAGGGCAAGCAAGATACTCCCTTCGGGATGCCCGTAAGTGAGATCAGGAGGGTGTTCAGATTAGTTTTCGCACACAAGGTTTAACACCCTCCATTTCTGTAACGGCGATACGGTCAACCACTGTGTAAGACTCGCTCATGTAGGCGTTGTTTCCATGGAAATTGTGTGTGGTGGGTGAGGTGTTTCGGTATCGATATGGGGTGAGACTACTCATTCAATGTCAGGAGGCCCTCACGTTCTACGCTGCTCATGCTCGTGCTGGGTTGAACCCGTGTTCAAGTTTGAGGTACAGCACTGTGGTGGTGTGGTTGTATGTGGTGTTGGTAGGTTTCTGCTGGTGTTGCCTGGTCGAGGTATTTTCGGGGTTGGTTGTTGATCTCGGTGATGATCTCCTGGAGCTCTTCCTCGGTTATGGTTTAGAAGTCGGTACGTGTGGGTAAGTAGCGTCGGATCCGAGCGTGTGTGATGCTCGTCGGTTCCTGTGTTGCCGTGCGGTGTAGAGGTCAGCGAAGTAGGTGCCATGCCCCACTGGACTCTCAGCTCGTAGTGGCGGTACATTTTGAGTCCCGTTGCCCATGGTCACGGAGCATCGCGCGTGAGGAAGCAGGCGCTGAAAATCGCGTGCTGTGCTGTGATCTGTCGCTCAGCGGTCAGCGCGTGTGTTTTCCGAGCGATAATGAACCGGCTTACTGGTTCCACCTCGGTATGAATCCCATCACCCACAGTTTTTGCTCCCACGATGGAGTCTGATATGTAGCCGAACATCCCGGAACAGACGATACAACTCGTTTTCACTCAACGCCACCCACCTGTTCCAGCAAATCTCCCGCGACACCGTGGACCCAGACCGACCCAACACCGCAACGATCTGCCGAACAGACCACCCAACATCCACCCCCTTCTCGATCTGAACCCGCCCGACCCAACGACACGTGACCGTCATGCATACCCATAGAAACACAGCCCCTGGCTCAATGAACACGGACATCACCACGTGTTGCGCTTCCACCTTGAACACGGGGCCTTGGGAACCTGTGCTACCATCAGGTCTGATCGGGTCGCTTTGTGTGTGCACCGCTGGTGCCGATGGTGGCCGCGAATGTGGGGGATTATGCGTTCTCCTTATGTGGCAATGGTGGTCGTTATGACGTCTTTGCTGATGTTTTCGAGTGGTGTTGCTGCTAGTGCAGCAACCACTGTCGCTACGGACACGGTCGAGTTCGCCTTGACCGAATTCCGGAGCAACTTGACAGCGCAGTCATCGACGAACTCAGATGCTGCGAATAATCTCGCTCGTTTTGATGCTCTTAGCCCCGAGCAGCGTGATGAGCTTGCTCACTTTCTCCTCGGCGAAAGCACTCCCCACCTGACTGAGACCGATATGACGTTAGGTGCGCTTCAGACAACGGCTACCGACGGGGATTTCCAAGTAATGACCACCGACGGTGATTTCCAGTGGAACTCAACATTGTCTGCACCGCCAGCCACCAGCACTACCACGACCTACAGTGTGCACGCTACCGGCGATGAGACGTTTTCCTTCGCAGGAATTGTCATCACTAGAACGCGAGTTTGGGCTGACTATGTGACCGGTTCGGGCGTGGTGAAAAGAATCGCGAATTATGGCTGCCAGGCCATTACGAACTATGATGCGTTCGCAGAGGTCAAAGTTTCGAATGCGGGATCTTCGCTTTCAGGAGGTAGAGCCACATTTCTCTGTGACGTCGTTGTTAAGCGTGGTGTTCCCACCGCGTGGGGACACGTCTCTTGGAGCACTCGTTCGGGCATCCAGTATCTTTCAGTCAACGGCCGAGGTGTGACCGGCCACGAATGGCGATGATGTACTCGATATTTGGACGACCGTTGACCGTGAATCCGCTGATTCCAGAGCCAGTGGATGTAGTTCTGACCGTTGCTTGCATGCTGGCAGTGCTGCTCACCATCGTTGGTGTGGTTAGTTGGTTAAGGCACACGGGCCAAATCGACACAGCAGCTTCGTTGCTTTGGCTCGCGCTAATCATCTTCATCCCGGTCGTTGGACCACTTGGATGGTTCTGCCTTGCCGCTGTAGCAAATCGCACTGGTGGAGCAAACAAAACCTGAGCGGTGAAAAAATAACTCATGGCCTCTATCAGTAATGCCGCAGCAACACTCGCCCGTGTGAAAGTGCATGCCGCTGATTCCCCGCACCAACATCGGCAGACCGCGCAGCGAGGAATGAGCGGTAGACCCCGTTACCAGAGCAGGCGGACACCAACCCTACCCGTTGCTCACGAACTGATTGCAGTGCCGAGGGAGATTGTCAATCACTCTGCACTGATACCGAATTCTCATGGGTCACTACGATGACGGATTTTCCCGCTGGTGCGTAAGTGGTGCTCGAGGTTTCTGGTCCTATGTCTGGGTGGGATCGTTGACAAACCACTGCCCGGCCCTCCAGCACTGATCAGTGTCGAGTGAGTCGTGGTGGGTACTCTGGCGGTGATTCTGAAGAACGCGACGCGCTGGTCTCGGGCGAAGATGGCCGAGAAGTCTGGGGTGTCCAGGTCAACGGTCAGTCGGATCTGGAGAGCGTTCGGATTGAAGCCGCATCTGGAGGAAAGGCTTCAAACTCTCGAACGATCCTCCGCTCACCAAGAAGGTCTACGACATCGCCCGAAGACACCCCCACACCCATCACCAGACACGAACTAACGGACCAGGACACTAGAACGTAGCATTTGGTGTGGCTTTGCTCCGTTTATTGGACAGGGGGTAGCACTTGGCCCGGAAACACCGGCCCAGCCCTCGTCAAGGATGCCGGGTACGGGACATCACCGCGTCTGCTGGGTTGGAGGAGGTTACCAGCGAGTCAGGCCTGATGGTCGCACGTTATTCGGCGTGGGACCTGCGTCGATGACCGAGTGGTGCCACAAGCGGCTGTGGTGCGCGCAGCGGTTGCGAAGGTAGACCAGCGATTTCACGCGGTAGGCGAAGCCGGCCTTGGCGACTCCAAGACTCGTTGCAACGGTGTCGGCCAATGCGCCCTGCGCACCACGCTCGATACACTTGGACAGCGTTCCGAAAGACCACGCTTCGACGGCCGACCAGACGGGCAGGCCAATGAAATCTGGAGTACCACCGTCGCCGGTCCTGTAGCGAAGAATGTGACGTTCCTTGCTCCGCTCAATATCTCGCAGGCACGGCTTGATGGTCGATTCACCGTTGGCGACATCAGTGTAGAAGTCCTCCTCGAGAAACCGTCCGCATGGTCCGTGGTCGCTGGCGATGACGTGCGCAGTGTGTGTTCGAAGGAGAAGCTCAGCTCGGGTGAGCGGCAAGGAAAGCGCAGACCGTAGCGCTTCGTCCGCCTCGTAGATCGCACGGATCTCATCGAAGGACGTGTCCGGCCGGAACGCGTTGTCACCCCGGTGAGGAGCCAGCTGGAAGTAGTGCGCGTATCCGGAGAATCGGTAATAGTTGTTCGCAGCGAGGAAGGCGGCACACATGGATTCGTCACTGACGACAAGCCCACGCTTGACCAGGAGAGCGACTTGCTCGCCCCAGGACAGGCTCGGTTTCATGAACTACCTCAGAAAAAGAGAAAGGCCCCTCCCATTTGAGCATCGTGGAGAGGCTTGGGAGGGGGTCGATTGGTTCTAGCGTAGCCGATGCAGCCGACAAAATACGACCACCCGTGTCCTGTGTTCAAGATGGAAGTGCAACACGTGGTGATGTTCGTGTTCACTGAGCCAGGGGCTGTGTTTCTATGGGTATGCATGACGGTCACGTGTCGTTGGGTTGGGCGGGTTCAGATCGAGAAAGGGGGATGTCTGGTGGCCTGTTCGGCGGATCGTTGTGGTGTTGGGTCGGTCTGTGTCCACGGTGTCGCGGGAGACAGGTCTGGAACAGGTGGGTGCTGCTGAATCAAAACGAGTCATACCCGCCTGTTCCGGGATGTTCGGTTGCATATCTAGTCCGGTGACCACAACGCAGCACCGGGCAGGACGGGCAGAGCACCGATATCGGGAGCGAGCATCCAACTCCCACCGGCCACGTATGTTTGCTCAGGATCGGATGGTGGCCTGGGTGATAGACAGGCTCCGGGCGGGGTGGACACCTCATCGCTCCGAAGCGAGACCGACACCGGATTGGTGCGCACCCTGATAAACGTCGGGAGTTTATTTCCCAGTGGCTATGTTCGATGGCCGTCTGATCTTGACGAAACAGCCAAGTTCTTTCAAAGGGGTGATTCCGACAGAGAGAGCCAGTAATCCTAGGTATCGATGCGGGGAAACCCACTCGATCAAAACACACTACATCGGCTTTACCGAACTGACACGCTATCCGACCCGTCCGCCCATAGCCATGCTGGACTGCACTTGTTTGCGAAGAAATAGGTAGACAATAACTGGTGGCAGTGTCGCAATAGAAATAGCGGCGAATAGGAGATCGTATCGCACCACGTTTGCACCGTTGAATTGCAACAGCGCGACTGGGAGAGTTCGCCATGATGGGTCGTTGTTGAGAACCAACGCAAACACAAAGTCGTTGTAGGAATGGATGAATGTCAAGATCGCAAACGTCGCAATCGACGGTCTCATGATCGGCAAAAATAAACTAACGAGCATTCGTGGAACCGAGGCACCATCAAGAGAGGCCGCTTCCATGTATTCTCGTGGTACTGCGTCGAATGCCCCTTTAAAGAGAAATACTCCGAGTGAAATACTAAACCCGGCATTGACCAGAACAAGCCCCAGACGATGTGACACCAAATTTGCTGATTGAAACTGCAATAAAATCGGAAATAATAAGCTGAATGTGGGAATCATCAGTCCTGCTAGGAAGAAAGTAAAAATGGCACCAGAAAACGGCAGCGACCCACGCGAAAGAGCAAACCCAATGAGAAATGTGCACACGCCTCCGAGTAGTACAGCTGCAACCGAAACAATGAGTGAACTAACCATCGCTGAACCGAGATCCACAAAGTTCCACGCGTCCGGATAGTTCGTGATCTTGTCAAGGTGGGGCAGTCCGATCGGTGCCGAAAAGATCTCGTCCTTGCTCCGGAAGCTGTTCATGAGCATCCACAGCAGAGGTCCGACCGAGAGCACCGCCCAGAAACCCAGTACGGCGTAGAACATGACCGACACTGCAGACAGTTTTGGCCGTCTCCCGCGGTTCTTATCTTCATCACGGGAAACCAGCGTGGGGGACGCAAGGGGCATGGCATGTGTCATCGTTATTCCTAACTTTAGAACTTTTAACCGAGTTCCAATGGTTCCCTCCGGAACACGCGTTGTAATCCGATGGCCAAAATAAGATTCACGACAAGCATGACTGTCGCCACCGCTCCTGCATACCCGAGCCGCGACTCTTGCAAACCCTTAATGAACATGTAGGAGGCAAGTACTGATGAGGAGTTTGCCGGCCCTCCCTGTGTCATGGCCCAAATGAGGTTGAAGTACTGCACCGCACCGGTAACAACCAGGATAACTGAAAGTTTCAGTGTATCGATTACCAGGGGTGCAGTGATCAGTTTGAGTTGACGCACTCCCACCGCACCATCGATTTCAGCGGCCTCAAATATTGAGTTAGGAATTCGTTGCAGCGCCGCCAAGAAAATCAACATATAAAGACCAACATACTGCCAACCTACAACCACAACAACCGATATTAGTGAAGAACTTGAGTCTCCTAACCATGGTCGCGTAAGGTCGCCAAGCCCAACCGCGCGAAGTAGCGAATTGAGTAACCCGAAATCCTGGTTGTACACCTGTGCCCATAACAGAGCAATCACAACCGATGACAGCACCATTGGAATAAAGAAGACCGTCTGGAAGAATGCACTACCAATATAGCGTCGAAAGATTAAGTATGCAAAGAGAAATCCGAGCGGAATCTGGATGATCATGGCACCGATAAGAAGCACGAAGGTGTGCAGCAATGCATCCCGAAAACTGGGATCTGCAAACATCTGAGTGAAATTATTCAGCCCAACAAATGTTCCCACCTGGCCGGGCGACCAATTGTACACGCTACTATTTATAACCTGAATGGTCGGCAAGACCACAATGTAGATAAAAAGCACAAGACCCGGCAATAGGAAAATAAGCGACCAGATTCGGAGGTTTCGAATCATCCTAATTCTCTCTCCTATGTGTTCCATAACATGCAACAAATTAGTGGCCAGATAGTGAAAAGAACGCTGTGACTCTGCTTTCACAGAGTCACAGCATTGCCACTATTTCTTCATATATGCCGCAAACTGATCCATCATCTGCTGCGGCGTGATCTTCCCCTCTGCGAGCGAGTTGGTGAGATCTGTGAATTTCGTGTTGTCTTCCGGCTTCAACAACTCATTCCAGAAGAGATTGAATCCGGTAGCTTTGGCGAGTTGGTCAACATGGTCATTGTAGATCGCCGGGACGGTTTTCCGGTCATACTGAATCTTGTTTGGCACAAGAACGAGTGTTCCGGTTGCCACCTGTGATGCGTGATCAACCGAGGTGTATCCCTTGATAAACTCCCAGGCAATATCTGCCATCTTGGACTTTGTGGAAATACCCAGGGCTCCGTTGGGACCGCCCTGCAGTTCCGTTAACTTTCCCTCCCCGCCCGCGGTGAGCGGGAACGGAACATAGTCAACCTTGTTGATAAGAGTTTTATCGTCAGCACTGACCACACTGTTAAGGGTCCAACTGCCAAAAATGTACATCGCTGCCTTACCCGTCATAAAACGAGCGTCTGCCGCCGCAGTATCGTCGGCCAACCAGCCGTCCGCAAAGGCTCCAGCGTCAATGAGCTGTCGAAGCTGAGTGCCCGCCAACACAAAGGCCGGATCGGTCCACGGCCTCTTTCCGGACAGAGCATCAAAAATGAGGCCTGCTCCGCCGTTTCGCATAGCGAGATATGTATAAACCTCCTGCAACGGCCACCCATCTTTTCCGTTAATCGAAATAGGAGTGACACCCTTCGCCCTGAGCACCTTCACCGCTGCGAGAAGATCTTCAAACGTACCGGGCGGCTGCGAGATACCAGTCTGCGAAAGAAGATCCCTGTTGTAGTACAACTGCACAGTGGATGCATCGGTGGGAGCCGCATAAATCTTACCGCTGAATGTGTAGTTCTTCGACCAGTTATCAATGAGACCGCCCTGCCAATCACCGCTGCCGCCGATGTACGAATCGAGCGGGCGAAGAGCATTCGCCGTGATGAGCGGCTCCATGAAGCTACCGCCCCACCACTGGACAACATCCGGCAAGTCACCAGAAACAAGCGCTGCTTGGACCTTCTGCTTGTGCTGAGCCCCGGTCCACACAACACTAACCTTGACACCGGGGTGTCCCGACTCAAAACTTGCAACATACGCACTCAGAATGCTGCCCTCTTTCCCAACGGGATCACCGCCGAGCCAGAACGTCAAAGTGCCGGTCTTCGAGCCACCCCCCTGACCCCCACCACCTGTTGAGGCCCCCGGAGCGCACCCGGCGAGAGCAACAGCAAGCAGGGTCGCTATTCCTCCTCCCAACATCCGCCTCATAGATTTCGTGATCTTCATTGACACTCCTCTTCGGTGTGGTTTCGCAACGCTCACACGTCCACCTCGTCAGAACGGTCGTGTGCAGCGTAGTCACAAACTGGTCTGACCAGTATGGCCAGTAGTACCACTATTGAGTCAAAGTGCAGGATTGTCAAGCCAGTCGAACAATCACGTTCTGCGTGCGAGCAACCAGACTAAGCCTCACGAACTTTCCAGCACACCACCACGCGTACCACCGCGTAAACCCGCTGCCACA
>Ga0081606_1000324_pt3 | contig 15630 bp, 8 predicted proteins | sample EareggfetidaYelm_FD_71127 | JGI IMG/M metagenome (GOLD analysis project Ga0081606, IMG submission 71127) | Earthworm egg capsule microbial community from the University of Washington, USA - E. fetida Yelm (SPADES assembly) (version 2) | ecosystem: Host-associated > Annelida > Reproductive system... | reverse complement strand
TATGCCATCTGTGAAATGTGCGATGCGGCGATAGCGTTGCCAGGCGGCTTCGGCACCATGGACGAATTTTTTGAAATGATTACTTGGAATCAATTGGAACTTCATCAAAAGCCGATTGCCTTGTTGAACCTCAATCGCTATTTTAATCCCCTCCTTCAACAACTCAAGCGCATGGTGACCGAAGGTTTTTTGAAAAACGAACACCGCCAAAAAATAATCTGCGCAAACAGCGTAGAGAAAATAGCGCCGAAGTTGCTCGCGGCATGCGCGGCGGGAAACGGAGGATAGCGCCGCAAAAGGCAAGGCGCGCGGGTGCCTCTCAAAATTTACATCGTTGCCTCACCCCCATTTGAAAATAAGCGCCATTGACCAAGCCTATGCCTCCTAATTCCGCGATGGCATTGACTTCTGCGACTCACGTTTATTGGCAACTTCCTGATTTTCAGAAACGATGCAGAGCGTCAGTCAGAACAGCAGCGCCGCATTTGGCTGACCCCAAAGGGGGCATATCCCCTCGCCTTGTTTCCCGTGCACATTAAAAAACTTTCGGAATGCGGTTTCAATTACCTGATTTTCAACGACAAATCTAAGCATCAGGCAGAATAGCAGGTTTTCAGTTTGAAGGCCATTGGGCAAAAAAATCCAAGTGACGCCCTCCATAGCCCAAGCATAGATGGTGTATAGATGGTGTATAGCCCAGGTATGGATAGTGTATGGGGAGTGTATTAAATTCAACATTATGTTAAATAGAACCTAAGCCCCCCTCCCTGCGGCTGACCCCAAAAGGGGGTCATATTGACGAATGGGATGTGCCTGCATCCCCCATTAGCCATTCTGAAGCTATTATAGCAACCGTAATTTTGAGAGGCACCCCGGGCGCGTTATATATATAAAGGCGTAAAGGAAGGCGCGGGCGCCGAGGAGGCATCAACCCGCTTTTAGTTTTTACGCCGATTTAGGTTAGTCGGAAATTTTGAAAACTTATGCGCGTGTAATTTAACCCGCACAATTATTATTCCTATATTGCAAACAAAAATGCCATGGAACTCCCCCTTCTTCAGGAAAAATTTAAGCATCTTCCTGTTTCCTTTAAAACAAAAAATAATATCGTGATTGCCGAGATTCGCTCGCCTTTTTCCGTGTGCGAACTCTCTCTCTACGGCGCTCACGTGCTGTCTTTCATTCCCGCCGGCGAAGAAGATTTGCTGTGGATGAGCAATACCTCTAAGTTTGAAGAGGGTCTCCCCATTCGCGGAGGCATTCCCATTTGCTTCCCGTGGTTCGGCCCCAATGAGATTGACAGCCGTTTGCCGCAACACGGGTTCGTGCGATTGATGAATTGGGAAATAGAGTCTGTCGAAGAAGCGGGACAGTCGGTGAAAATAATTTTAACCTGCGGCGACAACGAGTTCACTCATCGCTATTGGAAATATTCTTTTCAAGCGAAAATAACGGCGGTAGTCGGGAAAAGTCTGCAGGTTACTCTAACTTATGTCAACACGGACGTAGAACCCTTCACGTGTACCGATGCGCTTCACTCCTATTTTCATATTAGCGACGTGAAAAATATTTTGGTGAGCGGTCTTGAGAACTCGGCCTACTTTCAAAGCGGCCATCCCTCGCTGAGGTTTCACCCCAACGAGAAATTAAAAATCGAAGGAGAAGAAAACCGACGCTATATCCATCACAGCAATACTTGCATTATCCGCGACGAGGGCTTTAAGCGAAATATTGTAGTAAAAAAAGAAAACAGCCATACCACCGTAGTTTGGAATCCTTGGGAGGAGACCTCTCAAAAAATGCCCGACTTTCATGCGGGAGGTTATAAAAAAATGCTATGCGTTGAAGCCGCCAACGCCCTGATAGAGACGATAACCTTGAATAAAGGAGGACAATTTTCGCTCTCCGCTATCATTTCTTCTGAAAAGATTTTGGACAATAACTAATAGTTAATGATTAATGGTTAATGAGCCGACTGCTAAATATTTAATCGATCAGTTCGCGTTGGCAGGCTTCAGTTGGGCGTACAGTATTCATTCTGACACAGAATTTAGAAATATGCCCTTGTCGGTTTATAATAAGGCGCAGAATTTTTCCGCACTTTTTTATTGCGGGAAGGGGACGATTGCGCATGACCTTTTCCCGCCAAACGATAGCCGCGCAAGCGCCCGACGGCAAGGTTCAACAAAGCGCTTTTCTTTAGCTTTGAAATAATGGTAGCTTGCGAATATTTATGAGTCCACAACAATATTCACAAGCAACCCCGTGAGACAATCACTTACAATAGCAATAGGAGTTTTCGTCGGAGCAATGATACTCATCAGCCAGTTGCTTGAGAACCCGACTTTTGACAAACTTTCGGATAAGGCAAACTTTGAACTGCAAACCAATCAACCCGAACTTGCCGAAAATACCTTGCTCCAAATTGTGTTGCAAGACAGTTTTAACATTGAAAACCATTATAGCTATATCCTCGCTCACTTCGACATTGTTAAAAATCGGGACGATAACCCCATTCGAATGTTCTATGATTCTTTGGCACAATCTGCCGATAGCCGCCTGGCCGACATCGGGTTTTACGGCAAAGGACTTATTCAAGCGAATTTTGATAAATATCATTCTGCCATTTCAGAGTTTCTTCAAGTGAACGACAAAAAACTGAAGTACCTCAACAACTCTATCGGCAACGCCTATAAACAAATTGACTCCGTTCATCTTGCCGAACAGTATTTTAAAGCGGAAATTGAAAACCGCGGAAATTTAGACGGCGCATATTGGAGCCTTATACAATTGCTCTTTGAGCAAGGAAGGACAAACGAACTAAACGATTGTCTGAAAAACGAAGAAGTCAAAAAATATTTCCCTTCAGAAGTCGAACGGGCCATGTATTTCCAGTCATTCCAACCCGTCAAGTATGAGGTTATTCTTTTCAAAAGAATTTTTTCGGGATTCAATATTTGGGGCGCAATAGCGGCTCTGTTGATAATGGGCAGTTGGATCATGTATTTGCGGAAGCTCGATATTTTTGAAATTGAAAAATGGAAGCATGTAATCATTACGGCGCTGATGGGCATGGCATTTAGCTTTCTTGTCTTTCCGCTGTCAGACTTTAACAATTTGATACTCGACTTCAAATTAAACGGCGGTTTGATAAATGACTTTTTTTACTGCGTCGTTGGCATTGGCGCCATTGAAGAATTTGTAAAAATTGTTCCGCTGCTTCTAATGATGCGGTTTACGAAAGCGGTAAACGAACCTTTTGACTATATACAGTATGCGTCTCTGTCGGCTTTGGGCTTTGCATTTGTCGAGAACCTGATATATTTCGATGAGCATAGTCTTTATATCATTCACGGGCGGGCGCTGACAGCCGTTGTATTTCATATGTTCGCCTCTTCGATAATTGCTTACGGGATTATCCTTAACAAATACAAAAGACACAAAAATCCATATCTCAATTTCCTTTTGTTTTTTGCGATGGCCTCTGTTTCACACGGTTTTTACGACTTTTGGTTAATTAATGAATCCGTCGGCACATTCCGTTTTCTCACCATGATTTTCCTGTTTTCAAGCGTGTATATGTGGAACTCGTTTAAAAACAATGCGCTCAACCATTCTGACTTTTACGACAAGGACAAATCAATTGACGACAAAAAACTTCAGGACTATTTATTTTACTCATTAGCCGGTGTTTTGCTGTTTGAATATGTCGCCCTTGCGTTTAAATTTGGTCCGAGCGTGGCGGGCATCGGACTTGCCGCCTCTTTCTATTCGGGGACCTATTTAATCATATTTTTATCGACTAATCTCGGCAAGTTTTTAATCGTTAAAGGACGATGGGCGCCAATTCAATATCGGCCGATAAAAAGAATAAATTACGAAAAAATTATAGGCGTCGAGATACAGTTAAGCCCCTTCACAAACGATGACTTCGCATTTGAATATCTTCCCAACTCGGGCAAGGTGTTCAGGCGACTTACTGTTTCAGCAGAACCTGACTGGTATTTGGCGAAACTTAATGCTTCAAAACAACTTAACCCGTATCTGGCAGACACCGTCTTAATAAGAACAAAAGAAAGAGACGAGCAAATAGAAAAAGGCAAAAAGAAGTTAGTTGCATTTTGTTTAATCCCTGCCGATACAAACTTGGACAGAGGCGATTTAAAACAAACCGATTTTAAGTTTTGCGGATGGGCAACAGCAGAATAAAAAACACTGCCCTGCTAATATGGGCTAACAAAAGACGGCGCGAAGTCATTACTAACAAGGGGACGGGTTCAAGGGGCGCTTGGGGGAATTCGGGGAGTACGCATCCCATTAATCAATGGAAAGCAAGAAGGAAAAGCGGCACCTTCCAATCGGGCTTTGGCTGCACAGAAGAAATAAAAATATCTTCCCGTCAAACCTTTGACAAATTAAAGGAAGAAGCGGTTTCTAATTTCCTAAACGGCGTGTTTTGTAAATGCCAAAAAGGCTAAGAGACAAGACAGAAATTCCCACGCCAATCACCGCTTGTTGATCATCAGAAATCAATCCCAAGATTAATATTCCCAAACCGACCGCGGCAGAGGAGAGAATTATAACTCGAATGCCGAAGTGATTTTGTTGTTTGGCCTGCTCGCGCCTGTCCTCCGCCATGCGCTCACTCCGTTTTTTTTCCTTTATATGCTCATCCATCACGCTTGCGCCGTGCGCAATACTGCCTTTGAAAACGTAATAACATTCGAATGCCCATAAAATCACCAGCGGCAACCCCACGCCCAAGAGCGTTTCAAGCGTTCTGTTAAATTTCAAACCCAACAAGGAGGGCGCAATGACCTTGAAGAATAAATTTATAAATAACGCGAGAACAGTGGCAACGATAACAGAGGCTGAAGTTTGTCTTTTGGAGTATAGCGACCAAATTATGGGGGCAAACAATGCCCCTCCGGCAATGGCGGCGATACTCAATACAACTTCTACAATGCCTCCGGCGTAAGGCACAAGCATGGCTAACGCAATAGCGACTCCGCCAAAAATTAAAGTAAGCAAACGGGCAATGTAAATTTGTTCTTTTTCGGAAGCAGAGGGTCGGAAAACGCTCTTGTAAACATCTTGGGCAAAAACGGCAGCCGCAAGATTAATGGTTGTGTTAGCCTTGCTGGAAGTGGCTGAAATCATGCCTGAAAGCACAAGTCCTATCAATCCTGCGGGAAGAACTTTTTGACAAAGCATCATATATGCGCCTTCCGGCTCAAGGCCTTGCAAATCGGGATTGATCAGGCGATAAATCATTGGCGGAAGCATCCAGACAAAAGGACATAACAGGTAAAGAATGAAAAACAAATAGGCTGCTTTCTTGGCATTGCGCTCGGTGGAAACGCTGGTATAGCGTTGAACATATGCCCAGTTTCCGCCGATATATACCGTTTGATAAGCAATAAAAGCCAACATAAAACCTGCTGTATAGTCAGAGGTAAAAGGTTCAAAAAAATTTGCGGGCGCCTTGCCGAAGAAATTTGCGGCCCCTCCTATTTCTGAAAATGCGGCAGGAATCACAGCGATAACCGCCGCCATGAGGATAATGAACTGCACGACATCAGTAACCAAAACAGCCCACAAGCCGCCGGCTGCCGTATATAAAACAATGATAACGCCAATCGCAATAATACACTGGTTCAAGGAAAACGGAGTTGCCACATAAACCATTTTGCCCACGGGGTAAAGCACCGCGCTTGTATTCACAATGCTTAAAATCAGTATAAGGCAGGTATAGAATTGTTGCGCCCCCGTGCCAAACCGTTTTCCGATATACTCTGCGGCCGTTTTCGTTTTAGTCCTTTTCCATTTTGCGGCAATGAACAGGGCAACGATTAAACCGCTGATGGCCATGGTGAGCTGAATTGCGTTAGCGACCAAACCGTGTTTGTAGGCAATGGAACCCCACACCACAAATGTGCCCGCGGAAAAATAACTGATGAATAAAGATAACCCGTTGATCCACCAGGGGGTTTCGCCCCCGGCTTCAAAAAACGCCTGACCGCTTTTGCTTCCCGTCTTTGTAAATGCGAGGCCGATTGCAAAAATGAGCAAAGCAAAAACCGACATCACAATAAAATCCAATTGCTTCATATTTGAAGTGGGCGCTATCGGGTGAGAGAAAATTCATATACGCGCAAGCCATAAGCGTCGAGCGCGGCAACCAGCGCCCCCGACGGCAATATTTTGGCATTGACAGTTAACTCCCGAATAGCATTGACTTTAAATGACGGATTTAATTTAGAAAAATCATACTGTACCGTCAGGCGTTCCTCGGCGCCTACGTCATTCATTAGGATTAAAAACGCTTTTTTCTTATCTGTGCTTAAAGCCGCAATGATTTCTATATTGGGATTTGTCCCGATTGCGAGGCCTTTTTTAATCACGAGGTTGGCGTCTGCAGAAAAAATCTTTCCCGATTCAAAACCATACGATTGATGCGGCCCCACTTTTGGCGTTACAAAGCCTCGCGGAAACTTAATTTGCCCCTTTGACCTTACTTCAGCTTCTGAAAGAAGGTAGTCCATTATCCAGCCAATTTGCCACCACGCATGGTGAGGAAAGGGTCCGGGGCCTGTATTCATGGCATTCCAATAATAAGAAGCCACGCTTGTTTTGGGGTCCACAAAGGCATCGCGTCCAATGGCGCCCGAGCGTGCCATCGCAAGAAACAAGGAGTCTTTTGTGAGGTTAAAAATCCGCACAAATAAGCCGGCATGACTGGCTAATTGAATGGGTCCGTGTCGTTGCGCGGAGCCAAATAAACCGCCGTGTTCAAAACTTAAACCCGCCTGTGCAATTTCCCAATCTTGCCGTTCTGCGCCGTTTACTTTTTTGATTTTTGCGGTTGGAACAGGATGCGTATAAACAGAGGTCGTATAAATTTTTGCGGCTTGAATGGCGGCGTCCCGATAATTTTTTTGTGGCGTGGCGTCGTACAAATCCAAAAATGCTTGCGAGGTTTGTCCGGTGGCAAAGTCAGGCGCATATCGGGCGTCGCCGCACACCCCCAGGAAATGGCCTTTGTTTACGGCATTCTCTATCATCCAGTCGGCGCCTTTTTTTGCGGCGGCTAAATATTTTTCGTCTTTTAAAATTCGATGCGCCACAAGCAACCCATAAAACGTAGGTCTCAAATCCGTAAGGTCTTTGAAGAGCGGTTGCTCCGTTTTTTTGTCGTAAGCCACTTCCCAACTCCCGTCTTCTTTTTGCCATTTCAATAAACGTTCCGCGCCCAATTTCAATCTTTCTCTAAGCATTTTATTGTCGGGTTCAAACAAGAGTATGTTCCCCATGTCCAGCATAGTGTAGTAAGTAAGGCTAATTGGCTCGACAAACTCTCCCCACTCCTCCACAAACGTTTTGCGTTTATGCAGATAGTATTGTCCAAGCGCGGCGCCTTGGAAAAAACCGGGCGCCGCTTGCTGTTGAGTCAGTTTGAAATTTAGGGCATATGGCAACACCTTTTGTTTTAGCGGCATATCCTCCGTTGCTTTTGCCAGCATCCACATAGCGCCATAATCCGCATTCTTCATTGCATCGCCCTGCGAGCCCGCCACGCCGCCAAGATACGACTGCGCCCCTATTTCTAATCCCTGATAAGTTTCCACATGCCACAGCGAAGTTTTTTTATCGAGAAGGTAACGATGAATCTCCTCCGCACGGTTGATTAATGACTGTTTATTGCTTCGTAACTTGAGGGCATCAGAAAATTTATAAATGTCGTTTGCCGCATGTTTTACGCTTTGAAACCAGCAGCCGTTTTGAAAACTGTATCGAAAGCCATAGCGTATTGTATCGCCTTCTTTCATTAAAGATTGCGGTTCGCCCAACACCGGGAAATATAAAGTGGGCGATAGTTTGCCTCTGCGATTCATGTGCGAAAAGCCGAGGCGCCATTCATCATGCGTCGCCTTGTCGTTCGCCCACGGATCTCGCCCAAGCCCCGGCGAAGGAATTACGGAAAAAGACAGACCGCCTTTGGCGTCAATAACAGATATGAGCGTACTTACGCAACGCTCGGGAAAAATGGCGGGAAAAGACGGAATGCCCTGCCCGTAAGCGTATGCCAAAACCGAGTCTTTTTGAATGGCGTTGCCCTGAAAATAACCGGGGATTGAAGCCCAAGAAAGATCCTCTTCGGCAACGGTTAATACGCTCGGCGTGGCTAAAGAATAATAGCCCGCCTTTTTCGCGATCAGCAGTTGCTCTACCCGCACATCGGTCGGAAACCGCTCATCCATTTTCCATGTACTGGCAATAATGGCTTTATCATTTTCGTGCCTGAAGGTCTTTGTCTTTTCGCCTGATTCCATATCCTCGGGATAAAAATGATATGCCTCTCCGGCAGTGTTTAGCGATACCGGTCCGACGGCCAATTTCCATGTTGCCTGTTGAAATTTAAAAATACTTTCGGGAAAAATAATTCCTGTATTGGTTTTTATTCGGGCGGAGGCCGAATCGGGTTTTCTTTCGCTGTAGAGTAAAGTGAACTCGCCCGAAGGCGTTTTCAAGTCATTCCGCTGCACGCCGTTCTTGGTTTGTATTTTTTTGATTTTCCACCCGTTTTCATTTTGCCACTCGATTTTAACCGATTGGCTCTCCAACGAAACAGACTTTTCTTTGCATCCGTAAAACAGGACGCTAAGGACGGCGATTATTAAATGGTTTGTTTTCATAAAATTATTTTTCATAACACAAGATTTCAAAAATGGCCGCCGGCACATTAGGCGAAGGGCGCTCAACGGCAATGCGCAATTTCTTTGTCACCACCGGTTTTTCAAATTTTATGCGGTTGATGGTTTGATAATTATCTTTTGCCTGATGCACGAGGTTATTGTCTCCGTCGAAGACGGAATAGTTTCTGACACAGAAAGGAACCACATTCTCCGGGTGTCCCATGAGCACAGATTCCATCGGATGATCAAAGTCGCTGTCAAATTTTAAACAGATGCTTTGAATTTTTTTGGTTTGCTCCCAAGACAGGGTGATGCTTGGCGTTTTGTCATTCCAATCCGCTGCCCATACATTGGGCTGATGCGTGGGGCGCGCCACGCCGTTTTTCAAATTGTCGGCGCCAAAACATTTTAAAGCAGGTTCAATTTTCATGGTGAGGTTATGCCCTTCCGGGCGTCGTTGCGGACACCAAAATTCAAAAGCGTCTATGCCAATATTATCGGGCGGGGTTTGTTTGCCGTAGTTTGACACCGCCGCATTGATCTGATTAAAAGTTGAAAGAATTCCGCTAATTCGCGCCGCCGAGTAATGCAACTTAACCCGCTCGTTTTTCTTGATGACTAAAAAAACATACTGCGGCTTTTCTAGCCTTACATCAAATGAAAGTTTTATGCTATTCCTTCCGGGCACAATTTTGATTTTCTTTTCCGCCAGCGTCATGTCAGGCGTATAATTACACGGCTTACTGCTTTTTTGCAATAAAATATCCAGCTCTGTATTCACCTCGCTGTTCGCATGCACAACAAACTCCGGCACGGCTCCTTTCTGCAAGGGCAAAAGTTGCGATACCGAGCAGTCGATGGGTTTTAAAAGACCGGAGTCAGGCATATCGCCCAACATTAACTCGCTGGAAGTTTCAATTTTTGCTTCATTTACAATATTCTTTGGATCCCGCAACGCTTGGCAAGGAATGTGTTGTCCTGCTTTTAAAAGGCGTTGTTGCAAGGAATGGAGTAAGCCCTTTTCATGGAGTTCTCGCGGCAACACATGATGCTCTTGGCATAAAGTTGCCGCCATGCCAACCGCCTGCCCGCCGTATGCGCCGGTGCCCATCACGCGAGTGGAAGCAAATGCCACGTGGGTGGCGCTTATAATTCGGCCGGCCAAGAAAAGATTTTTAATATTCCTGCTGTAATAGCATCGATAAGGTATTTGAAAAATTCCTTGGCTGTGCCATTGGTTGCAGCTTGGTCTTTCGCTGAAAACGCCGTCCGCCGGATGCAAGTCCACCGACCATCCGCCGAAGGCCACGGCGTCGGCATGTTCTCGCTGTTCCACGATGTCTTGCTGTTTCAAAATGTAATCGCCTTCAAACCTTCTGCTTTCGCGTTTGCCGGGAATTGTGCCCACCCATTCTAAAGTCAAGTTTTTTGCTTCCTGAAATTTGCCGGAATTTTTTATGTAATTCCAAACGCCATACACTACTTTCCATAATTCCCATTTGATGGTTTCGGTATCGTGTACGGTGTCAAGTCTTCCGCCATACTCTATCCACCAAAGATGACAGCCTTGCTCTTTGGCCGAGAACTTTCTGTAGCGAGGTATTTTTGTAATATCATTCAGCGCATACGAAGGAGGCACGTAGTTCACGGCTTTTCCTGTATCCTTCGTGTAAAAATAAATAGAGTGCCCCAACAACTCTCCGTATTCCGAAGAGGGCGCAAACAACTCTCCAAATTCTTCCTTAGACTCGGCGCCCATTCGAAAAGCCGCGCCTGAAAGAAACCCGACGACTCCGTCGCCCGAGGCGTCGCAAAACAAAGGGGCTTTTAAAATATACTCCGTGGAGTTTTGACTGCAAAAGGCTTTCAGGGCGCCAATGACGTCGGCCTCTTTTTTTTCAATGTCGATCACTGCCGTATTTAGCAACAGCGTAATATTTTTTTCGCTCACCGTCTTGCAAAGAACCACGGTGTCAAAAATGACGGCATTTCCTTCAGGATTACGATAAAGGTTCTCCACAAGGATTTCATTAATTACGCCGCCTTCTCTTGCCCAGCGATTATTGTTGCCCATGTGCGAGGTGGCGCCCAACACCCAAAGCCGCACCTCGCTGGAAGCGTTCCCGCCCAACACCGGGCGATCCTGAACCAAGACCACTTTAAGCCCTTCGCGAGCGGCCGTGATGGCACAGCAAGTTCCCGAAAGCCCCCCTCCCGCAACAACCAAATCGGCTTCCAGTATTTGTTGTTTAAAGTTCCTTGAATACACTTCCTTTTCTAATTTCATATTTCCTCCTGATATTTTTCTAAAATGCGGCTCCAAACTGCGCGAATACTTTTGCCGCCGAGGCTTTGCCCGTTTTGCTTACAGGCACCATCCAACCATTGAGGCGGCTATTATTCGCTTCTTCCGAATAAACCTCTTCGCCTTTTTCATCATAGAACTTCACCCTGTAAGACGCGGCAAATTCCGCCGAGTGAAAATAAACCATCCATGCTTCCTCGCCATGAATGTTTCTTGAGAGCTGATGCGCCGACGTTTCTTTTTGCCATTTGAGCCATTGCCTGTCTTTCGATTTATATAACCCGCTTAAGGGGATTTCTTTGACTGCTTTCGGCAAACCCGTGGTTACAAAATGATAATCCGACCATGCTGAAGCAACGTGGGTTTGATCCAGTTTTCTAAACCTAAACTTTACTTCTTTGCCTTCGGGCAATCCGTTGATGAGCATCACGCCCCTTGACGGCGACTGTTCCGCATATACCGTTTCATCGGGCAGTATTCTGTATTCGACCTGATATAAGTAATCCGTTTTTTCGCTTCCATACCCGATCATAAAGCCGCCTTCTGCCGAACCCGTTTTATAGATTGCGGGCGGCAACAATCCCACGCTCGGCCGTACCTGAATAGTTTTGTTGTGAATGGATTCGCCCATTGAATTTCTTGCCGCTAACGCTATCGTCAGAGGGGCGTCTTTCTTTGCTTCGCGGAAAGGCACCTCGATAAAATCATTAATAGTGCCCTTGGTTTTTTCGGTTAATGAACCATAGCCGTACCGGGCGTAAACCTCTTCGGCGCCGGCGGATTTTTTAAAGTAAATACGCGCCGCGCTTTTGCCATTCTGAACTTCCGCAACCTGCGGAGAGAGCGGCGGTTTTAAATTAATCATGGTATCCGACACATGATATTGCAAAGGCGTGGAAAGCGCCACAAGATACCGCGCGGTTTTTTTATCCATTTGAAAATTTAAAGCGAACGGCGGAGCGCCCGGTTTAACGGCGGGCAAGGACGCAAACTGCGATTGTATAAGTTTATCTTCGGCGTCATAAGCCGTTACGACAAGATAGTAGCCGCGCAACACATAAGCAGGAATGTCAAACTTACCGCGCGGCGCCACGGTAACATGGATGTTATTTGATTTTTCCGATACGGACAACTTTCTGACGGGAGCAAATTCCTTTCTGACGTCATAGTATGCTTTTTTCTTTTGTCTGTGAACGTTCACAACGCCCCAAGTCCTGTTTTCCGAAGGCGGCGTAGACCAATTCTCCGTGTTGCTTTGGTAATGACTTCTGTAGTCATTGTATGTCCATAGCGAAGCGCCCGCAACATAAGGTTTGTTTCGCAGGGAATCCATCAGTGATTTAATAGGTACGCGGGCGTCGAGATCGTCTGCATTTAATACATCCCCAAATTCTGACATAAAAATCGGTTTGTCGGGATGATTTTTATTTGCGTCTCTTGCGGACTGCCCCGCCTGCTTAACGCCATAAGCATTTAATAAAATCATATCCGCAAATTGGGCGGCGTCCGCTTTATTCTTGCTTGCCGAATAACTTACATCTGTAACCATCCTTGATTTGTCCAACTTATTTTTCACATAGTCAATAGCGTTTCTCACATACTCCAAGGCATTGGGATTGAATCCAATTTCATTGCCCACGCTCCACCCGACAATAGATGCGTGATTATATTGTTGCTTTATAAGCAAATCCAGCCAACGTTTAGGCACGGGGTCATTTTTGTTTGCCAATATATTTTCGCTTCCCCATAATGGTATCTCGGCGTAGTGCAATATGCCTTTTTCATCCAGATAGTCGAGCGTTTCTTCAGGCAAAGGCAAGTGACTGAACCTCGCCATATTTGCGCCCGCAGATTTCATCAAATCAATATCTTCCTTGTATCTCCATGCCGGCAACGTATTTCCCGATACGCGATCGTCCGGCACATAATTGAACCCGACCAAACGCACAGACTCGCCGTTAAGCAACAGCTCATAACCCTTTACTTCAACTTTTCGAATGCCAAAACGATGCGTCTTTTTTGCAATTACCCTTCCGACATCATCCCGAAGGGTAAACTGCGCCGTATAGAGATTAGGGGAATCAAAATGCCATAGAAAAGTTTGTCGGGGCGTAAGCGCAAAATTGAAATCCAGAGAAACGGTATCTTCGGGAGGCGCTTTAACGACTGCCTGTTTAGAGGCCATAACTTTGCCGTCAAATAAAACGGCAAGCAAACCGCTGACTTTTTTTTCCGAGTTTTCGTGATTATAAATCGCCGCTTTAACGGCGACATGCGCACACTTCTTCTGCAAATCGGCCGCCGGGGTGATGAATAGACGGGACACATTGACCTTCGGCTTAATTCGCAGCGTAACCGGGCGCCGTATGCCGCCCCAATTCCACGTAGCGCCAATGCGAAAGGTATTATCCGCCATCACTGTCAGCGTATTCTTTCCGTTGCGTTTTAGTTTTTTGGAAATATCCAATTCAAATAAAAAAAATCCGCTGTGGCTCGCGCCAAGATATTCCCCGTTTAGCCAAACTTTGCAGTCGTGAAATACCGCTTCAAACTCAAGCGCCGCCTCTTGTTCCGAGGTAAGTTCAGGCGAATCAAAAGTTCGGCTGTACCAAGCTTTCCCCGAGTAATTTTCGTATGCCGCGCAGAGCTGCCAATTATAGGGCACAAGCATCTCATCCCAACCTTTAATTACGGCGCCTGCCTTGTGCCAGCCTTCGCGTTCGCCGACGTTACGCGGATCTATTTTGAATGCCCAAACGCCATTGAGACTTACATCCTGCGCATGAACCCCGACCCGACAAAGCAAAGCCAGAATTAAAATTAATTTATTGGTCATCTTCCTGTGACGGGTTTTATTTTTAAAAACAAAGAATCGTTGCCCGCGCATACGTTTTTTAGCGGATAAAAAGAGACTGGTTAAAGTCAATTTCTTTTGGGTTTTTGTGTTATTTCCAAGGATCATTTTGTTGCATTGCGGGGTTTGCGTTTAACTCGTCCTGAGGAATTGGAAAGTATTTATTTCTTGGCAAAGGCTTTCTGATAGGATAAACGTCGTTTGTGGCTTGCGGTATAACGGTCAAGAACTTATCTGTCCTTGTTAAATCATACCATCGATCGCCCTCGGCAAAAAACTCCCACGAGCGTTCCTGAATAACCGCCTCTATAAATTGTTCCTTGGTCAGTCCCGGCGAGGCCATTGCGAGATCGGGCAATCCGGCACGTTCGCGGACGGCTCTGATATAGCCGTAAGCCAACTCAGTCGCCCCGTTCAACCTGGCCTCTGCTTCTGCGGCAATCAAATATACGTCTGCCAAACGAAGAATCGGCAAATTGTTGGAACTGCCGCCTACAGAAATAGCATCCTGATATTTTTTCACCAATACCCCCTTCGCGGTTATCGGCGTAATGTGGCGCTGCTTTACCGTCTGCCCGTTCGCTCTTGTATATGTTGTATCCAATAATTGCCTTCGTTTGTCAATAGGATTAAAAGAATCAAAAAACTTCTGATAGGCGAACATAGACCCGAAGGAAACTCTGCCATAGGAGTCAGGCGCGTCATTATTTGGCGGGCCGCATAGCCCTGTCATTTGATGCCCGTAAAAGGCTGTCGAGCCTACAACCGAAGAGGGCGCTTCCGCTTCGAAAGCGAAAATATTTTCCTTGCGAGCCTCATCCTCTTTGGTCACGTCATAAAGGTCTTTTACTTCCCTCATCATTTTAAGATAAGAATTGGCAAGCGTGGCCTGAGCGTTGGAAAGCGCACGCGCCCAATCTTCATTATACAAGGCCGCCTTTGCATACAAAGCCAGCGCGGCTTCTTTAGAGGCACGGCCTTTTACTAACCTGGCCGTGTGAGTCGGTAATTTGTTGACGGCTGAATCCAGATCCCTGTAAATCTGCTTATAAACGTCTGCCTTTTTGCTCTTGTCCGCAAATGCGTTCTTCTCTACGTCGCTTGCTTTTGTTTTAATCGGCACGTCGCCAAAATTTTTGGCCGCCATCCAATGGTAAAAAGCACGGAGAAAAAATGCTTCGCCAATGATTTCTTTTTTGCGGCCGGCATCCATCGAAGCGCCCGACGCTTTTTCAATTACCCAATTGGCTTTTTCAATGCCGCTGTAGCATCCTGTCCAAATTCGTTGCGGGGATTCGTATTCGCGACCCGCCGTACGCTGTGCCGTATAATTCACGTCGTAAGTAAATAAGGTCAATGTGTTGCGGGAAACAGCAACGCGGGGAAAAGTTTGATCGGCGCTAAAGTCTGAAGCCAGTAATGCCGCAGGCCCTCCGTAAAGATTAGTCATGGGGGAATAGGCTGCCGCTATTGCCGCCTCCATGTCGCTGGCTAATTTGTAAAAATTTTCAGTATAGACGGAGGAATATACTGTTTCGTCCAGCTTGCAGGCGCTGAAACCGACGACCGACAAAATTAAAATTTTTGTAAGATTATTTGTTTTCATGATAAAACATCATTTAATCAATTATTTTTTAAAAAGTAATCTGCACGCCCCCGAGGAATGACTTGGCGCCGGGATATACAAGATTGTCAACGCCAATGGTGGTATTTGATCCGGCAAAAGTGTTTACTTCAGGATCGTAACCGGAGTAATCGGTAATCGTGAAGAGATT
>Ga0081606_1000515_pt1 | contig 15661 bp, 23 predicted proteins | sample EareggfetidaYelm_FD_71127 | JGI IMG/M metagenome (GOLD analysis project Ga0081606, IMG submission 71127) | Earthworm egg capsule microbial community from the University of Washington, USA - E. fetida Yelm (SPADES assembly) (version 2) | ecosystem: Host-associated > Annelida > Reproductive system... | reverse complement strand
CCATTTGGGCTATTGTAATGTATCTCCTCATTTCAAGCTCTGTGAGAAACGCCAACAAAGAAATTCTATATTACGTCAAAATGCAGTACCGGTCTTATCTCTTCAGCTTACGCAAAGCCGGGTATTCGATGGAAGAGATCAGTTCCATTCATACCAATGATGACGGCCAGTACTGGGAGTGGCTAAAAAGCAATCGCACGCCGACTGAAGAAAAGATTTACCAGGAAGAACTTCAAAAGATTAAAGATTATCAAAACCAAGCCAAATAATCTCAATTAATATGTCACTTTCTTCTATCGAAAAAATCGATCACTTATTCGCTTATCTCTATGATAAAGGCAGTATTTATACTCCTACTGATTTTTTTGGAGCATTTTACAAGAATGCGCATAATTGAAAGGCCCCGGCAAAAAATACCAGGGCTAATTGGAGTACTTCTATTAGATATGGCAATTCCTCTTTAGAATCTTCTCGCTGTTGAATCACCTGCAGGTGATTCAACAGTGTCGTAAATGCGGATAAAACTTTCAGCATTAACAATCATGCTGATAAGTAATTATTTTCCCTCATAATTGCCTCAAATTCCGCCGGATTATTTAAATAGAATTCAGTTTTACAGAATGCGGTAAATAAATAAATATTTTGTTGTTTGGGCAAAATATGACCAAAGTCATTGTCAGCATCTCTAATTACTTCTTCCTCACACTCCTTCACAGCTTTATATAAGTCTTTCATATTCATATTATAAATGAAAGGTTTTAAAGATTTTTCAATGCAGCTTTGCTCATTTCCTTTCGTTGCATCTGCCCACGAACGCCCAACATATATCAATAAAAGAATACAGGCCTCAATTATACACTCATTATCCCTTAGTTTACTTTCCCTGGCATCATCTATAAGCCATGCCATTTCACTTATAAAACTTCCAGGTGTTGTATATAACCTTATTATGGTGTTTGCAAGCTCAGATAGTGGTGTTGGTGTATTTTCCTTTTCCATAAATTGTTTTTTAATTGGTTTTTATAACTATTGATTAAGCCGCTTCTCTTACCGTACTCTTATCATTTATATCGCTCTCTACTAATAATCTTTGGGCCACGCACAGGTTATTAAAGTATTTATACTATAACTGTATTAGGTATACCAGACCTTATCGAATCGAGTTCCTGTTCAGCTTCGTAAAGAGCATGAAAAAGAGATATTGTCCGCATGTGGTCTTGCGCAAAAGATGGGTCAAGTTTGTACCCAATAACTTGCTCACCGATAGACTTCATTACTATTCCTAACAAGTCGCTAAAGTCGCCCTCCAGAAGGTATACGCTCAATGTCTGCTCAAGTTTTTCAACCTCTTTCCCTTTTTTCGCGTCTGTCCACGTTTCACCAATATTGGCCAAAAGTAAAATACACTGCCAGCCGTAATCCGTTTCGCCCTTTTCCTCGCCATCAAGATATTCGTACACGTAACTAACTACAAACGCGATATCCCGAATGAAAGCTCCGGGAGATTCATACATGTCAACGATCTTTTGCGCAAGCAATGCTGCAGGAGAGTCGGAATGATTTTTATTGATAGGTTTCATAAAATATTTTTTTGATTAAGCAGCTTTATTTTGGTTATCTGTATAATGATCATAATCGAAACGCGAATCGAAAGAATTATTAATTTTCTGGAATAGAGAAATTATCCGAAGTAAACTATTTAACCAGGACTCAGACAAGATAGCGTCTCTCATATAATGTGAGATAGCAAGCATTATAAGTCTTAGAACAGATTGAATCTGTTCAAGAGTATTGTTGTGATAGAATTTTTCCAAGGCCTTTGTAAGCTCAGCCACACTCTGGTCATTACTTGCTTCAATCCATGGGCATATTACATCTTCAATAAACTGTTTAATTAAATATATATTATCATTTTCAGAGTCAATGTTTTGATCTTGAACATACTGTCCAGCATAGAGCAGAATACTGGAAAAGTCCTTTGTAATAATTCCGGGATGTTTGTACTCTTTCATAATGTAGTGTGCAAGTGGCTCAAATGTTGGCTTAGTTTCTCTTTTTAATTTTTTTTTCATTGCTTGCGATTTTATGATTAAAGAAATAGTTACAAGGGGAAAAGGCCGAGATATGAACTAATTATGATGCAAGCGCCCTAAAAAGCGACCTTACTGCTCCTTCACTTTTGATGATCCGCGTTTGATTTCCTTTCCTGAGCTTCGCTTTCACACTCATCGATACCACGCTATTGTCTGCGGCAACCATCAGGTAAAGAAAATCTAACCTTTCCTTTTCCCCGCTACCATCCCAAAAGTCCTGAAAAGGAGAATATCGCTTGTCCCATCCTAACTTTTGGTAATACCAGTGCATTTCATAGTCATTGATCTGAAAATCCAGACTTTGCACCCCTTGTCCATCAAGGAAGTTGAAAGTAAAATATATGGTTGTCAATCCATTGAACTGTCTGTAGCCGGTGACCTGGGTTATTATTGGTAAGTTGGTTGGTTGCATATTGCTTATATATTTTACGAATATATAGTATATACGCAATAGATGCAAATGTTTTATAGTATTTTTCTACCTTTGATCTATGGCAACAAAGAAAGCATACAATCCACGAACGATCCCCCAGGGCAAAACGCAGGTTAACTTCTCAATAGAGAACGACCTTTTGGAAAACATTAAAAATATAGCCGCTCAGGAATGCGTACCCAACTCAGAGATATTTACTCTTTCTGTACGTCGGTTTATTGAAGTGTATGAGAAGAAAAATGGAAAGATTAAGCCCCGGCCCCAAAGAAAGGGGCTTCAGGGGCTTTAAGTTTATTTATGGAGGCCTATTTCACCTACACCTCCATAATCTTCGTATAACGCCTCCCAGATCGCTTGGCGGTTGTCTTTATGGTTTTCATCATAAATCTTTTCCAATTCATCCTTGTCGGAATTTGTTAGGTTTGCAATTGACTGTATTAACAAATCTCTGGTGGTCATTTGGCTCGCCAGGATTTCAATAAGGAGGTCGATTGCTGCCCTGTCAAAGTTCTTTAAATCAATATTCATTTTCATTTCGCTCATTTTACAGGTTACTCACATCAAACCCATTCATCCGATAATATTCCTTGTTCCCCCTCATTTCAATCAGTACCTTTTGTCTGGCTGTTAGCGGGAAAGGATGAAACTCTTTTTTATTTTTAATGACATGGGTCAGGTGCTCAAAATTCCGGTCCATATTCTTGTTGATGGCTGTATGATCTAATGCCGGGGAAACTGTTGGAGACCCTGCAAGTACCTTTCCTGCTTTCTCAAATCCTGCATATTTCAGCACGTGATCCGCATCAGGCAGAACTATGTCGCCGCGTCTGACATGGGTCAACGCAGGCCGGTCGGGAGTCACTTCAATACTGCCCGCTTTTCTGATGATCAATTCCCGTTTACCTCCATCACCCACCAGCGCTGGCCCTTCATACGGATCATGTTCATTACGACCTTTAAAGTACCGAGGAATGGGAGTAGCTACGAGCGCCGCAATTCTGGCTGCACCGATAGCCCCTACTGCTATTGCGCGGGCGATGGCCGTTAATGGGTTTCCTGTCTTGAGTTGATTAAGGACAGCGAGTGTAGTATCGCCGATTGCTTGCGCGATATTCAGGGATTTCTGAAACCTGGCATTGCGTTCATCGGCCTGACGCTGACGGATTTCTAACTGCTGTTTCTGTGCGGCTGCACGGGCATTGATGAGAGCGACCTTATCGGCCTTTTCTTGCTCTGTAACAGATGTCTGCTCAGCCGCTTCAATCTCTTTTGCTGTTCGCTTATCGATCAGGTCCATCTGCTCCTGGATGGCGTTCTTCTCTTTTGCTGCACCGGCGCTGATAAAATCTCCGATCACTCCGCCCACCTCCTGAGCTATTTCCTTAAACTTCTTAACAAATCCCTCAATTTTTTCAATGGTTTCTGCATATTCACTTTTCGTTTCTTTTGCTTTGGCGATCAGAAAATCAGAAGCAGTTTTCTGCATCCTGATCCGAAGCGCTGCAATCTTTGATTCAGCCTGCAATACCCTGTCATACGCTGTCTGATCACCGGTCGCCTCAGCTCTGGCTTTATCAATTTCTAATTGCTGTTCAACAAATTCGATCTGTTGTTTCAGGGATTCCACCTGATATTGCGTCTGAAGCTTCAGTAACCGATCGTTATGTTTCTTTTCGGCAGCTTCCCGTTTCTTTTGGTTGGCGCCTGCTTTGGTAAGCGCAGTCAGAAAGGTTTTATTCTCCTCTTCAAACGCCTGGTCCCAATCGTTGGATAATTCCTGTGACTGGATGTCCTGCATATCGTGTAGGTGCTTTTCTGCTTCTTCCAGTTGTTTCTGCGTGAACTTCTTATACCGGTCAAGATATTCCTGCTGGCCGGCTGTTACTATTTCTCTGATATCGGAGTTATACTTAACCTCCAGCGCCTTTCTTTGTGCTGTGGAAGATTCGGTGATGTATTTTAACGCTTTTGCCTGCTCTGCCTGTAATTTGTATTCTTTTTGAGCATCTGACTTGTCCTGAACCTCCTTGCGGTTGATCTCTGATAGTTCATAGTCATATTGAAGATTACGCAACTCCTGAAGCTTGTTGTTATAAATTTCGGCAGCAAGGGACCGTTTGTCAAATGACATCTGCTCATTGTCGTAAATCTGTTTAGCAATATCGCGGTCATCCTCCAATATGCGTTTCTGTGTCTCATAATTCGCTTTGCGGATATCATCGCCCATTTTGAATATTTTTTCTATATTTTTTGTATTGGCACCATCATAATCTCCCCCAACTTCAGAGATATAGCCCAACCCAACATTCATTGTCTGCTGTAGCTCTTTTTGTAGTGAATCAATATCTTCAAGCAGGACAGTTAATCCGGCTTTTCCTCCAAATGCATTGGACCGGAATTGTTGAATCAGGTCCAGTCGTTTTTTATAAGATGACAGGGTTTGTTTAGTTCCAGCGTCAAGCAAAAGAGATATCCGTTCATTCTTTTTGGAGATTTCCTGTATCTGATCATCGGGTAAATCGGAAAAAGCTAATAGCTCCTGAGCGGACACTCCCGAAAGACCAGCTAATTGGGCCCTGGCGTCTACAAACTGCTTGGCTTTCGCATTAATGTTTTCTATAGCTCTGTCCCCAGACTCCGGATACCGCTCTTCTAATTCAAGTTGCTTTTTAATAAGCGCCTCAGCTTTATCTGCTATCAAATTTTCAGCCGCTCTTGCTAAAGCTCTTTTTTTGATCAACTCAATTTGGCGGTTCATGGCTGCTTCAATAATCGAGGAATTACCAATAGAAGAGGCTTCAATTTGGTTAGTTTTATCGGCGACCTCATTATACTCTGCAACAGCTTTTTTTCTATTTTCAACCGAAACGGTGGAGTCCAGTATGACTTTTTTCAGCAACTCTACCTTAGTGATCTCTTTTACATAGCCTTCAGCCGCTTTCTGCTGTATTTCTGCATGAAGTTTATAGGCGCTGGTAACACTTCCTGAGTTGCCGGCAATCACGTCATAAAGGCTCTTGAATCCAACCACAATGCCCCCTATCAATCCGCCTAAGCCAAGGCCCGGAATTAAATTTGCTACGGTCCTTAATCCTCCCAAAATTTTAGAAAAGAAGCCGGATAGAGCGCCGCTGTAATCCCCTACCTTTCGCTGATTCTGGCCGACAGATGCATCTACCGCCTTAAGCTGATCTCCAAGTTTCTTAGCGTCTGAAACGGCGGCTACGGTGACTGGATGGCTGGCACCCAGCGTAAGGCTGTAGTTTTTGGCTCTGAGTGCCGCTTCATTGTAGGCAAGGCTCAACTGCTTATATTCATTGCTGGCATCGTTTAGTGCTTTCTGATCGGCCAGGTGCCGGGCATTCAATTGCTTTTCGGTGAGGGTTTGAGCTTTTATTTCCTTGTTAAGCTCTGTGATCCGGGATTTATACTTTTCAATGCTTACCTGACCTTCTGTAACCCTCTTGTTATACTCCGCCCTGGTTATTGTTCCGTTCTTCAATAAATCCAGGTCGTCTTTCAGGGATGCTTTATAGCTGTCCGTGGTATTCTGCAGTTGCCGGCGAAGCTGAATATTCTGCTCCAGAGTTTTGGCTTCTTCCGCCGAGGCTTTGGCAGTTTCACGGATTGCGGTAGCTTCCGTCTGACGAGCTCGGACATATTCCTGACTGACTTTGGTGTAACTACCCATTGCCTGCGTCATACTATTGACACCAGCAGCGACTTCTTTACCGGATCCTGAGCTTTGCAGCGTTATATTCAGTGTACGGACCTTCTGAAACTCGCTATATATCCGGTTGACCTGGGCAATAACCACCTCGGCATCCTCAACGATATCCTTTCTTGAGACGATTGACGTTATTTTATCTTCCATACTGATTGTGTTTTATCTGGATAAATATGATTTCACTTTAGAGATGAATGCCGGCCACAGTTCCTGGCTGATATACCGGCGTTTACTGTCAGGCGTCAATCCATAAATGTTAGCCTCTCCGTAGCTTTCTTCCAGTCCAGGGGCTTTGGGGTCTGTACTCTTTATGGTAAGGTTATCATCCGTAATTATCACCTCGATCCCGCTGTGAAAAGCCCCTGTAAGCTTCAGGTCCGGGTTGTACAGCCCGGGGAAGGGGTTTTTATCATGCTTGAACCCGGCGTATGAATCACTTCGATAAGGTCTGAATCTACCTCCTGTTGAGGTCAGGCCTTGTTCCAGTTGTTGCCGGTTAAGGTCAACAATAGCGGATCTGGTATCCTCTACGCTTTCGGTCACTAACTGATCCAGGCTATCCCGGAGTTGCTCATATTTTCTCAATACTGAGTGGATTGTTCCCATTGGAATGATTGTTTAGCCTGCTGTTGCTCCATTTTCTGAATATACCTGTTCACTCGTTCGCAGAACGTGTAAACAGGTATGTTATCATTGATCTCATACCCCGCATCATCGGAGAGGTTGATCAGTATTCTGGCGAAATATTCCCTGGTTGGCTTTTGATGGTCCAATGGATGCAGCTCGTTCAACTGGCGAAGTTGCTGGTCCAGCACAACCGACTCAAGGGCAATGATGCCTGCACACGTTTTGAGGTCTTTTTCGTATGCCTTCGGGTCATCCAGCGGGAACTTTAGTTTTCGACCTGCCAGGCTGCATAACTGTTCTACGATCTCCGTTACCCGGTAATCCTGCAGTATCGACAAAAACACTTCCATAGACCGTATTCTGAACTCCGTATCCAGCGATGTTTTGTACAAGTCCATCTGTTGCTCCTGTTTGGCGCCCGTCAGCGCATCATTATACTGCCATAGCAGATCGTTCCAGGCGCTTTCCAGTTGACCCTGTTCAGGTGACCCGGATATCGCAAGGGCTGAAAGATCGCCATCTATCAGGCAATCAATGAAGGCGTGAAGCGGAAGGCGGTGAATAGTGTTGTGATATTTAGTAATAACTGTATTCATGATTTGGTTTTATTGATGATCTGGCCTGGTATCCAGGACCAGCGATTGTAGAAACACCTCGATGAACTCAGCAACGGTCGTTTCATGATCTATTGAGCCGGGAAATGTGCGCTGGCATACCCGGACCAAAAGATCAAACCAACTGGCAGGCAGATAGCCGGTCAGTTCAAACGCATTGATATCCAGACAAACGTGTTTTATGTCAGGGTTATCTGACACCTCACTTGCTTTTTTGAAGCTATCGAAGATCGGCTTAGCCTTAATACTCCAATCGTACAATACGTTCCGCCATGACCTGATATACTCCTCCCTCGCTGGCGTACCTGATAATACAAGAGTAGGCCTATACCATGTATGAGTAATTTCCATTGCTTCCATAAAATCTGACAAGTACAACTGATCAATATTGTTGTGAAGGATATTCAGAGTTCTACCCTTAAATAAATATTTAAAATAATTTAGCCACTTCATTTTTATCGGGATTTAAGGGCGAAAGAGTATGGAGCTTGTTCAGTCCGAGTATCGATTTTAAAAGTGTGGGACCGCTCAGGCGAAATGCATTCATCGCATCGCCAGCAAGAAACCGTTTGATGAATTGTATTTTTTCTTCTTTAGTCATGATCTATATAAGTTTTCAACAGTCCCTCAAATCCTTCCCGCTTTAGCACCTCCCTGTCTTCTTCTGTTACCGCTGGGTATTTAGCAGGATCCCGCTTATAACGGATGTGTTTCATTATTATAGAAAACACCGCATCTGACAGCCTGAATCTGGAGATTTCTAATTCTTCACCCCGCCTGAATGCATTGATCAAGTGGATCTTTTGTTTCCTGGTCATTTAGTTAGCTTTTGCTGGATATTTAATCTCTCAAAAGATGCTTCCATAATCTTTAAATCTTCGGGAGTGATTTTTCCTGAATATTCATCCGGATTGTTCCAATATCTCAAGTGCCTGATGATTATATCTACCTCTTCTTCGGTAAATTTTCCTTCTGGTAGTTTAATTTTTTCTCCCGATTGATACGCTTTGATCAGTTGTATTTTCTCCTGTCTGGTCATTTTTTATTCTTTTTGGAATCTTCAATGATTGCCGCCACGATCCTGTCCAGTTGTTCCTCCGTAGCCTCCTCGGGGTCGAACTGTATATGTTGCTTCTCTCTCCAGATCTCCTTCGCGCGGTTCTTTAGCCAGAAGATAGCTGCAGTGGTGTCCGGAGGATAATGCTTGATGAGCTTTGTTTTCCTGATCTTACCGCTGATAACCTTTATATCAACATCCGGGTGTGAATAGCCGGTTGCCCGCTGAAATAGTTTGTCGGCTACTTCTGCATCGGCCTGTAGCTTACCCCTTTTTAGGGCCTCGGAAAACTCAGGATGCCTCTTCTTCCATTCGTTAATTGTATCCTCGTTGACTTCAAAGAAGTCAGCTATGGCCTTGTCTGTGGCGCCGAGGCGGCAAAGCTTTACAACCTGGTTAACGTATTCCGGCTGGTATTTGGAAGGGCGACCTGTTTTAGTTTCTTTATCTGGTGTTTTATCGTCTATCCGGGACATAATTGATACAGGTTTATTTCCGTTTATCAGTTCCTTTAAGCACTATTACATTACACATTTCTTTAAGCCTGGAATGGATTCTGGTCCCGTAGAGGTTAATAATTTCCTCTTGTGTTAGATTGGTCGTAAAATGCGTATAATGAAAAGGAATAAAATGCTTGTTCGAGTATCGCTCCAGGATGATTTCAGCCATAACGTTTAACTCATTGCCCATATACCTCGCAGACATATTTTCAGCACCAAGGTCGTCAAAACAGTAAGCGGCTGGGCCTACTCCAAGGGTGGGCTGTGACCCGTTAAAAAACCTCTCTATACCCTCAATGCCTTGGGTTTGATAATAGCCGGCTATACGGTTGGTCGGAATTACCCTGAATGGCTTTCTCGGGTTTCCCGCGGCGGCTGTCATTATCAGCGTTTTTCCCGTGCCCACATTGCCAGCTAAAAACAATCCCTTCGCTAATTTGCCAAATCCTTTTCCTTCAAAGGCTGGGTCGGCAGAGAAATACAGTCTAAGAGCATCGATCGCTGTTTCTGTGTCTTTATCCAGAACGAAATCCGGGCATATCCCTGTGATCCGGGACCATAATACATTGCTTTGTAGGTTCAATTCTGTTTCCATTCGTATTCGTTTGCGTTTTTATGCTGGGCTGTATCCTTTCTTGCTGCTGTTGTCTTGTTTGCCTGACTTAGCGGGAAAAGACCTTTCCAGCCGTTAGTTATACTTTGATCTACTATTTGCCGGGCAACACTTTCGTTGCCGCCAGCAAGGTCGTGAAGCGCGTCGATGGCTTTCTGTTGCGCCGAGAGCTGTTTGTAAGTGAACCGATGCTGCTCTCGCCGGAACCGTAGGTATTCCTCCCACACAGGCAGGAACTCCCCAGAGAACGGGTTAATAATTGTTCCTTCCGCTATGCTTTTAACCTTTTTACCATTCTTTATACCTTCTTTACCTTCTTGTATAGTGTTCAGTTGTTGTTCACCCGTTGTTCGCTCGTTGTTCACCCGTTGTTCATTTTGCTGTCCATCACTTTGATAGGTGATCCAATTACATATTGATATTAAGCGGCTTGTGCTGAATGTTTCCTGTTTAATCTGTTGTTCGGTTTCGAACACTTTAAGTATGCGCTCTACCTTACTTTCGTTAATTCCGGTTTCATCGGATAGTTTTTTCCGGCCGGTTACCAACTGTCCGGGCTGCAACCGCATATTTTTTCCTGAGATCCAGGTTTCATAGCCCGAGTGGCTTGCCTTCAAAAGCAGGTGCAGGAATAGGTGAGCATGCTCGCTTTTTTTCCACCATCCCTTCGATGATATGGACCGGTAAAGACGAACATAACCTACTGACAGATTGGGCAGAGAATTGTTATTTGGCGCATCATCTATCACTGAGGGGAGTATTTCGTTCGAGATTCTGCTTCTGGGCAAGTAAAGCATCTACCACCGCCCGCATACTGTCTATCCGACTATTTAGGCCATCGATCTGATCCTGGACTTCATGCCGATCTGCAGTCAGGTAGTAGCCGTTGCCGGCTGCCACAACTACGCGCTGAGCGCATAGGTTATGCGTACGTATGTAGTTAATCATTTTACGTAAGCGCGGACCGGAAGAGAAGTAGCCTCTTGCCTGCAGCATCGAAACTATCCTGCTACCTGTGATCCTGTTGCCTGTATGGGTATAACTCAGTACGTCGCATACGGCCGGAATTATCTCTTGCTTTTCAAGGTCGGTCACCTCATCAATGATCGACTTAAATAGGATCCCAGTACTCATGGCCGCTCAGATTTAGATGTTACATAAGTGGCGGCAGCTCTTTCGCGCTCAACCCTACCGGGGCTTTGGTTGGATAGTAACCACTCCTCAAGCTTTTCCCTTTCGAAATAGATTTTTTTGCCGTTTGGCTTGCTGAACGGAAGTACCCCCGCAGCTGTCAACTTATAAACATACCCGGGTTTTAGGCCAAGTAGTTCGCATCCTTCATCGAAGGATAATATTCGTTTAGTCATTTCATTTTTTTTAAATGGAAAAAATGTAAACCGCCGGCGATCCGTTAACACCGTAAAGATGGAGATAGCTCACTTTACTATAGTGGACTATTTTATTTGTACCCTATTGTTTTGTTTACGCAAAATGTAGTACTGTAAAGGGTTTCGTAAGATTTAAAAATATTTTTGGAGTATACCCGGGGTACAAATTCAGTCTACACTGTTCTTGATAAACTTCCCGAATTTGGTATCTATCGCTGCCCTTTCCATATCATCAATATGTCGTTCTCTGTTCTTTTTATTATTAGTTCTACTCAATTGTTTTATTGTATTCGCAATGTCAATGCCATATTTTGCCTGGGCAAACTTAATTGCATCAGCTTGGGTCGCTTCTCTTTTTGCCACCTTACCACTCAACAAAAACAAGCAAAATGCGGCACATTTGACTTTTCCTCCTCTTATTTTAAAGTCTACACCATTTTTATTTAGGTTATTTTCATACAGGGATAAAATATTTGGATGTTCTATAAACGAGTCAATAGAATAAGAGGTAACATTTTTGCTTTTTAAGGTACCTGCTTTGTTATAAGTGAGCCACTTATAAAACTCGAAAACTTGCTGTACATGGCATATTCTTTTTACGCTTTCAACGGTTAGCTTTTTAATCCTATAATCATATTCTCCGCCGTTGATGAAATGTTTGAATAAGGCGGATTCCCATTTCCTTAAATCCTCATCGTCAAGCTTATAAACCAATGCCATGTAGTCACCTGGAGTATTAAGATTGTACAACATCTCTATTGTCTGCAACTTATTATTGAGGGTCCCTGCCTGGTTAACAGATGTTTTCATCTGCTTTTGGAAAGCTTCTTTTGCAAAAGCAAAATCAAACCCGTTATAGCGTGCTTGATATAAAAAGCTGAAATCGGTTTTATTGCCTATTAGCGTTTCTACATACTCTTTCAAATATTGGTTGTAGGCTAATTTTTCCTCCGCATCGGCCGGCCCCAAATCTATGGCAATCTTTGGCCCTTTGGCGTCACCGGTCATCAGATCTTTTACAAATCCTGAATCATAAACCTTGAGGTGCTCAAGGTTGATTTGACCGGCTCTTCCTTCAATGAAACTTTTGAGCTTGTTTGAGTACTCTTTTTGGCTGTCGATCAGAGATTTTAACCTCTTTACTTCCGTCTCTCTGACCTCGATAAATAAATCGATCTGCTCTTCGGAAATTCCTTCCAGCATATTATTGCCGATGCCGTTATTATAGCCATATTTATCCAGATCGCTACCGGTTTGCGAGTACGCCAGACTGCAAATATGATCGTTGTAATATTGAATTCTTTCCTTGAAGTCCGCTATACGGTCCATTTCTTCCACTTTCTCCAATAGTTCTTTGGATGGGGACCGCGACGGAGAAACTTCTTTATATTCCAGAGATTCCATTTGTACTTCCTCATCGGCGGTACGGTCGGCTTTTAAATCCCTTCTGTAATATTTTTGCTTTTCTTTCTGCATGGTTTTCTCACAATTCAATGTTTACTTTATCAGTTGCCTTCTGCTTCATCTCATTAGCCGTATCAACATAGCGCTGCGTATGCTTGAGGCTTGTATGCCCGAGTAGCTTGGAAGTAGTTAAGACATCGACATCATTATAGATCAGGTTCGTTCCGAATGAATGACGCGCATTGTGCCAGGTGATTTTTTTTGTAATGCCGGCCCGTTTTACCCATGCTTTTAATGTCTTGTTCGCTCCGTTAGCAGTCGGAAGATCAAAAACCGTGTCAGCAGGCTTGCCGGGTTCGCCGAGAAGCTTTACCGCCGTCTCATTTAACGGCATTTCTAAAGCTTCTCCTGTTTTGCTCTGGGTGATTGTCATGGATTTGCTTTGAAGAAAAATTGAACTCCATTTAAGTGACTTTATATCGATCCAACGCAAACCGGTCACGCAACTAAATAAAAAGGCCGTTTTTACTTCCCCGCTTTCGGTAGTGGTGTTTGCCAGCGTTTTTAGTTCTGTCAGCGTCAGTATCTCTTTTTTAGAGGCCTTGCCTTTTATTCTCTTTTCTACCAGGTCTAATACATTATCCCTCATTAAACGCTTTCTGAATGCGTTTCTAAGCATCTTTTTGAACCGGTTGTAATATGAACTTGCTCCTTCTCCTTTGCTTCTGGATTCCAGGTATTCAATAAAATCCTCTATGATCAATGGGGTGATATGACCGAAAGTCAACCCTGTTTTGCTTTCTTCTTTCAGGAAATCCTGAAAACGGTTTAGAGCCCCCTGCATGTTACGTTTATCAGCTTTTTTATACCCGTCTATATAGCTCTGCATCCATGTGGCTATACAGGTTTTCTTACCGGCTTCGGAAAGCATATTATAATTTGTTGCCTCCAATTCGGCGGCTCTGGCTATAGCAATTGATTCAGCTTGCTGCAGCTTTATTTTGTTCTCCTGCCGGTCAAACGCGTTTGATGCTTTCGCCAGTTTTAAATTCTTCAAAAACTCATATCGTCTTTGACCGTTGTTATAGATATCAAGCAGAAGTGACGTGCTTCCGTCTGCATTCACTCTTTTTCGCAATATGACACTCATTTGCTTTTATTTGACTGTTCTGTACTAAGGTATGATTTTTTATACTTTTTTTGTTACCGGAGTAACAATAGAGTAACAAAAAGATGGAAAAAATAGAAAAAAGAAGGAAGTCAAAAGAAAGGTAGAATTGACGAAAAGCTTTACTGGCACTGGTTTCAAGGCATAAAAAAACCACGGATAAACCGTGGTTGAGTGCCCAAGACTGGATTCGAACCAGCACGCCGTTTCCAGCGCTACCACCTCAAGGTAGTGCGTCTACCAATTTCGCCACCTGGGCAACTTTGAGGGATGCAAATATAGGAATACGCGAATTAGTTTACACGAATTACACCAATTAATTTTCCTGACACTGAACCCATCATGGATGAGTACAGATTTTCGCAATCCATTCGCGTTAAAAGGAAAGCCAGTCAATAATTGACTGGCTCAGGAAGTGCCCCGGATCGGACTTGAACCGATACGGACATTGCTGCCCACAGGATTTTAAGTCCTGTGTTCCGAATCATGTTATGGTTTTTCTCATTTTTAAAATGATGAAAATGAATATCATGCAAATTATATGAAACCATATTGCGCCATATAATTCGATAAATGTTGTAGTATTGTTGTAGTAAAATCTACAGCATGTCTGTAAAAATCATTCTCCGCAAAGAAGAAAAAGCGGACGGCACTTTTCCTTTAGCAATTCGGATTACAAAGAATAGAAAGTCGTCCTACGTCTATCTCGATCATTCGATAAAACCCGACCAATGGGATAAACAGGCCCAGAAGGTTAAACGGACACATCCAAGCCATGTCCGTTTGAATAACTATCTTCTTAAAAAACTGTCGGAAGCCAGCAATAAAACGCTCGAAGCGGAGACGGAAAAGGATCATGTCAGTTCGCAAGCGGTGCGGCAAAAAATCAAGCCTAAGACGGGCGATACGTTTTTCGCTCAGGCTACGGACTATCTCACCGATTTAAAGGCAAGCGGCAAGTATACTAACCTGAGTTCGGGATAAGAAAGCAATAGAAGTAGTCGTTCAGAAGAAGAAAAGTGGAATGATTTTTGCTTAATAAAAAGTTGACAATCAATCTAATAAGCAATTATGAGCACTCCACTTTTCACAGACAAAGTTGCCGAAATATTTGTAAAAGTCGATGACTTTTGTAACGAATTTGAAAATGAATTCAAAAAGCATAGTTTGCCAGGCGCGGGCGGCATAAAAAAAAGAAACAGGAAAACGACACTTGCCGACTCTGAAGTGATCACCATTTTAATTGCTTTTCAGGGCGGCCAATTTAGAAATTTCAAGCATTTTTATTGCAGCTATGTCTGCCATCATTTAAGCGATTGTTTTCCTGCTGTTGTTTCCTATAACCGGTTCATCGAATTAAGTCACCGGTGCGCTGTTCCCTTTATGTTGTTCCTGCATTATTGCTGCCGGGGTGAATGTACCGGCATTAGTTTTATTGATTCCACTGTTTTGCGGGTATGCCACAACAAAAGAATCAAACGCAATAAAGTGTTTAAAGGGATGGCCAAAGTAGGCAGATCTACCATAGGCTGGTTCTTTGGGTTCAAGTTGCATCTGATCATTAATGATAAAGGAGAGGTACTTTCCTTCTATCTCTCACAGGGCAATGTCCACGATAGCAATGCTAAAATAATTACGCGCATGACCAAAGAACTATTCGGAAAAGTATTTGGTGACAAAGGTTATATCAACAAGGCTTTAGCCGATCTGTTGTTTGGCGACGGCATACAATTAATAACGGCTGTAAGAAGAAATATGAAACAAAAAGCGTTGAGTAATGAAGAAAAACTGTTGCTCCGAAAACGTTCAGTCATCGAAACTGTAAACGATGAATTGAAAAATATTTGCCAGGTAGAACACACACGGCACCGTAGTGTGGCGGGCTTCATTTTAAATATCATGAGCGCTATTGCAGCATACTCCTTCTTCCCCAAAAAACCTTCTATTAAAAAAGATATTGAGGAAACAAATCCTACACGGATTGCTCAACTTAATCAGCAAAAATTAATCGCAGCTTAACCCGAACTCAGGTTACTA
>Ga0081606_1000514_pt1 | contig 15676 bp, 15 predicted proteins | sample EareggfetidaYelm_FD_71127 | JGI IMG/M metagenome (GOLD analysis project Ga0081606, IMG submission 71127) | Earthworm egg capsule microbial community from the University of Washington, USA - E. fetida Yelm (SPADES assembly) (version 2) | ecosystem: Host-associated > Annelida > Reproductive system... | reverse complement strand
GGCTACCATCCCGGGGCAGCGGGCTTTTTCGCCCGCCCCCGTCCGATCGCCACCCACGCCTGCATGCCCGCTTTTTCCTTTGAAGCCCTGGACGCCCAGGGCCAGACCTGCAAGGGCCTCATGGAGGCCGACACGGCCAAGGCTGCGCGCAGTCTGCTCAGGGCGCAGGCCCTGGTGCCGCTGGCGGTCGAGCCGGTGCAGACCGGCCAGTCGCTCGACGGCCGCTCGGCCAGCCTGGGCCAGCGTCTGTTCACCCGGCCGGTGTTCAGCGCCACCACGCTGACCATCTGGACGCGCCAGATCGCCGGACTCGTGTCCTCGGGGCTGCCGCTCGAACGCGCGCTCACCTGCCTGTCGCAAGAGGCCGACGACGAACGCCAGCGCCATCTGGTGGCCGCGCTGCGCGCCGAGGTCAACGCCGGCTCGATGTTTGCGCGCGCGCTGGCGCAACACCCGCGCGAGTTCTCCGACATCTACTGCGCCGTGATCAGCGCCGGCGAGCACAGCGGCAACCTGGCGCTGGTGCTCGAACGCCTGGCCGACGACCTCGAAGAACGCCAGGCGCTCAAGGCCCAACTGATCGGCGCCGCGCTCTACCCTGCCATCGTGACCCTGGTGGCCGGCGCGATCGTGCTGTTCCTGGTCGGCTATGTGGTGCCGCAGGTGGCCAGCGTGTTCGTCGGCACCAAGCGCGCGCTGCCGCTTCTCACGCAGGCCATGATGGGCCTGAGCGCCTTTGTCCGCAGCCATGGCGTTGTCATGCTGCTGGCGGCGATCGTGTTGGCGCTCGGCGCGCGCTGGGCGCTGACCAGGGCGCAGATCCGTGAGCAATTCGATGCCGCCTGGCTGAACCTGCCGGTGCTCGGCAAGCTCGCCCGTGGCTACAACGCAGCCCGGTTTGCCGCCACCTTGGCGATGCTCGCGGGCGCCGGTGTGCCGATACTCAAAGCCCTGCAGGCCGCCGCCGACACGCTGAACAACCGCGCACTGCGCGCCGACGCGCTCGAGGCCCTGGTGCTGGTGCGCGAAGGCGCGCCGCTGGCCTCGGCGCTGGCGCAAAACAAGCGCTTTCCGGGCCTGCTGTCGATGTTTGCACGCCTGGGCGAGCAGACCGGCCAACTGCCCGTGATGCTGCAACGCGCGGCCCGGCAACTGGCCACCGAAGTGCAGCGCCGCGCGCTGAAACTGGCCACCATCCTGGAGCCGCTGCTGATCGTCAGCATGGGCCTGATCGTGCTGCTGATCGTGCTGGCCGTGCTGCTGCCGATCATCGAACTGAACCAGTTCGTGAATGTGAAGTAACCATGGCCGTGACTTTGACCGACAAACTGGTGGTCGCGATCTCCTCGCGCGCGCTGTTCGACTTTGAAGCAGAGAACCGCGTTTTCGAGCGTGGCAACGACCGCGCTTATGTCGCGCTGCAACGCCAACGCATCGACGAGCCGGCAGCGCCGGGCGTGGCCTTCTCGCTGGTGCGCAAACTGCTCGCGTTCAACAGCGCCGGGTGCCAGCGTGTCGAGGTGGTGCTGCTGTCACGCAACGACCCGGTCAGCGGCCTGCGCGTATTTCGCTCGTGCAACGCCCACGGCTTGCCCGCCGTGCAGCGCGGCGTGTTCACGCAGGGGCGCGACCCGTTTCGCTACCTGCGCCCGCTCGGAGCGCACCTGTTCCTGTCGGCCAACGAAGCCGATGTGCGCCAGGCCCTGCACCTGGGCTACCCGGCTGCGCGGGTGGTCACGGAGTCGGTGCAGGCGGGCGACGCCAACCCGCTGGAAGTGCGTATCGCCTTCGACGGCGACGCCGTGCTGTTCTCCGACGAGGCCGAGCGCGTCTACCAGGACCTGGGGCTGGCCGCCTTTCAGCAGCACGAGACCGACAAGGCCACGCTGCCGCTGCCCGACGGCCCCTTCAAACCCCTGCTGGCTGCGCTGCACCGCTTGCAGTCGGCGGGCAAGATGGGCCAAGGGGGCCACGAAAGCGGCGCGGGCCAGGCGGGCGGCATGCGCATCCGCACCGCCTTGGTCACCGCCCGCAGCGCCCCCGCGCACGAGCGCGCCATCCGCACGCTGATGGACTGGAACATCGCGGTCGACGAAGCCATGTTTCTGGGCGGTCTGCCCAAGGGCGAGTTTCTGCGCGAGTTCGAGGCCGACTTTTTCTTCGACGACCAGACCGGCCATGTCACATCCGCCGCCCGCCATGTGCCTGCGGGCCATGTGAGCAGCGGGATCGCCAATCCTTGAAAACCGGGCCGGGCAGTGATGAAACAGCCGGCTGCCCAAGCCCCGGCGGCCATCTGGCGCCATGCGCTGCGATGTGCAACCATCACCGCCCGGTACCGAAGGAGCATGTCGTGCGCAAGACCTTTTCATCAGTGTGGCTGGCGGGGCTGGTGTTGTCGGCTCCCTGGTTTTGCAGCGCCGCTCCGGCCCAGACCATCCAGACGGCCCCATCCCCCCAGGCGACCCAAGCCCCGGGCGCCAGCCCCGGGTCACCGGCTGCGCCGACCCGGGGCGAGATCAAGGCCATGCGCGAATTCAAAATGCTGGATTTCAATGGCGACGGCAAGCTCAGCCGCGCGGAGGTCAGGCTCTTTCCACGCCTGGCGGCCGCTTTTGACGAGGCGGATACGGACCACGACGGCTATGTGTCGTATGCAGAAGTCCGGGCATTTGCCGCCAAGTACCGCGCCCGGCAGGAGCGCGAGCGGGCCGCCGCCGGGCCCGCAGCGTTGCCGAAGGCCCCGCCCTGAATTTTCAGCCGTGCCGGCTGTGCGTGTGCTCCGCGCCGCAACGGTCCAGCGCGCGCTCGATCTCGGCCATGATGCGCGGGTCCCGCAGCGCGGCTTGCCAGGTGCGTTCGTCTTCGGCGGCGCGGCGACGGCGCTCGGCCCAGGACCGGGCCGCACCGCGCAACGCCAGCCCGGCGCGGCGGGTGGGGGCGGCCAGCAATGCCAGCGCGGCAAAGGCCAGCAGCCACAGCGCCAGCCATGCCGCCCACTGATGGCGTTCGGCCCAGGAGTCGATCACCTGCTGCGCGAACACCAGCAGCGCCGACACCATGGCGGCCAGCAGCAAGGCGGCCATGCCACGGGCGCCGTCAAAGCCGGCTGCGGCCTGCTTCAAAGCCGCCAGCGCGTTTTCGGCGCGCACCACGCCGAGGTGTTCGCTCGGGTATTGAACGTTGACAAAGCTGGTCATTTCGGTTTCCCCTTCCTGACGCTGGCGGCGAAATTGCCGGGCAGTGGAAGGAGAAGGATACTAGGGTTTACCCTAGTTCGATTCAAATTTAATTTTGAACCCGCGTCATTCATGAGGCTAATGATGGATAAAGCCATGGCCTCTTTGAACTCCCGCTGCCTGGATCCGCCCTGCTGCGCGTATTCGGCGAGGTGATGGCCGGGCGCAGCCCGACCCGTGCCGCACGCCCGCTTTCGCGCACCCGGCCGGCGCTGAGCGGCGCGACGCCCGCGTCAGGCATTGGGCGATGCCGACGGTGCCGACGGTGCCTGTAGATGCGCTGGCGGCGCCGGCGCGGCCCTCGGCAAGCGGCGCCGGACTGGCGCTTGCAAGCCTGCACGCGCTTGGGCGCGCCCGACGTTTGCGCCACAGCCGCCCGGCGCGCCGTCGTAGACTGCGCGCTTTTGTCCCCTTCTTTGCGGAAAGAGCACCATGAACATCCTGCTTGCTGTCGATGGCAGCCCCTACACCAAGAAAATGCTGGCCTACCTGGCCACCCATGAAGAACTGCTGGGCAGCCAGCATACGTACACCGTGCTGACCGTGCAGCCCCCGCTGCCGGCGCGCGCCCGCGCCGCGCTGGGCAAGGAAGCCGTGGACAGCTACCACAGCGAAGAAGCCGACAAGATTCTGGCGCCGGTGTGCAAGTTTCTCGCGCGCCATGCGCTGCAAACCAAACGCATCGCCAAGGTGGGCCCGGTGGGCGAGAGCATCGCCAAGCTGGCCGACAGCGGCGGGTTCGACCTGCTCGTGATGGGCTCGCATGGCCATGGCGCCCTGACCACGCTGGTGACGGGCTCGGTGACCGCCCAGGTGCTGGCCCACAGCAAACTGCCGGTGCTGCTGGTGCGCTGACCCCGGGCAAAATCCGGGCCGCAGGACGGGTCATCGGTTCCGGCCCTAGAATGGCCCGGTGCCCATCCCTGCCACCATCCCCCTGAACGCCGACCTGCATTGCCATTCCGTGGTCTCCGACGGAACCCTGAGCCCTGAAGACCTGGCCGCCCGGGCCCGTGCCAACGGGGTTCAGTTGTGGGCCTTGACCGATCATGACGAAACCGGCGGCCTGCGCCGCGCTGGCGCTGCCGCCCAGGCGCAGGGCATGGCCTACCTGACCGGGGTCGAGATCTCGGTCACGTTCGCCGACACCACCGTGCATATCGTGGGCCTGGGCTTCGACCCCGACAATGCCCAGTTGGCGCAGGGCCTGGCGGCCACCCGCGACGGGCGTGGCGAACGCGCCAAGGAGATGGGCGCGCAACTGGCCCGGGCGGGCATTGGGGGCGCTTACGAAGGCGCATTGCAGTTCGTCGGCAACCCGGCGCTGATCTCGCGCATGCATTTCGCGCGCTTTCTGGTCGAAAGCGGCCGCTGCCAGGATACCGGCGAGGTGTTTCGCAAATACCTCACCGAGGGCCGGCCCGGCTATGTGCCGCACCGCTGGGCCCGGCTGGGCGACGCGGTGCGCTGGATCACCGAGGCGGAGGGCGTGGCCGTGATCGCTCACCCGGCGCGCTACAAGTTCAGTGCCAACGAGGAATTTGCGCTGTTTTCCGAATTCAAGGCCCATGGCGGCCAGGCCGTTGAGGTCGTCACCGGCAGCCACAGCGCCGCCGAATACCTGAGCTATGCCACGCTGGCGCAAGAGTTCGGCCTGGCCGCTTCGCGCGGCAGCGACTTCCACAGCCCCGCTGAATCGCACACCGATCTGGGCAGCCTGCCGCCGCTGCCCGATGCCTTGACGCCGGTGTGGACGCTGCTGGCCGACCGCATCCGCCATCCGGCCCGGCATTTGGTCCCGCATTGGGCCCCCGATCGGGCCTGAAACCGGCTCCGGCGCGCCGGTGTTCTGCGATGGCCCAGTATTTCGAGATCCACCCCGACAACCCGCAGCCGCGCTTGCTCCGGCAGGCTGCCGCGTTGCTGCGCCAGGGCGGCATCGTGGCCGTGCCCACCGATTCCAGCTATGCGCTGGCCTGCCATCTGGACGACAAGGACGCGGCCGAGCGCCTGCGCCGCATCCGCCAGGTCGATGACAAGCACCACCTGACGCTGCTGTGCCGCGACCTGTCCGAACTGGCCAGTTGCGCGCGCGTCGACAACCGGCAATACCGGCTGCTCCGGCTGGGCACACCCGGGCCCTACACCTTCATCCTGGAAGCCACGCGGGAGGTGCCGCGCCGCGTCAGCCATCCGGCGCGCAAGACCCTGGGCCTGCGCGTGCCCGACCACAAGGGCCTGCAACTGCTGCTGCAATTGCATGGCGCGCCGCTGCTGGCCACCACGCTGATTCCGGCCGGGGCCAGCGAACCGTTGAACGACCCGCAGGAAATCCGCCGGCACTATGCCGGGCCGCTCGCTGCCATCGTCGACGCCGGCGCCTGCCCGCGCGAGCCGACCACGGTGCTGGACCTGACGCCGATGGGCGTCGGCGGCGCCCCCGAAGTGGTGCGCGCAGGCCGTGGCAGTTTGCCGGCACTGGGGCTGTAACGCGCGGGCGGCAGGCCAGGCCGGCGCTCTGAGACAATCCGGGGGTGGACACCAACCCCAACCATCTGATCCAGACCGTTCTGATCAACGCCCTGCCGGCGCTGCTCGCCATCACGCTGCATGCGGCCGCCCATGGCTACGCTGCGCGCTACTTCGGCGACGACTCGGCGGCGCTGCAGCAGCGCATCAGCTTGAACCCCTTCAAGCACATCGACCCGGTGGGCACCATCCTGATGCCGCTGTTGCTGTACTTCGTCACTGCGGGCGCGTTCCTGCTCGGCTACGCCCGGCCGATGCCGGTCGATTTCAGCCGGCTGCGCAATCCGAAAACGCAGATGATCTGGGTGTCCCTGGCCGGGCCTGCGGCCAACCTCGTTCAGGCCGTTGGTTGGGCGCTGCTGCTGATCGTGCTCAAGGGTTTTGGCGTCGACGAGTTCTTCTTTCTGTCGATGGCGGGCGCCGGTGTGGGGATCAATCTGGCGCTGTGGGCCTTCAACCTGTTTCCGCTGCCGCCGCTGCCTGGCGGGCGCATCCTGATCGGCCTGCTGCCGGTCAAGCAAGCCCGGATGCTCGCGCGCCTGGAGCCTTGGGGCCTGCTGATCGTGATGGGCCTGACCCTTGCCGGGGTGGTGGGCCCGCTGTGGCTGCGCCCGCTGATGGTGCTCAGCTACGCCGCCGTCCGCCTGCTGCTGACACCGCTGGAGGCGCTGGCAGCGCTGGCAGCGCTGGCGGGCTGATTTTTCTGTTTGCCGACATGCACTCCATGAGCACCACGCGCTTTCTCACCGGCATCACCACCACCGGCACACCCCACCTGGGCAACTTTGTCGGCTCCATCCGTCCCTCGGTGGCGGCCAGCCGGCAGCCGGGCGTGCAGAGCTTTTACTTTCTGGCCGACTACCACGCGCTGATCAAGTGCGAAGACCCGCAGCGCGTGCAGCGCTCGACGCTGGAGATCGCGGCCAGTTGGCTGGCTGCCGGGCTCGACCCCGAGCAGGTCACGTTCTACCGCCAGTCCGACATCCCCGAAATCCCCGAACTGACCTGGCTGCTGACCTGCGTGACCGGCAAGGGACTGCTCAACCGGGCACATGCCTACAAGGCCGCCAACGACAAGAACAGCGCCGCAGGCCGCGAGGCCGACGCCGGCGTGACGGCCGGCCTGTTCATGTACCCGCTGCTGATGGGGGCCGACATCTTGCTGTTCAACGCGCACCAGGTGCCCGTGGGCCGCGACCAGAGCCAGCATATAGAGATGGCGCGCGCCATGGCGAGCAGTTTCAACCACCTGTACGGCGCGCATTTCGTGCTGCCCGAGGCGGCCATCGACGAGCATGTGGCCATCCTGCCCGGGCTCGACGGCCGCAAGATGAGCAAGAGCTATGACAACACGATACCGCTGTTCAGCACGCGCGCGCAGCTCGGCCGGCTGATCGCCGGCATCCTGACCGACTCGCGCGCGCCCGGCGCGCCCAAGCAGGTCGAGGGCTCGGCGCTGTTTCAGATCTACCAGGCCTTTGCCACGCCCACGGAAACCGCAGCGCTGCGCCAGCACTATGCCGACGGCATCGCCTGGGGCGAGGTCAAGCAGTTGCTGCTCGACTGCGTCGACCAAACCATTGCCCCGATGCGCGCGCAGTACCAAGCGCTGCTCGATGACCCGGCCCGCATCGAACAGACCCTGCTGGCCGGCGCCGAGCGCGCCCGCGCACTGGCCAGGCCGTTCATGCGCGAGCTGCGCGGCGCCGTCGGTCTGCGCAGTCTGGTGCCGGCTGCGCAGGCCACGGCGGGGGCCGAGGTGGTCGAGGGGGTCGAGGCGGCGAAAGCGGTGAAAGCGACCAAAGCGGCCAAAACGGGACAGCCCGCATTCAAGCAGTACCGCGAGGCCGATGGCAAGTTCTACTTCAAGCTCGTCGCCGCCGATGGCCGTCTGCTATTGCAAAGCCAGGGCTTCGCTGCGCCCAGGCAGGCCGGTCAGGCCATTGCCGAACTGCACACCGGTGCCGGCGCGCTGCCAGCGCTGGCGTCCCGGTTGGTGCCGGTGGATGGCGTGGACGCGGCCGAGGTCATAGCGGCGTTGCAGGCGTTGGCCCTGGGTCAGCCGCAGCCGGCACGCAAATAAGCCAGCACCGCAGGCAGATCCCCCTCGAACACGATGCGCCCGGGCCGGCTTTGGCGCTGGAAGGCGTACATGGGGTCGTAATAGTCGCGCATCAGCGCCGCGATCCAGTGGCGGTGCAGATCGATGTCGCCGCTGGCCTGCTGCCGTGCCAGCGCGGCCTGCATGTCCGCGTGCAGTTGCTGGTAGCGCGCGCCGCCGAGCCGCCGGGCCAGTTTGCCCAGACTGTCCAGCAGCCGGGTGGAGAACCGTTCAAAGCCCAAGGCCGGACCATGGGCCGCGACAAAGTCGGCGCATTGCCCGACCACGTAGTCGCCCACGATGCGCTCGACCCGGGCGCCGAAGCTGTCTTGCAGGCACACGATCGGAGCGCGCTCCAGGCGCTGGCGCAGCGCCAGCGGCACCGAGCACCGGCCCACATGCCGACCCTCGTCTTCGAGCACGAAAGCCCGGTGCCCCCGGGCCTGCTTTTTCAGGATGTCGATGGCCAGGCGATGCTCGAAATCGACCTGGCTGGGCTGGCCGTCCAGGCGCTGGCCGAAGCTGGAGCCGCGGTGATTGGCATGACCCTCCAGGTCCAGGCCCTGCGCCAACTGCGCAATCAGCGCGGTCTTGCCGGTGCCCGTCAAGCCGCTGAGCAGCACGAAATCGCATTCCTGCGACGCCGCCTGCGTGGTGTCGATCAGGAACATGCGCAGCGCCTTGTAGCCACCGGGCACGCGGGGATAGGCGATGCCGGCCTCGCTGTGCAGCCATTGCAGGGCGATTTGCGAGCGCAGGCCGCCGCGCAGGCAATACAGCAGGCCATCCGGGTGGGCCTGGGCAAACGCCGCCCAGGCCGCGATGCGCTCGCGCCTGGTGTGGCCGGACACGAGTTGCTGCCCCAACGCAATCGCTGCCGGCTGGCCCTGCTGCCGGTAGCACAGGCCGACCTGGTGCCGCTCGGCGTCGTCCATCAAAGGATGGTTCACCGCCCCGGGGAAGGCGCCCTGCGCAAACTCGACCGGCGCGCGCACATCCAGCAGCGGCACATCGTGCAGGAAGATATGCCGCAACTGGGCATCGTCCTGCCGCATCAGCGCAGCACCACGGCAAGGGCTTGCCGCGCCGTCAAGTGGCCGATGGGATCGAGGGCCAGCCCCTGCTGCGCGGCCACGGCCAGAAACTCCCGCTCGCCGTCAGGGGCCACGGCAACCAGCAGGCCACCGCTGGTCTGGGGGTCGCACAGCAAATGCTTTTGTGCCGCGCTCAGGGGGCTGACCTTGGCGCCATAGCTGTCGAAGTTGCGCTGCGTTCCGCCGGGCACGCAGCCCTGGTCCAGGTAATGCCCGATCCCCGCCAGGCGGGGCACGGCGGCGGCGTCGAGCACGGCGGTCAGGCCACTGCCTTCGGCCATTTCGAGCAGGTGGCCGAGCAGACCGAAGCCCGTGACATCGGTCATGGCCTGCACGCCGGCCAGTCTGCCAAAGCGGCTGCCCGGTCGGTTCAGTGTGCACATCAGGTCGCGTGCCAGGCCGGCGTCCTGCGGGCGCAACCGGGATTGTTTCTCGGCCGTGGTCAGGATGCCGATCCCGAGCGGCTTGGTCAGGTACAAACGGCAGCCGGCCGTGGCCGTGTCGTTGCGTTTGAGGTGGCGTTTTTCGACGACTCCCGTCACGGCCAGGCCAAAGAACGGCTCCGGCGCGTCGATGGAATGCCCGCCGGCCAGTGCAATCCCCGCCGCAGCGCAAGCCGCCCGCCCGCCGTCCACCACCGTGCGCGCCACCTCGGCGGGCAGCCTGTTCACGGGCCAGCCCAGGATGGCGATCGCCATCAACGGGTCGGCGCCCATTGCATAGATGTCGCTGATGGCGTTGGTGGCGGCGATGCGGCCGAAGTCGTAGGGGTCGTCGACGATGGGCATGAAAAAGTCGGTCGTCGACACCACGGCGCGCTCGTCGTCGAGCGCATGGACTGCCGCATCATCGCGCGAGGCATTGCCCACCCACAGCCCGGGGAACAGGCCGTGCGCCCCGCTGCTGCCCGCCAGAATCACCTCCAGCACCTGGGGGCTGAGCTTGCAACCACAGCCGGCGCCATGGCTGTAGCGGGTCAGGCGAACGGGGTCGCGGGCGCTCGTGGCGGTGGCGGTAGTGATGAGGGTGTCTGCGGCCATGCCGGCGAGTTTCGCATGTGCAGCGGCCCGGCGGCCGACAAGCTACAGGTCGGTCGCTGCCAGCACTTGCGCCATGTCGGTCAAGCCCTGCAACACCTTCTCGATACCGTCTTGCCGCAAGGTGAGCCAGTTCGCCGGCTCATCGCGCACCATCAGCCCATGGATGCCCAGCCGGCCCTGGTAGCCGAAGCCTTGGCATTCGGCGCAGCCCTTGTGGCGCCACAGGCGCAACGCACCCTGCGCGTCGCCGTGCTGCAAGCGCCAACGCTCGACCTGCGCAGTGCGCGCCTCCAGCGTATTGCTGCCGCTGCCGCTTTCCAGGTACTGCGAGGCCAGGTCCATCAGCCGGTCCTGGTCGATCACCTGGGACTCGCGGCAGGCCACGCACAGGCGCAGCACCAGACGCTGGGCCAGAATCGCCAGCGGCAGGGCGGAAAAATCGAGCGGATTCAGTTTGATGTCCAACTGCCCCAACTGGCGTGCAACGGCATCAGGCGCGGCGGTGGTCAGCAGCGTGGTCAGCACCAGATGGCCGGTGAACGCGGCCTCCAGGGCGATGCGCGCTATCTCCTCGTCGCGCATTTCGTCGACCATGATCACGTCCGGGTCGGCCCGCAGGAAGGCGCGCATCGCGGCCGCAACGGTCCAGCCCAGACGCGGGTTCACCTGCACCTGGCGCAGACCATCCTGGGTGATCTCGATCGGGTCCTCGGCAGTCCAGATCTTGCGGCCTGTGCCGTTGATGTCGCGCAGCACCGAATGCAATGTGGTCGTCTTGCCGCAGCCTGTGGGCCCGCACACCAGCACCAGGCCGTAGCGCTTTTGCGCCACCGATTGCAGTGCCAGCAGGTTGGCGCGGCTCAGGTCGATGCGATCGAGCGCCAAAACACCGGTGAGCAGCCGCAGCACCACATCTTCCAGCCCCTGCGAGGTGGGGATGGAGGTCACGCGCAACTCGACCGGCGGGCCACCAAAGCGGGCAAAGTCGATCTTGCCCTCCTGGGGCTTGCGGCGCTCGGAGATATCCATGCCCGCCATGACCTTGATGCGCGCCACCACGGCGACGCGGTAGCGCGCCGGTAGTTCCAGGTGGGTCGCGAGGTCGCCGTCGATGCGCAGGCGGATGCGCAGGCTCTTCGGGGCCAGTTCGGTCTCGATGTGGATGTCGGATGCGTTGCGGCCGATGGCCTCGTCGATCACCGCGTTGATGATCTGTGCCAGGGTGTCCGACTCGTTGAGCGCATCGGCCTCGTTCGCATCGCCGGGTTCGGTGCTGTCCAGGGTGCTGAGCAGTTCTTGCAATGTGCTGCGCACGACCGGCGCCGGTTCCTCCTCGGTTCCGGTGCCGGGGGGCTGGTAGGCCTTGCGGATGGCGGGCCCGAGCGTGTCCGGCGCGGCCTGCAGCGCAATCAGCCGGCGCTGGGTCAAAAAGCGCAATTCGTCGAGCAGCGAGCGCTTGCCGGGATCGATCATCAGCAGCACCAGCGTGTCTTCGCGTATCAGCAGCGGCAGCACCGATTCGCGCTCGGCCATGGCGCGGGGCACCAGGGCCAGGGCCGCCGCTTCGGGCTTGAGGTCGCCAGGGTGCACCTGGTACTCGCCCAGCCAACTGGCAATGACCGCGCGCAGTTGCTCCTGCGTCAGCGCGCCCAATTCCACCAGGATCTGGCCGATGGGCCGGTGCTGGCCCTTTTCGCGCTCTTGTTGCTGCACTTGCAGGCCATGCCAGAGCCCGGGCGCGGTCAGCAGTCCGGCATGCACCAGTGCCTCGCCCAGGCGCCGCGCCTTGCCCGCCGTGGGACGCGGTGTGGATATCTGCTGCCACAGGGCTTCGGCGCTGGCAGGGCGAAAACTGTAGTGTGCTGGCGAAACAGAATCGGCGGCGTCGGTCATCAGGGCACCTGAAGGAGAGGTTTATAGGCGCAATTCGTAGTCCACCGTGATCGGAGCATGGTCAGAGAATTTCTCGCCTTTGTAGATGGATTGGGCACGCGCCAGAGCCGCCAATGCAGGGGTGGCCAAGTGGTAGTCCAGCCGCCAACCCACGTTGTTGGCATAGGCCCGACCACGGTTGCTCCACCAAGTGTAGGCTGTGTCGGTGGCACAGGGCTGTAACCGACGGTAAACGTCTATGACGCCGTTTTTGTCATTTACGTCCAGCAAATTTGTCATCCAGAGCCGCTCCTCGGGCAGGAATCCGCTGTTCTTTTGGTTACTACGCCAGTTTTTCAGATCGATGGTCTGGTGGGCAATATTGATGTCGCCGCACAGGATGAATTCGCGTTCAGCCCTGAGGCGCATCAGATGGGGATGGAACTCGGCCAGAAAACGGAACTTGGCCTGCTGGCGCAGCGGCCCCGAGGAGCCGCTGGGAAAATAGGCGCTGATGATCGACAGCTTGCGCGCCGGCGTGTCGAAACGCAGTTCCAGATAGCGGCCCTCGGCATCGAACTCGGGCGAGCCATAGCCGGCCACCCGGTCCGACGGCTCGTGGCGGGTGTAGACCCCCACGCCCGAATAGCCCTTTTTTTCGGCCAGATGAAAGTGCCCCTGCAGGTCTGCCAGGCGCTCGAACCGGTCGGCCAAATCGGCGGCCTGGGCCTTGACTTCCTGCACGCAAATACAATCGGGCCGTGTGGCGGCGAGCCAACTTTCCAGGCCCCGGCTGGTGGCCGAGCGGATGCCATTGAGATTGAGGCTGGTCAATTTGAACAAGGAATTCCCCATGGTGGATGTTGGTGCGCAGACCGTCGGACAAGGCCGGCTGGCGCAGGATTTCGTGCGGTTTGCCGTCGCATCGGGCGCGTTGCAGTTCGGCCGGTTCAAAACCAAAGCCGGGCGCCTGAGCCCTTATTTCTTCAACGCCGGCCGGTTTGATGACGGCTGCAAGATCGGTCGGCTGGCGCAATTTTATGCCCAAGCCCTGCTGGCCAGCGGCATTGAATTCGACATGGTGTTTGGCCCGGCATACAAGGGCATACCCTTGGCCGCCACCGTGGCCGTGGAGCTGGCGCGGCAGGGGCGCAACGTCGCATTTGCTTACAATCGCAAGGAGGTCAAGGACCATGGCGAAGGCGGCACGCTGGTGGGCGCCCCGCTCAAGGGTCGGGTGCTGATCATCGACGACGTGATGTCCGCAGGGACCGCCGTGCGCGAGTCGATGGCCATCATCCGCGCCGCAGGGGCCAGGCCCGAGGCGATCGCGATGGCACTGGACCGGCAGGAAAAAGCCACCGAAGACGGTTGCGATGCAGACTACAGCGCCGTGCAGTATGCACGCCGGCAACTGGGGCTTGGGGTCTGTGCCATCGCCCGGTTGGCAGACTTATTGCAGTATTTGACTGACAACGAGTCCGAAGGCATGCGGTTGCACCGCGACGAAGTGCTGGCCTATCGCCAGCGGTATGGCGTCAATGAAGGGTAGACGGTTTGAGCAAATCAGCGTGGATCATCGCAGCGGCCTGCTGCACCCTCCTCGTCGCCGCGCCTGGCGCCAATGGCGCGCGGGCGCAGAGCGGCGCCAACATCTACACCTGCGTGGACAGCAGCGGGCGCCCGCAGGGCGCGGACCGGTTGATTGCCGAATGCCTCGACCGTGAGCACCGCGAACTCGCGCCCTCCGGCTTCGTGCGCCGGCAGATTGGCCCGGCGCTGTCGGAACAGGAGCGTGCCGCGCAGGCCGCCGAGCGCCGCAAGGAGATCGAAGCGCGCAGCCTCGTGCAGGAGGACAGACGCCGTGGGCGCGCGATGACGCTGCGCTACCCCCACCAGGCCAGCCATGATGCGGCGCGTGCCAAGGCCATCGAAATGGTCGATAGCATCGCTGCCGCGATCGAGCAGCGCATCGACGAACTGAAAAAGCAGCGCAAGGAGCTCGATGCGCAAATGGATCTGTACAAGAAGAACCCCGACAAGATACCGACGGCTTTGCGCCACGAACTCGCCGCATACGAAGAAAACATGGACGAGCAACGGCGCTTCATGGCCGATCAGCTCCAGGAAAAACAGCGCGTGCACCAGCGCTTCGATGCCGAACTGGCCCTGTTGCGCAAGATCTGGGAGGCACAGCCGCAGTTGCAGCCGCAGTTGCCTACGCTCGGCACGGCATCGCCCAAGTAAAGCATTTGCGCCATTTGCGCTGCGCGCAGCGCAAGCGCCTGCGGCGCAGGTTTCACTGCAACTTCACGCGCAGCAGGTCACGGGCTTGCTGCGGATTGGCCTGGCCCTTGCTGGCCTTCATGACCTGGCCGACCAGCGCGTGAAAAGCCTTGTCCTTGCCGGCACGCGACTGCGCCACATGGTCGGCGTTGGCGGCCAGCACCGCGTCGATGATCTGCTCGAGCGCGCTGCTGTCATTCATCTGCCGCAGCCCCTTGGCGTCGATGATGGCGTCCACCTCGCCAGCCGGGTCGGCCCACAGCGCGTCGAACACCTGCCGGGCGGCGTTGTTGGAGATCGTTGCGTCGCAGATGCGCGCGATCAGCGCTGCCAACTGCGCTGGCGCGACCGGGGCCTGCGCCACGCCGATCCCGTCCGCATTCAGGCGCCGCGAAAACTCGCCCATGATCCAGTTGCTGGCCAATTTGGGCTGGCCGCACCCCCCGGCGACGGCCTCGAAGTAAGCGGCCATGGCCTGGCTTTGCGTGAGGGCCGCGGCATCGTATTCGGGCAGCCCGTATTGCGCCACGAAACGCGCCGCCATGCTGCGCGGCAATTCGACCATCAGCGCGCGTTGTTCCTGCACCATTTGATCTGAAATGTATAGCGGCGGCAGGTCCGGGTCGGGAAAGTAGCGGTAGTCCGCCGCATCTTCCTTGGTGCGCATGGCACGGGTTTCGCCGCTGTCCGGGTCGAACAGCACGGTGGCCTGCCGGATCGGGTGGCCGTCCTCGATCTGCGCGATTTGCCAGCGGATCTCGTAGTCGATGGCCTGCTGCATGAACTTGAAACTGTTCAGGTTCTTGATCTCGCGGCGCGTGCCCAGGGCCTGGCCGGGTTGGCGCACCGAGACGTTGGCATCGCAGCGGAACGAGCCCTCCTGCATATTGCCGTCGCAGATGCCGATCCAGGTCACGATCTTGTGCAACTCCCGGGCGTAGGCCACGGCCTCCTCGGACGAGCGCATGTCGGGCTCGGTCACGATCTCCAGCAGCGGCGTGCCGGCGCGGTTCAGATCTATGCCGGACTGGCCGAAGAAGTCCTCGTGCAGCGACTTGCCCGCGTCCTCTTCGAGATGGGCGCGCACCAGGCGCACAGATTTTTTTTCATTGCCGAGAAAAAATTCGACCGCACCGCCCTGCACCACCGGAAGCTCGAACTGGCTGATCTGATAGCCCTTGGGCAGGTCGGGGTAGAAGTAGTTCTTGCGCGCAAAAACGCTGACCGGCGCAATCCGCGCGCCCAGTGCCAGCCCCAACCGGATCGCACAGACGACGGCCTGGCGGTTCATCACCGGCAGCGTGCCGGGTAGCGCCAGGTCGACCGCGCAAGCCTGGGTGTTGGGCGCGGCGCCAAAGGCCGTCGAAGCGCGGGAAAAAATCTTGGACCGGGTGCAGAGTTGGGCATGGGTCTCAAAGCCGATGACGACTTCGTAGCCCTGTACCAGGGGGGTGGTGCTCATGGTTTCTTTTGCGTGGAAATGCCGCCGTGACGGCCAATCTTGTAGGCCAGCCG
>Ga0081606_1000513_pt1 | contig 15768 bp, 13 predicted proteins | sample EareggfetidaYelm_FD_71127 | JGI IMG/M metagenome (GOLD analysis project Ga0081606, IMG submission 71127) | Earthworm egg capsule microbial community from the University of Washington, USA - E. fetida Yelm (SPADES assembly) (version 2) | ecosystem: Host-associated > Annelida > Reproductive system... | reverse complement strand
TCCAAGATGGAGATCATCCGCTGCTTGAAGCGATACCTCGCCCGCGAGGTCTACTTCCTCCTCAACCCCGGCATCGAACACATCGCCCCGAACACGAAACGACCCCAAATCGCCGCTTGACTCCTAGGAGAGCATCAGTTGTTGAGGTAGAGCACCACGGACGAGCGGGTACCGCTCTGGCATCAGCCGTTACGGACACAGTCGGCTGGTTCACGGCGACCTACCCCGTGGTCCTCGCGCTCTCGAACGACATAAGTGTGTCGCTCATCGAATGCAAGGACCGTCTGTCGGTGGCTGCCAGACATGCTCTGGGAGATGGCCTGCTGAGATTACGAGGAGAAATTGGCGATCGAGTTGTAGCTGATCTCACTTTCAACTATCTCGGTGACGTTGAGGAGATCCTCGGGCGGCATTCGATCTTCGCTGATGTAGATCTCGCACCGAAGGGCTCTCGTTCCCCGGGCGAGTACTTGAGATCACGGATCGAAATTGACGCATTCCGGCGCGGAGCTCTCATTGAGTTCCATCTGAAAATAGACCCCAGCGACAATGGCATCGTCGCTGGACTCTATAGCGCTATGGAGGCCTCCATTGCAAGGGCCGTCGATCGGTCGCGTCAGCACGACGGCTTGCTCACGACAGCGACGGACGTGGGTGCAGACGAGCTCTCGGCAAAGGCATGGCTCGAGTTGGCCGGCGCGTATGGACGGGGGGACGAAAGCCATGCCGGTTGAGAGTCGTATTGAGAGGGTCTATGACCTTACGGACTCACAGCAAGCGATACTCGCCCGCACGCTCGGTGATGAATCAGCGGCTTACATCGTGCAGAAATCTCTCATTGTTGAGGGGAGATTTGACCCCGAACGCGGGAGGCAGGCCGCCGCGATGTTAAGCCAGAAACACGAGATCCTTAGGGCGTCGATCTATGTGTCCGGCGAGGGTCTTACCAAACATGTTGTGCTGCGTGACAGGTCCGTCGAGGTCGCAGTCCTGTCGAAAGGGAGCACCGCGACCGATCAAGTGGAGGCCGCCGAGTTGGAGCGGGGGTTCGACCTGCGACAGGATCCCCTCCTCAGATTGTTGATCATCGTTGAAGAGGTCGACGTCGTAAAGATCGTGTGGACGTTTCACCACATCATCCTCGATGGGTGGTCCCTCGGTGTATTGATCAATGACTTCTTTGACTTCTATGACTCGATAGCTGGCAACAACCCCCACATGGTGGTGCAGGAGGCCCCCTCCTTTGGTGACCATGTGCAATCCCTAGGCCTAAGGCGAACCCAGGACGCACAAGAGTTCTGGAACACCGAGTTGTCAGGACACGAATCTGATCTCGCTCATCCTTATCCGCGCCGCTCTGACACTATCCCGCCATCGCGCGATGCAGTTGTCTTCTCGCTGGAGGATAGCGCCAATGACCTGATTGCCAGCGCTGTCGCGGCGACGGGGTTGACTGCTAGCAGCATCCTGCAGTTCATCTGGGGTCTTTTGCTCGCCCAGGAGCGTGGCACAGATGACATATTGATAGGGCGGGTTGTTTCTGGCAGAGACAGTGGCCGAGAAGGCTTTCATGAGGCGGCCGGGATGTATGTCAACACCATTCCGACGCGCATCGTCACATTGCCGGGCGACACCGTTCTCTCGGCCATGAAACGAATGGCACTTGTCGATGACAAAGCGCGCGAGTTTGAACATGTTCCGTGGTCCAGTGTCCGACGCAACCTATCAAACGAATCTCTAGAGCTTGCGGCCCTATTCGTCCTGGAGAACTATTACGTTAGGAAAGCGGAATGGCAGGTTGCCGCTGGGCGCGAGTACCACGTTGAGTTGGTTGATCGCCCCGAGTACTCGGAGTTTCCGCTAACTCTCGGGGTGACCCTCTTCAACGTATACACCGCCAGCATCGGCTACGACGGTTCACGCTACACCAGGCGCCAGGTCGAAAGAATCGCCACTCGATATGCCCACCTCCTCGTTTCGGTGTTGGACGCCCCCACCACATTGATAGAGGAACTCCAGCTCCTTCCAACGGAGGAGGAAGCTGAACTGCTACTGCTGAGTCATGGTCCGGAGCGTGTCAACTCGCCTGTGTCAGTCGCGGGTCGATTGGCGATTCAGATCGACCAACACCCTGAGCAAGTGGCGCTTTTGCAGCATGATCGGCACATCTCCTATGGGCAACTTCACGGGTGGGTATCTGCAATTGAGGAGACGATCGCACGATGGCACCTGCCGGTCGGTTCGAGGGTTGTCGTACTTGGTGATAACTCGATCGATACCGTTCTCGGAATGCTGGGTGTCCTATGGTCCGGGTACTCGTTTGTCACAGTAGATGCGGGGATACCGACGGATCGCCTGGCGACCATCTGCCGCGAGTCCGGTGCTGCCGGGCTCCTCATTGCGAAGGCTGCGCCCATTGATGGGGTTGGAGTCACGAACGTTGCGATCATTGGCGACATCACGCCGACCAGTCCGCATGGACTAGTCAATGGGCCTCGGCCACCGTTAGATCCCGAAAGGGAGATCTACACGATTTTCACATCCGGAAGCACCGGGGTTCCCAAAGGGGTACCTGTCCTCGAACAGGGTGTGCTTGATTTAGCTGACGCCGTACAGGCTGCTGGATTTCCTAATCGGGGTCAAACCAGAGTCGGCCTTGTTGCGAGCGTTGCATTTGACGCGTCACTTCAGCAGATATTCGGCGCTCTTTTGAATGGCAAGACACTCGATGTTCTGCCTTCAGACCTGAAGGTCAACCCCGAGTCATTCTGGACATATCTCCGGACACATCGAATTGATGCCATCGACGGCACCCCGTCGTTCTGGCGAATGATGCTCAATGAGCTCAACGGCGATGATCTCTCCCGTTTCCCCACCACGTTCATGGTCGGTGGGGAGCGAATGTCAGGAGTTCTTCTAAAGGACTTTTCAACACGGTTGCCAGGCGCCACCGTCATCAACGCCTATGGACTGAGTGAAACAACCGTTGATAGTGCGCTCTTCGCTTGCCGCACAGAGGACATTGATGCTTTGGATGTTCCCGTTGGGAAGCCGATTCCTGGCACGTCAATGTACGTGTTCGATGGCGCAATGAGGTTGCGAGGCGTTGGACTTATCGGGGAGGTTTACATCTCTGGGTCCGCAGTTACGCCCGGCTACCTTAACGCTGCGGAGCGAGTCGCTTCCTCGGTGATGCGTGATCCGCGAACCCGAACGCGGATGCTCAAAACTGGCGATCTTGGTTATTGGGGCGAAGATGGACTTTTGCGCATCGTCGGGCGCTCTGACAACCAGGTAAAGGTGAACGGGTACCGGATTGAACCAGCCGAGATTGAGCACGCACTACTCGCCGTTACGGGAATCGAGCATGCCGCAGTGGTGGATGTCGAAGAGGACAAGCGCATCAAGCTGGTTGCCTTCATCGTTTGCGATGCACGGGTTCAGGTAGGTGAGATCAAGAGTTCGCTAGCGGTCACGCTACCCGCGCACATGGTGCCGCAGCGCTACGTGTATCTCGATGAAATGCCCACAACGATCAGCGGAAAGATTGACCGGTCTGCTCTACGGCTTCGACCGGCGAGCCGGGAACCTAGCGGTGAGACAATCGAGCCAGGAAATGCAGGAGAGTACGCGCTCGTAGAAGTCGTGGGAAAAGTTCTCAAACGGACGGACGTGTCAATCTCTAGCGATTTCTTTGCGCTTGGAGGTGACTCGATCGAAGCGATTCGCGTAATTGCGTTGCTCTCGGACTACAGCCTCACAGTTGGGGATATCGTGGCGCATCCCGTCTTGAAAGACCTCGCGCGGCAGATGCGTCTTCGTGCACGAGCCATCGATCAGCGGCCCTTGGTTGGTGTGACCAAGACGTTTCCTATCCATAGTCAGCTCTGGCGCGTAACAACCCAGGAAAACTATCACCACTTCAACCAAAGCTTGCTTTTTGAGGTGTCAGGTGACATAGACCTCAGTGACTTGATCCAGGCAGGCAGGGCGATAGTTGGCCATCACGACGCGTTGCGTGCGAGTTTCGGTTTCGGTTCCGATGAACTGAACGTTCTTCCGGTTGATGGCGTTGAGCCCGCTGTGCTTGAGCTCTCGACTTCTGAGGCAGAGTTGAGCCGTTCGATCAGCTCGCTTCAACCTTCGCTTTCCCCGGAGCGCGGGGTCGTCTTCTGTCTGGCGCTCTTGAGAACTGAGCGATGCGCCTACGTTCTTATCGCTATCCACCACGCTGTCTGTGACGCGGTCTCCTTGCGGATTATTGCTGAGGACATCGGGGCGCTGCTGAGCGCGCGTCGGTCGGGGGCAGTGATGGCACTTCCGGGTCGAACCGATTCGATCCGCTCGTGGCAGGCGGAACTCTCTGCAGACAGCACCGCGGCGCAATTCGACTCCGAGGAATCATTCTGGCTCGCGCAACTGCCCCCTCGGCGTGGGTCGCGGCGAGGATCGTCTCAGCATGCAGTCCCCCTGATCGAGACGGAAGTGTCGGACACGATCGTGGATGGAGTCCAGGTGACCTCATTTCTAGCTAGCGGACTTGAGCGCATGGATCTATCCCTTCAAGCCGTCCTTACAGCCGCGTTCGCGGAGGCATTCAGTCATGTGACTAGACAGGCGGAGCTCTCGCTTCTCCTAGAGGGGCACGGTCGTCAACTCGTTGGTTCCGAGATGAACGTGTCCCGCACGATCGGTTGGTTCACCTCAGCACATCCGCTCAGGATGCGTAGCACCAGTAAACGTTCAATTGACCTCGAGTACTGTGCGGAAGTTCGTGCACGCATTGCCGCAGTGCCGGGTGGTGGTCTCGGCTTCAGTTGGCGCTATGGAACTCAGCTAACCGACGAACAGGTTGCCGAGATGAACGCCACAATGCCGATCTTTAACTATCTAGGGGACTTCAATTCAACGGCAGGCGAGAGCTTGCTGATCCCGCGCTCAGATCGTCCGATGGACGATGTCGCTGGTTCGGTCTTGATGGAGAACCCGCTTATCGTAAATGTCAGTGTCACTGACGGCCGGGTGCGAATTGGTGTGCGACACCGAGGAGGAATGGCCCATCGTGGAAGGGTCAAACGGCTCATCAAGCGGTTCGGTCTGAACCTGCGTCGCGTTTGCGGGATGTTCGATGAACCATCGTTCGGTCAGATCTTTACCGCGAGCCTCGCGGCTATCCAGAAGGAGCAGGGCGCGCTTGCCAGCGTGATCAACGAGGACGCTGGCGTTGACGTATTCGCATTCCCGCCGGCGATGCTCCGAGTCGCCTACGCGCCCATCTATGAGTCGCTCTTCGCGTCGATGGAGAAGTACCGAGTGCACGTGTTTCACCTCCAACCGGGCCCCGCACCGGAGGAACAATTCGCTGACTATGTGCGCTCGACCACTGGTGGGACACGCCCGTTCGCGTTCATTGGGTACTCGGGCGGAGCGAACATTGCATACGAGACGGCGATCGCGCTCCAAGCCAACGATCTTGATCCGACTCACATGCTGTTCATCGACGGCTTCAAGTGGCAGACAGGCCTTGACTATGCGGTCTTGAACGAAGACACAGTCGACGGTCTCGTTGAGCAATTTGTGAAGGATGCCGAGATGGGCGACCGCTCGGGCGATGTAGGTGATCTATTGCGGGCGTTAGAGGGCGAGCGCCATGCATTTATTGCCGAAGGGCAGCGATATCGCGAATACGCTGTGACGCATCAGAATCGCGATCGAGTGCTCGGAAAAACGACGACAGTGCAGCTGCTGTCGGACGACGTTATTAGCGGGGAGGCGGAAATTCGAAAGGCATGGCAGGAAGTCCTCCGACTTCCAGTGGAATATAAGCAGGGGAACGGCAGTCATCTATCGATGCTTGCAAATCCTCGTTACTTGAGAGAAAATCAATTAATGATTGAAGAGATTCTTGATGAGTGGCGGGATGCCTCGCCGACTGGCTCCCCGATCGTAACCGCGAGAGGACTCACCCGTGTCTATGGTCAGGGAACTGGGAGTGTAAGAGCTCTCGACGGGGTCGATTTTGAGGTTCGCGGTGGTGAGATCGTTGTGATCTTGGGGTCATCGGGATCCGGCAAGAGCACGCTGCTGAACACGATCAGCACGCTTGACGCACCCGACGACGGCGACGTCGAGTATTTCGGAGTTAGCGTGGATTTCAAGAACAGGCGTGCGGTCAGGAATGTTCGAAAGACGCACATGGGATTTGTTTTCCAGGCATACAACCTGGTCCCGACATTGAACGTCACGGACAACATCCTCCTAGGGGGCAACGGGACGCAGTCGTCTGATGCCGTGGAAGAATTGGCGCTAGGTCTGGGGATTCAGGATCTTCTTTCTAAGTATCCAACAGAGCTTTCTGGCGGCGAACAACAACGGGTAGCGATCGCGCGCGCGCTGGTGAAACAACCTGCGGTGTTGTTCTGTGACGAGCCGACCGGTGCGCTCGATACACGCAACAGCAAGGCCGTCCTCCACTTGTTGTGCGAGTACCGAGATGTGCAAGGGGCTGCGATCGTGCTTGTTACACACAATCCGCAGATCGCGGAGTTGGCGGATCGAGTCATAACAATGCGCGACGGGCGGATCGTGTCCGAGACCCGACCGCTATCGCCTTCTTCGGTCGATGAGATCGCGTGGGTCTAGTGTGAGACTCCTCCTGAAAGCCAACTTCCGGGTGTTGCGTGGCAGCCTGGTGACCGGTGTTATTTTGGTTCTGTTTGCGGTGGTATCAGGGTTTGTTAGCTCGTACCTGTATTACGGGAACGTCCCGATGATGCGCGCATATGAAGCTAGCTTGGCGTCGTCGAATGTTGAGCAGTTCCGCTTCCTTCCTGCGCTGGAGCTAACCGATTCTGAGATCTCAGAAATTGTTGCAACTTCAGGGATCACAACCTCGGCGGACCAACCTCCAACTGTCCAGGGGTTTGCCTCGGACGACCGTATCAACCTTGTCCCTTACTACGATGTGCGCGCGTCCGAGCTTTCGGAACAATACGACTTTGCCTATGAGAGTGTGAGGGTGAAGGTAGTGGACACCGACGGTGTCCACTACTACGTGAGTACCAAGCCCGCGTCCATCAACCGCGTCGTGACCGCTGACGGTGCGAGGGAGGTCAAGGACGGCGAAGTTTTGATGACGGCGCAACATGCGCGCCTTTCCGATCTGAAGATCGGGGATTCTGTCTTGATAGGCAGTACCGCCTACAGGATTGCCGGGACGTATTTTCAGCCATCCAATTCGTTACTTGGAGCTTCTGGCAGCGGTGCTCTTGGCAATACCGCAAATGCTGGCATTCTGATGTCCGAATCGGATTTCGAGTCTGTTGAGTCCCCGGCGGACCTGATCTTTGTGGGTGTCTCGCACGATGGAACTCCCACATCGATTCTCGCCGGGATGCGGTCAAACGATCGGGTGTCGTACGTGTCGTCAAGCGACCACCTAGCGTCGATCAGCGCGCTGAGGGACAACTTCAGTACAAGTCTTACGCTCATGCTCATTGGGACAGCGTTGTTTGCATGTGCTGTTGTGCTTGTTGTTTGGCAGATCATCAGGAACAACCTGCGCCGCTCCGTCGCCGTCGTCGGTGTCATGAAGGCCATCGGCTTGCATCCGCTGAGCATCGGAGCGTCTTTCGCCGTCTATGTTGTACCCGTGCTCATTGGCGTTTGTCTTGGTTCGCTTGTGGGGTACCTGCTGGCGCCGTCGTTTGGCGCAGGTTATCTCAGGATCTTTGAGTTCTATTTGCCGGCGTTAGTACCCGACGTGCCATTCACTGTCCTGCAGGTGCTGCTCGCGCTCGTCGTGCCTCTTCTAGTGTGCATCGCCACGGCGATGCGGCTGGTCAGGTCGGAAACGCTCGCTCTGCTTAACGGTGGGTTCATCTCGTCGTCCACGCTTCGGTTGCGATGGTTGTATTCGGCAATGCGTCGATTCAGCATGACAACGCGAGTGAGATGGTCATTTGCCTTGTCGAATGCACCGCGAGTTTTTGTCGTAGTCGCGTCCGCCGCAGTATCTGTCCTTGTACTTGCATTCTCTCTCGCGATTCTCGCCATGGGAGCGCGACCGCTCGACCAGCTACGCGCTTCAATGAACTTCGACGATCTTGTCCAGTACACGACACCTCAGAACTCAGGGCAATCGAGTGCTAACAAGGGTTACGCAGACAGTTTTTACATCTCGGGTGCGGGGTCGAGCAACGTTGATCGGTCATTTGATGCCCTATTCGTTGACCCCTCCTTCAGTGCAATTTTGGCACCAGGTTCCGATGGCCGACAGATCTTCGAGCTGTTGGGGAGCGGGGAAATTGTCGTTTCATCGAAGTTTGCGTCTGACTATGGCGTGGTTGTCGGCGATCGTGTCTCGATTCAGCCACAGAGTCTGCCAGCCGTTTCTCTCGTGGTTGCAGGCATTAACCCGATCGCCATGGACACGAGGATGTATCTCCCGACGAGTGACCTTCCTGACCTCGTCCCAGCTGCCGAGCGGAATGCTTTCAACACGTGGTTCTCCACTGGTGGGTTAGCGCCAGCATCTGAGTCTGACGCGGTGGTTGTCTCCAAGCAGATACTTGTTGACCAAGCCCAGAACGCGATCTCCGCGAGCTTCACTCTTGTGCCAGTCCTGATCTTTATCGCGGTAGTGCTTTCGCTAGGCGTGCTGTTCCTCATTGCGTATTTGAATGTCTTCGACAATCGTCGCATGATCGCACTCCTCGATCAGCTTGGATATCAAGCCTCCGACTCTGTGAGACTTGTGATCAACGTCTACGGCTTTGTCATTTTGGTGGGTGCCGTAGGCGGGGCGCTCGTGTCCCCGCTTCTTCTTGCGGCGTTTGGTGGGATCGTCGCTCAAGCCTCGGACTATCACCTCGTGCTTGAGACCGGCTGGCCTTCCTTGGCCGTCGTCGCTCTCGCCGTCGTAGCCTTCGCACAGTTGTCCCATTTCCTGGTACTTCCTTGGGTGAGGAAGATTAGCCCGACCGCATTGGCTTACAGCTGAGACTGGTAAGCGACCGTGGATCTGGCAGACAACGCTTGTCACGTCTGGCTGTTCTCCGTCCAGGCGGCAGTGGAACTCTGTGAATCCGGGGGTTGCAGGGGAGCTGAAACGATAGGACACCACCGATTCTGTCCGTGCGTTCGGACAGTCGTATTGTCCTGGTACGTAGGGAAAGCTCCAGCTTTGTTATCGATACGCCGTGAGGTGTCATCGGATCGTGACTCAGGGAGGCCATTCCTGGCGGATCATATTCTGGACTTCAGCATTTCCCATTGTTCCGAGCTGTTCGCGATCGCGATCGTCTCTCATGGTCGAGTTGGTGTCGATGCAGAACTGGAGGTGCTCCCCAGTGTGCGGGCCGACATTGCTGGCCTGGTGCTCACGTCACGGGAAGCGAGCAGTCTCGCCCTGGTCGGCGAGACGTCGACCGAGAGGCGGTTTACGTCCTTCTGGTGCCGAAAGGAGGCCGTCAGCAAGTATTCCGGACATGGACTTGCGTTTCCATTCACGGTTCTTGACGTGCTCGACGATGATGTCCAATCGGTGTCCCCGATAGACTCCTTTGCAGTTAAGGCTCGCGTGAGGAGCTGGACGGCCGGCAATGGCGCTGAGTGTGCAGTGGCCTTCGGCATGGACGTTGATGAGCTGCAAATCTTCGATCTTTCAACCGCGGACAGGCTATCGGGCAAGAGCCTGATTCCTGAGGTTCAGGAGTCGCTGCCGCCTAGAACAAACCAGGGCTGATGGACGGAGATTTGAGAGGCATCGGGCCGCGCGCGCCGGGCACGTCGCTGTGGGGCGTGAAATTGTTGGCGATGCTCGCAGTCCGCAACTCCCCATCGAGCGTAGCCTCTCGGGGCGAGAGCCACCGTATCCGATAGGGACAGGTCGTCTCGCCTGCCAAGAGGGAGTTCGACATTGGCTCAGGCTAGACGTTCTGGAGCTGAGCCCTCGCAAGCACTGACCTGATGGTCTTTGGATCTCGGCGAAGCCGGATACCAATCTGATTGGCCGATAGGCCCGTTTCAGCCAACTTGAGGGCCTCCATCAACTCGTGCTCTTGGATCACGTTCCGCATGATCACGCCAGCATCCCGCAGATGCTTCATGACGGTCTGTCTATTGATTTCAAAAGCGACAGCCAACTCGTCTACGGTGCGTCCAGTTCGATAGCTTGCGACGAGGTCCGTTCGATCCATCTCCGTGAGGCGGCGTTGAGAGGCGATGCTTCGTCGCTCACCCCTGACAGGTCCTGCCAGTAGGGCCTGGAGTTTGCCCGAGTTGGCCATCCGAACCAGGCTTGTCGCCGGTGTAGACAGGTTCGCTAGCGCCTCGCTTCGGTGCACTTAGGTGTACTCGGTCAGAGTGTTGGTGAGAGGGGGGGGGTAGGGAGAGGGTCTTCGTTCTGGGTGGTGTCTAATGTCACCTAAAGGAAGGCCTTCTTTTGGTCCATCGTAACGCGAGGCTGGCTGAGGCCGGTTGCTTGGTCCTTGTCCAGCGGGTTCTTTCGGGGCGCCCGGTGTCTCACGTTGCCAAGGAGCTCGGGGGGTCTCGGTAGTGCGCTCACCGTTGGGTGATGCGATTCCAGCTATTCGGGGTCGTGGGGTTACGAGATCGGCCCTCGCGCGCCCGCACGCATCGGAGGCAAGCCCAGAAGAGCCGCAACCTGCTTAGATCGGCCCTTGCGCGCCCGCACGCATCCGGGGTCGATGCCCGCGGCGGTCGCGGCACGGTTGTTGCAGTTGCGGCGGACTCAACGGCTGGGTCGGGACAAGCCGGCGCATCGTGTCGGGCTCAGCCCGTCGACAGCGTCGCGGATCATCGCCCGCGCCGCTCTGCCGGCGCTGCACGAACTCGATCCCGTGACAGGCATCCGGATCCGTGCATCCCGCCGCACACAGCTGCGCTATGAACACCAACAACCCGGGACCCTGGTCCACATCGATGTGAAGAAACTCGCCCGCATCCCCGACAATGGCCGCTGGCGGCTCGACGGGCCGGACACAACCGACCACAACCGCGGCCAGACCCGGTCAGCCAAGCCTGGCATGAACTACATCCACGTCACCGTCGAGGACCACTCCCGGCTCGCATTCGCCCACGTCCTGCCGAATGAGAAGGACCCGACCTGCGCCACGTTCCTCGCCAAGACCGCCAAGTTCTTCGCCAGCCACCGCATCCGCATCCGCCAGGTCATGACCAACAACGCGCTGAACTACCCTCACTCCCACGACTTCCAGACCATGCTCGCCGCACTCCAGACAAACACACATCCTGACCCGACCACACCCGCCCTGACAGAACAGCAAAGCCGAACGCTTCAACCACACCCCGCAAGAAGAATGAGCCTACCAGTGGCCCTTCACCCCCAACCAGAAACACAGCAACGCCCACACACCCTGGCTCAACCACTACAACCACACCCGAGACCACACCACCCCCGCAGGCCAACCCCCAATCACCCGACTGTCACCAACGAAATGACCGAGTACACCTAGCGACACGAAGCGATCACAGATCGCCGCCACAAAGCGTAAAACTCCACAGCTGACGCGCACCGAAACTAACCACCGAAACCCAAACCAACCGAAACTAGATCTATGCCGTTTTCGGTTGACTCTGGTAGAATCGAAGTAGCTCACGAAAGGGGCAGATCATGGCTCGCACGATCACCGCTACTCGGCCGACGCCGGCCGAGGTCGACGAGCGCCTGGCGTTCGCTGACGCTGCCCTCGCCGTCGCCGGCCACGAGGTTACCGACCCGACCCTGCGCGGCATCGTCGAGCGTGCAGCTCGGCACGAGCTGACGGGGGATGAGGCGCGCGTTGCGATCCGCCGTCACGTGCAGGGCTGATGCCCCGCGGGCACACCTTCCGTACCTGGGATGACTATTTCATCCCAGGTACGTCTGTGTTGAGGAACAAGTTCACCGGGCCGGGCAAGCCCTACGGCGAGCCGGACCCCGACAAGCTCCGCTTGATGGAGGAGGCGTTCGCGCACACACGCATCCAGGAGCTGCGCGACAACCCGATCGAGGGTCGGTTCGACTACGACCACATGAAGGCGATCCACCGCGCGATCTTCCAGGACGTGTACGAGTGGGCCGGGCAGGAGCGCATCGCGCCGGTCGGTCAGTTCATGACGAAGGACGGGCACGCCTACTACGGTGCCGGGCCGCACCTGACGGCCGCGGCCGAGGCCGAGTACGCCAAGCTCGCGCGTAAGAATCTGCTGCGCGGCTTGGAGCCGGCAGAGTTCGTCGACCAGCTCGCGGAGAGCTGGGGCGAGGTCGACGTGATCCACTTCGCGAGAGAGGGCAACACCAGGGCGCAGTTCGTGTTCTTCTCGCAGCTCGTGGAGCAGGCCGGCTACCGGATCGACGCCGCACAGTTCGCGCCGGGCGCACCCCTGCGCGATGAGTTCGTGCAAGCCCGATTCCACAGCCAGGACACCGGCCGGAACGACCGGCTGGCCGCGGCCCTCGGGCAGGCGATTACCCCTTTTGACCGAGGCCCCCAGGCCGTGCAGCCGGGGGCCGAGACAGGGAGCGGGCTGTGGCGCGCGAGCTACCCGCAGGCAGCGTCGGAGGCGACGCGGCAGCCGCCGTCGGCATCCGAGCTACAGGCGCGGGGGAGCGGCACATACCGAGCCGGCAGAGGCGGGGAAGCGACCCGGAGTGAGGGAAGGACATGAGCACGATGCAGATGCACACGTTCGACGTCGAGGACCGTTGGCCCGAGTTGTTCGTGCAGCTCGACGACGTGCAGCGCAACGCCGTTCGCCAGTCGCTCGCGGCCGGCTGGCACGAGGGCTGCGAGCCCACTCGCAACGTCGCGGAGAACCTGGCCGAGCTGGCTCGCGGTGCCATCGACTTCGACGAGTACCGCCGCCGCGCGCACGCGATCATCGAGCGCGACCGAGGGGAGGAGCGCGCATGAGCATCGTCGGATACGGGCGCGTCAGCACCCGCGAGCAGAACGCCGGATCGCAGGAGTCCGCGCTGCGTGAGGCCGGCTGCGAGCGTGTGTTCATCGACCGTGGCGAGTCGAGCCGGATTGCAGATCGGCCGGAGTGGGTCGCGTGCCTCGACTACCTCCGATCGGGTGACACGCTCGTGATCCTCGCGCTTGATCGGATCGCGGGCACGGAGCTGATGGCTATCGAGCTGATCCGCGACCTCGGCCGGCGTGGCATCCGCCTGCGCAGCCTCACAGAACCGTTTCTCGACGTGGACACGTCGACGCCGATGGGCGAGGCCATCGTCGGCATCATGGCCGTGCTCGCGCAGCTCCGCGTTTCGACGATCCGGGAGAACACCCGCCGCGGTCTGGCGCACGCTCGTGCTCAGGGGCGCGTGGGCGGTCGCCCGTCTGTGATGACCCCGGAGCGCGTCAAGGCAGCCGTGCGGATGCGGGATGCCGGCGACAGCATCGCGGAGATTGCGCGCACGTTCGGCGTCGGGGCTTCCAGCGTCTCGCGTGCTCTCGCCAAGCACGATGAGCAGGCATCCGTCATCACGCCGTAGGCGGTCTTGACCGCTCCTCCCCATCCCCCGATAGATAGCCGCTCTGCACACTAGAGGCCCCTGTCAAGGGTGCGGCGCAGCCGCATCACGCAGTGACGCGATAGCACCCTTGACAGGGGCCTCTAGTGTGTGATCCTCATGGCATCGGGGGTAGTGCTACGCATCCACGAGCCGCGCGACGTCGCGCACGTGCTTTCTTGTCGGGCTCGGTGAAGCCGATCTTGTGCAACTCCTCGGGGGAGCATCCGGCGCTCAGCGCGGCGTTGTATGCCTTGACGTCCTCGCGTTCGGCGTCACCGACGCGCTGCGCGATGCGAGCCTGTAGTTCGGCCAACTCACGGTCGGTCTCCTGGCGCACATCGGTCACGCCCTGGCGTGCCTCCGCGAGGGTGCGGATCGCGTTGAGCCGATCCTCTTGTGCGCGCCTGGTGCGCTCGACAACTTCCTCGATGCTCAGTTCCTTAGCGCTGCATCCCATCGTATGGATGCAGCGCTGCTGACGTCGACGAAGAGCGTTCCCGGTCTCTGGGGTTCTTCTGCTGCCCAGCGAAGTACCGCCTTGAGGAGTAGCTCTCCAAGTCTGCGTCCTGCCGCATGATCCGCGACTTTGAACGTCGAGAGTTTGATGACTTGACGACACCCATCGGACGGATGAGTGCCGGCGATCTTGAGTAGAGCAATACCATCAGAGGTGCCGTCGGGTTGTCGGATCACCCAACAGCGACGGTTCACTGAGCCCCTCTTGATCCGGTCCAACCATCCGCCGAAGTCTGGATAGTCTTCCCGCAGACCATCGAAAATGCTCTGTGAGGAGTCGAGGTGGTATGCCTCAATAAGGTCTACCTGAGGAGGAGGGGGTGGTGCATCCGGGTGCCACAAACTGAGACGGTAGGCAGCCTCGTCTGGACGCAATATCCTCGGTTCGTGACCCCCACCATCCGATCCTGCACAAACACCCGTGACCGGTGCAAGTTGGATGCTCGCTCACGACATCGGTGCTCTGCCCGTTCTGCCCGGACCGCGTTGTAGTCACCGGACCAGATACGCAACCAAACATCCCAGAACAGGCGAGCATGACTCATTCTGGTTCAGCAGCACCCACCTACTCCAACACCTATCTCCCGCGACACCGTGGACACAGACCGACCCAACACCGCAACGACCTGCCAAACAGGTCACCCGACATCCATCCCTTCTCGATCTGAACCCGCTCAACCCAACAACACATGACCATCATGCTTACTCATAGAAACCCACCCCCTGACCCAGCGAACACGAACATCACCACGTGTTGCGCTTCCACCTTGAACCCGGGCTCGACCGACGGCAACCGACGAGCGGGTCGCGGCGGCGGCCTGGTTTATTGCCGGTGGGGTGCCTCTCTGTACGCTATGTGTTGTGTGACGCGCTACTGAGCAGCGACACAATTGGATTGAAGCGTTCAGCGGACTGTTTGATGTGGTCTTGCATCAGGTGTGATGCGTGTTGCGCCTCACCGGAGCTAATGGCGTCAACGATTTCGGTGTGCCCAGCCAGGGCATCCGTTACGGGCTGAGCTGCGTGGTACGAGTCGAGAACATTGCGTAACTCGGCCGTCGTTCGGGCGGTTGTATCGGCACCACGTGTCTCAGCGCCGTGTGCATCGGGTTCTGATCCCCGTGCCGCGAGATACAGACGCAGAAAGTGTAGGTGGAAGTGAGTGCGCTCGAACGCCTCGTTGACAAGAACGTTACCGGCCGCGCGCGCGATGAGCGCATGAAATCGTGAGTCGTGCTCGACCAACTTTTGGAAACGCATCGGATCAGAATTAGCGTTCCCGATCACAGTTTTTGCCGTCGCCAGTTCTTCACGAAGTTCCGAGATGATCTCCGGTGATGCAGAACGGGATGCTTCACTCGCTGTCCAACCCTCAATGACAATCCGAAACTGCACCAGATCCCAGAACTGTTCGGATGTCAAAAGAGGGGTTGTCGAGTACCCTCGCAACGGAGTTTTGACCACGAGTGAGTCAGATTCGAGCCGGGCCAGTGCCTCGCGAACAGGTGTCGGTGACACACCCAAACGGGTGGACAGCGTATCGATGTTGACCCGTGTGCTCGGGGCAATCTCATGGTTGAGAACGAGATCGCGGATTGCCGTGTAGGTCTGGTCGGACAGCACCGTGCGGGAGAGGTGTGGGTCGCTCACGAACTATTCCTCTGCCTGAGAGTTGCCGAACTGGTGAACCTGGGCGCTGAACAGCA
>Ga0081606_1000512_pt1 | contig 15772 bp, 7 predicted proteins | sample EareggfetidaYelm_FD_71127 | JGI IMG/M metagenome (GOLD analysis project Ga0081606, IMG submission 71127) | Earthworm egg capsule microbial community from the University of Washington, USA - E. fetida Yelm (SPADES assembly) (version 2) | ecosystem: Host-associated > Annelida > Reproductive system... | reverse complement strand
GGACAAAAGTCCCCTGTACAAATTCTATCTCAATTGTTCGCGGAGGTTTTTGTCCGGGGGTTTTGTCCGGGTTGGTTTTTGTTCGTTCCCCCTTCTGTCACAATACATCTGTTACAACAGAAAGTTAAACATCACTTTAAATTTCATGTTTCATATGTAAGATAACAATTTGTAAAAGCGTGACGTCACATGCTCTTGATCCCCTCTCCCCACTGACACAAACTGTCACACCTTCTCGGACCCACTCCCCCTTGAGCGTGACGTACTTTATGGACGGCCCCTGACTGATATTCAACCAAGCGAGTTGCAATTGTTGGCACGAAGTAATGATTATAATTTCGCGAGCTCATTCTCGACAGAAATGTATGCGATAATATTATACTGGGTTTCTCTTGAAGATACTCGAGTAAAATTGACTTCAGCATCTCCATGTTTTAACGCTGGTCTTCATTATTATAGTCTTTATATGGCCTAATCCTCTGCGAGCGGTCGTGCTCCAGCGTCTTTGATCAGTTTCTGTTCTCAAGAGGTTTCACAACCCTGTCATCCTCAACCTGGTTAGATTCATTGGCGCGTTGTATTATATCGTAGTGTGTGTGCAATATTGCACAATAATCCCTGCCGCTTTCTGTTGTCTTTGATCGACTAATTATGTTGATGTGCTCTGATGATTGTCTGTATGGGTTAGGCTGCGCAGGTTGGTGGCGCCCGCTGTGGAAATGGCTTTGTAGACGATGGCGAAGAATGCGACTGTGGACCGGTGCGTTTTCAATACATTTCTCAGGATTACTATCTACGTTGTCTCGTTCTGGAACAGTTGGAACACTAGAAATAATGCTTTTTTTATTTCATTCGTTCTATGTGTTGAAACTGTAGTCTAAGACTTAACCAATCTGTGGGATTGAATGGGCCTAGCTAAATCCTGAACAGAGAGTTAAGTAGTCTATATTAAAGATTTTCGTAATGATTTAAGTAGTTTATTACAGGCTATCATTAAGATAAAATAATCAAAAATAGTTATAGTCGTAAATTTGGAGACTGTGCCCATGAATACATGTAACACAGCGCCTTTTAAGCGTAGGCCCTATCTACAAGCGTGCTGAATTAATCAGCTCTGAACAGTGTGCATAAAATTCGTGTATGCCCGAAACCATGAGCTAGTTACCAGCAGCCTATTGCCATGAGTTACACATATATGTATAAACACTATAAAACACTGTGTGGTTTTATTGTAAAACAGTCGGATCTACCAGTCGGTTGCAGCAAATGTTGCAGTAATTGCAAGCTTTTCCAAGGTGCTCAGTGTGCCGCTGGAATGTGTTGCGATACTCCAACATGCAAGGTACAATCAAGCACTTGCGAGTTCTTCTATTATGTGTTTACCATGTTTATGTAAAATTAATACCTTCTCGTTTTTACTTGTCAAAGTATGTGGGTGTTGTCTGTTTATCCATACATTTATATGTACAGCAATATTTTTTTCTATACCTTTCAAAGGTTCCTAATAAATGACGAAGCACAGGCAAACCCTGCAAGGTAGCAATGCTAAATTAATTCATTCATTCATTCTTACGGTTCTTCTGGTAGTCTAAGAAAAGCAAACTGCAGAATGTTCAGTGGAAGATCAGTTTCATTTTTATTTCGTTTAAATTTTAAAGTCTAATGAATCGTTGACATGTTCACAGTAAACCTACATGCTACTGTAGTTACACATGTAGGAGTGAAAGTATATGTTTAATATATAGGTCCTAATGGAAGTCTGAGAATAGTTCAATTCAACTATTGTTTATAGAGGATGGTAATGCTCTAATAAAAACTTACAGTTTCACAATGCTACGAAACTCTGCCGCAACAGTCGCGATGACTCCTGTGACGAAGACGACTTTTGTTCTGGAAAAAGCAGTGAGGTAATTATTCTCATTCGCAACAGATCCTGCCTTTGGTCTTATCTGTTTGTCTCTTCTTGCATAAGCAAACTTATTTAAAGTAATAATTCTTTTTATCAAGATGTGTCTTCTACTGAAAAATTAAAAAAATATTGGATCTGTTTGGACCTATTCAATTTTAATTTTTCAATTTTTGATTAATGGGCTTCTCATATTCGCGCAGTTATATATATATATATATATGCGCTTTTAGATACATAGGCCTATGCGCTAATTTTCATATCTATTTACTTGTCTATTGTAACTTAGTATGGGCTTATAACTATCCAACCAGTGGCGTCAATCTGGTTTGAAATCTGGGCGGGTCTTGGAACCGGGTTAAATTAACTCGACTATGCTATCAGAATTCGTTCTATGAAAACATTTGATCGTTTTAAGAATAATTACAGAGAATACCTAACCTCTTCTACTATTGAATAATACTGCACTCAGGCAACATTGACCGGGTTCTTCTAGTTAACTAGTTAAGTTAACTGTTTCGTCAGCATAATTAACTGTTTCGTCAGCATAAAGTAATCTATTGACTGATTGATTCGATGTTGTGATAATCTTAGATTAACCTGCACAATTATTTGTTTTTGAATGCATGGTTTGGTCCTGTTAGCGGGACCTATCGGTTTCTTGGAGGCATCCCTTCTCCTGTTTATATCAACCACAATGTCATGTTGTTATTAGTGTTTTGTTTATCTTACTTTGTATATGGTTGAACGACCAAATAAAAATGTGTTGAATTTGAATTTGAATCTTCTGCGGGGTGAGAGTATGTTCGAGGCAGCGTAATGAATGCTCTTTCGAGAGTTTCTAAAAGACTCTAATTAGATGTCCAGATAACTCGGTAGCTAATGGAATCTAATCAAAAGTATTTTGTTGCACAATCACGGTAAGGATATATGCAACTTATTAAATGTGCCTATTCTGAGGAAACCATACTCGATAATTATAAGCTTATTACAATCCAATCCTCCAGTCGAAGCCTATTTATGGAACTCGGAAACTAGTATACGCTCGACAAGCAAGTGCGAATAAATTACCTAAATGAATTTTTCATTTTATGAATATCCACACACTGTTACTTCCATGTCCTGTGTACTATAGAACATAAAGTTAGTTTACTGCAAAGCTCTATTCTCTATTCTATAAAATAATGCTCTATTCTGCGAGATGTCTTTCAACAGGTTTTCAAAATCTCTGATTTTGAATCTAGTAATAATTATTATTAAGTTGCTCACATTAGGACTATTCGTGAGTGTAGACAGCGCTACTCACTAAAACAACAGTAAAATAACGTTGGATGTTGTCATTTTACAGCCGTCTCTACTCAAAAGGTTACCTATATAATGATGAATATCAACGTATTGCATGTATATTCAACTAGTTGCTAAATAGGCTACTCAAGCATGAATTGCGCAAATTATACAATGAATGACTTATAATTTCAGTGCGAAAATTCGTATAAACCAGACTGGGCCAATTGCACAGATTTCGCCAACGACGTAAGAGATATTAACACATTAGAGCTCTAATGTTGACGATTATGTTAATCTTTTGTGTGCTCGTCTAGATTTTTAAATTCCTATTATCAACGCTATTTAATAGGCTAAATCTTTGCTCTTCGTAAGTATAGTTCACTGTCTTCTTCAGAACGCTATCATCTAAAGAAAACATAGGCGCTATTTTGCACTGGACATTTTGAACCAATTATTGATTCACGGCAATGGATTTAAGCTTTCGTTAATTCATTCATTTCATTCATTCTGGAGACTTATATAGCGCCTCTTCAAAGACACTACTACTCAGACGCTCTCCCAACCCAGTCACGGATAAAGAAGTTTTATTATTAAAACTATAATCAGGCCAAAATGGTCTGAGGACATCTTCAATAGAGCTGTAGCAAGTATTGTATAATATATGAAGTAAGGGAATTTTTACATGGGTAGGCCTATTGAGTCCGTGTTTTCACGATCTGACTAGATAGGTCTAGCTGTGTCGGTTCCTGTTATATAATTGTTTCGTATATTCTTAGACTGGCTACTGTAAAGAAGGTTTCTGCAATACTATCAACACCCAATGTCGATTTGTGTGGGATAATGGTAGGTTACGAATTTTAGTAAAACCTCCTAATTAATTTGATAATTCATTATTAAAATTAAATCATCAGTGCATGTAACATTTTACAGGTAAACCTTCTGACAAGCGAACATTTAGAAGTTGAATAATTTCACAAAAAAATCTGTCCTGCGTAGAGCTATTATTTTTCAAAAGAGTTTATATTCATTCATTCATTAATTCATTCATTCAAGGATTTATATAGCACCCCTTCAAGAAAACTACTCAGAGGTGCTCCCGACTCCAGCAAGGTCAAAAAGAACAGTTTTCAATTGATTATATATTGATATTTATATTCCGCATCCGCTTTAAGTTAAGTAAAATTAGCTAAGGAGGTCATTTTTTAAATTTTCTAATAATTACTCAAGCTTTAACGGGCTTAATTTCTGCATGCATATCATTCTAGGTCTACGTGTATAGTTATTGTGCTTTCGAGTTTTGAGTAAGTTTACAAAGATCCTCTCAAAATCTATTTACGGTGTTTGGTTACTCACAGGTTCTTGGTTTTTACCTTTGTCTTTGTATTGCTCTTGTCTCTATCCCTTGTATGGCTCAATGCATACGTCTTGCTAGTTGTATGTCTACGATTCTCACCAGACAATAGGCTGCTTCTCTCAGTTCTCTGTTTCTCTTAGTACTCTGATTCTCTGCTTCATTGTCTCAGTAAACTGAGAGAAACTAATACCCTGCTTCTCTGTTTGACTTAGTACGCTGATTCTCTACTTCTCTGTCTATCTCGGCACTATGGTAGCCTGCTGCTCTGCTTGGCTTAATACGCTGAGTCTCTCCTTCGCTTTTTGCCTTAATAAACCGACTCTCTCGTTTTGGCGTGATTGCCGCTTCGTTTGAGGCACCATCTGTTGATGTGGCGTGCAGTGCGCCCTATAAAGTGGCGCTATAGAAATTGCTCTTTTGATTCCATTAGATGAAAATATAACTGCTTTATGTCCATGCAGAATATAAAGCAGCCTCAGATTCCTGCTACAACAAGAGCCTCAATTCAGCTCAACAAAACAAGAATTCGTTAGTATATGTTGCATTTTACTAGTTGTTTTTGCTTATAAAAAGATGCTTAATATGTAACAATCACTTCCTCGTTTCTATTCGATATTTGTTGAATAAACTTGACTTAAATCACATTTAAATAGCTTAAATTTCTTTTAAATCACTTTTCATACTTGTATAGCACCCGATGAGTGACAAGCGAATGGCCAATAACACCGTTAAGCCCATTAGAAATATGTATACTTACAAATGTACATGTACAATTTTGTACATGTACATGAATATAGGCTATATGTACTCTTTACTTCCTGACTTAGTATTGAACATTTCTCTTTAGATGAGTATCTCTGGGATACTTTTAAAAGCAAATCTTGCTAAAGAGGAGTCATTGCCAATTTTCGAATCGTGCCGATTTCTTCTGGTTTTAGAACAGCGATGCTAAACCAAAAGTGTCAAACTCTGATCTGCGGTGGCGACGGCAAAAATGCAGGACTGCACAGTGGAAGAAATCCGCAGCGGACTTACTTGGGCAAAGACGAATGCCTGTGAGTATAAGACAACCTAAAGCAATCGTATATTTACATTTGGCTGATTCAAGATTATATAAGATGATAAGATGATACCAACAGATATAAATCGCCAAAAACTAGAACTAGAGTTTTGTTCCGTCTGACCAGGTCCGAACCATGACTCTAAATGTATACTCAAGTATCAGGATAATTTCTTAAAAATTAAGTCTGATTTTTAAACCAAATTTTATAAATATGGTCGCATCTATATAGTGTACAGGAACTGCGGTGTGTCAGTTCTTTCCTTTCAATAAACGAATATTAATTATAATCTTGGCCAATGAGCTTTTTCAGTTGCTGGACTAATATTTTAAGCTTAGGCTACACCCTGTCCGACCTACCATACTACCTTCATTGTAAGCGCTTAAATGACTTCTCTTGTGTTTGTGCGATAGGACTGGACGATACTTGGAAGCGGAACGAGCTCTTCTTGGTTTGTCTGGAACGATGATGGTTGAAGACGGAACGAAATGTGCTGAGGATAGCGCATGCTTTGCCGGCGAATGCCTTCCCAGATCGACTGTCGTCGGGAAAATGGTAGCTACTACATTACTACACTTAACTACATTAAGCACTTCATGTGCAATGTTAGACAATGATAGCTCTGAATCACATGAAACACATTATACGGTATGCAATTTTGTGTTTTGTCAACAGGACTATGAAACTGTTAATAATTGGGTAAAGAGACCATTATTTGCCGGATCATAGCATAATTATTGAGAAACTAAAGTTACAAATGTCCTTCATTATGTAACCAATCCTTCTTGGATTGCGTTTCAAGCCTCGCTTAGAAAGATCTTAAATTTACATCAAATAAATGTATAATTTACTCAGATTAATTTTTGTAACCTTTATAATAACTTACGCACTCTTTATAGTTTATGAATAGTAATTTATTTTCTTTTAAATTTTCAGAAAGCCGAACCAGCTTTCGAAATGAAAGTAAGTCAAACAATCTATCGTAAATTATTGTATCATTTCGGCAGAATCGTCACTTTAATATAGGCCTAGTACTCGATAAGAGACCTGCATAATCTAAATGACATAATATGTCATATTATTAAGCAATGATGATGCGTTGTTCTACAAAACAATGCGGTGCAATATAACATATATTTAAAATATACTTTGCTGATTGATTCCTTTATGACGCGCATATTTCGTATCCTGAGTTTTATACTACTATTAGATTTGAATAAATCGTAGTTTATGCCCTTGCGTGAAATAGTTTTTAGTAGTGTCTGTATTTATACGGTGCGTGTAAATAAAAAAGTCTCTTAAAGGTGTTGAGATAGAGCGGTTTAACGGCTCTTAAGGAGATACAGATTAAAGATTATGTCAAGTATGCAGGTTACTCCTTTCTTAAAGGACTAAAACTTACTTGTGTATACAGTCTATAATGCAAATACGTTAATCAACTATTGAATTGGTTTTGTGACTTTGTAGACCGCAAGATGTGGCGATGGAAAGGTTGATCCCGGAGAGGACTGTGATTGCGGACCTGAGGTTAGTTCGGTTTAATTTAAGTTCGAAAGGACACTTGTGGTAAAAAGTAAAAGTGGTTTCGAGCGCCTGAATCCTATCTTATTTGACTTTCTTTCACTGGTTCGTGTCTGTAACAGTGCTTTATAAATTTCAATGTAGTTTAAATGCTTCTTAATCTTCAGTTGGCATGCCGAAGTCACGTAGTTGAGGTTGTCAGGTTCATAACAGCAGCTATTGCAATGGCCGATTATAGTTAAGTATACAAACCTGTGCTTCTGGTAAGCACGCTAGTACATGTATAACTTTGCCGATAACGATCACATACATAGATAATTATTATTTGAGGTAGACTACTGCACGATCAGACACTAATAGAAGTGTCCGAACTCTCACAGACTTGGTGTAGTGTGACTGTAACGGCCTTGTAGGGTAATTGTTGTTCACGGTCATTAGTGCATCTATCGTCGAACCCTGCAACTTACCGGTAACCGATTCGGATGCAATAGCAGGTTCTTATGTGTAAGCAGGATGCTTCACAAACTGTGGTCGCAATTGTTCATCGTGTTATTGCAACCGTGTTGTTTAGCTGCAGCGTTAGCAACTGTATCTGCCACCGCTAAGGCGCTAATCAGGGGCGTCCTCAGGGAAGAAGAGGTGACATTTGTCCTCACCCGCCATGGATTTTGCGCATATTTTACCAAAATGACTTTTTTTAGATTATTATTATTGGGATTTTTAATGCAGCAACGCACTTAATTATTGAGGTGATTTCTTGACCAATTTTTAACCTATGACATTCCAAGCGAAAACGTCATTTTGTATGAGTGAATATAATATTATCGAATTTTTACTATTAGGGGGGGTCTATCTAGATTCTATACAGACTGAACTAGTCAAGATAACCTGAAAAATGTAAAACTTACGCCACATTGCCCTTGTATCACTTAGCAGTTTTATTTTATTTACAAACGTTAAACTTTGCTACATATCTATAGACTTTGCTCCTTCCTTGAAAAATTCCTACGGACGCCCATGCATCTAATAGTTCAAGTAGCGCATGAACCAGTAATAAAATGGTAATGGCTTTGACTACCTGACTAAGTCGATGACCAAATAGAATAATAGATGAATGTTCTAATTAATCTTTGTAATTTCATTGTAGCAATGCGAGTGTTGCGAAATTATGACGTGCAAGGTAATGTCTATATTCTGTCACCTTCGGTGTAATTAATTACATGTACGTCTGAAAAATTAAATAAATCAAGAAAGTCTTTTCTTGCCAACCACAAAAAGCAATCTTAATTGCTTGATTACAATAGAAAGCCTAGAAGACTTAACTAACAATTGTAATATCTTCAAGTAGTACTAAGGAACCAATATCATCGACGTTTGACTATGTAAAAAGTATAGGTGAGCACTTGAGATGGCCAGTCAAGGAAAATTAAGGAGGACACAATTGTAGTAAATCGGGCTATAAATAGAGAAAAGAAAGAGAATTCACAGAGGCCAAAAATCATTTAGGCCTACTCAATTTCGATTTGTTAGGCTATCATGAGAAGACACTATTTTTAGGTAGGCTATTAAATCGGGATGATAGTGGCATGATATCAAGCTGGGATAAAGCTCAGATGGACGCTGGTTCAATGCCCGCTAGTCCCGCAAACGTTCCACTCCATAGGGAGGACTACATAATGAGTAGTAACGGGACTGGTGAGCGCTTTACAGGCAGCCATACCGTTAGATTGGCTTTTGTTAAACTTATTAAACTTGTTATCGCCATTCTGCAACTACAGTAACATATAATCTTACTGTGTACTTGTCAGTTTTAAATAATGAAGAAGCATTATTACCACCATTTTCTGTTATCGCAGTCTGTTGACTCAGTGTAATTAAACAGTTGATATAAAACTCCAGAATTGCAGCATATATAATTATGTCTTGGACATCAGCGTCCATGGGAGTATATAGGGAGATTACGGTTTCAAAGTCCAGAGATAAAAGCTAAAAATTTAGGAAAATACGACCAGCGTTAATGCAGCCCCAACTCTAAGACCCTCATAAGGTATTGGTTCTGGTTAGGCCTACGTCATAGTCAACGTATGATATTTTCATTCACAGAAGCAGCTGCTGCGTTGGCATGCAAGCAATCCTAGTCTTACAAATTGTGTGTGTGCATTGTTCAGATTAGACCGAAAGACTTTTCGTGCATTGGGTTCGGATGCGGATTGTGTGATGGAAAATCAACAGACGTGAGTATTTCGTCATTCCAGATTCTGTTCTTGTAACTTCATTTTAATTACTCCGCGTGTGATACGGTGGTCGATTGGTTACAGCCTTCATACTGTAATGCGGAAAGTAAGGGTTCAAGTCTCGACCGAGGCAGTCACTAAGTAGGGACCTTGAACAAGTCCTTCCTCAATGAACTTCTAAACTTCGGAAGAAACGCAACAACAAAGGCATATATTTTGCCTTAGTGTATTGTACTATTAGTTGAGCGAAGCACTGCTTATTTTCAAATCACTTGATCAGGTGAGATCCTATGCCAGCAACAGCTAAGCAAGGTCAACATCGATTCCATCAATCCTCTTGGCAGCACGGTCAAATTTCAATCTAGTGTCATCAATCTTGGAGTTTCAATCGATGGTCCACTTACAACGAGAGATCATGTGCTGCGAATCTGCCGAACGCCAGTCTACCAACTTCGTCAGTTGCGTGTCATCCGAGGGTCGCTTTCAATTGAGACCTGTAGGCCTACAGTTCTCGTTCACGAATTTGCCTCAAGTAGGCTGGACTACTGTAACATCTTGCTTGCAGGATTAAGCAATGAACTTATAAACAAACTAGGCCTACAGTCAGTTCTTCGTTCGACGGCCCGCCTGATCCTGAGAAAGCGGAAGTTCGATCCCATTTCGGACAATCTACGTCACCAATTGCACTGACTTCCAATTCGTCAAAGAATCCAGTATGAACTTGGTGTTCTTGTCTACAAGCGCCTGCATGGATATGCTCCTTCATACCTTGCCGACAGGATTTCACCAGTCGGCAATGAATCCCAGCGTCTATGATCGGTTGCGCGTGGAAATCTTGCTGTTCCTCGAACACGGACAGTTCGCGTGGGTCCGCGGAGCTTTACAGTCTCTGGCCCAACACTATGGAACTCGCTGCCGGTAGAACTTAAAACTGCGCAAATCTCATTGAAACTTTTAAATCGATACTGAAAACTTATTTATTTACAATAACCTATAATCAGTGATCATTTTGTAACATATCTAAATTCCTCATGTTAACCTGGTTTTAATTATGCAAGAACTGTACAAACCCCTCCCGTAATGGACTTTCTATAAGGGAGGGCTATATAATGATCTATGAATTGAATGCCACCGCTAACCGCCCAATTTGGCCCCTGAAGTGGCACTATATTAATTAACGATAATTATCTATCACAACATTGGCCAATTTTATTGTTCGTAAACTGTTGCCCACAATTTAATTAAACCCCTATTACAACGTCATAAGCACATTAGGTGGTCGAAACTGTACATAAGACCCTTATTATGTTGTTATGCTATGTTAGTAGATTTGCACATTAGCATTCGTAAGTCTACGCCTGTTACTATTGACGTGAACTTTTGTCCACAGTGCAATGGACCCTGGGGTAAGGCCAGCGACTTTAAGCTCTGTTCAGCAGAAAATACAAATGAAATCTGCTTCGATGGTGATTGCCATGAGTTGTCAGTGACCTGTGCAGCTCATTTCTGGTTGTGTGAGTTTCTTCTATTACTATCATGACACATTCACGCCGAATGAATTTTTACTTAACTAAAAATCGAGTGCCAATAGGATCACAGAAAAGTACACAAAGTCAGTGCTATTCAAACTGCGGTACCGGCCCTCGGATGTTTCTTGTCGTGCCGCGGATTGACACCTGAAATTTATATTTTGTATCGTGCATTCTGTACAATATGTAAATATGGTACAGTTTTCATATTAACATTAATTGTAAAAAGTACTAATGAACATCGTTCTTCAACTAAATGAGGCTCTTTTATTATACACAGTGATTAAATAAAAAGTAAGCCAAACGGTTTATGTCATATATATATATCTGTTGCCTGATCCATATCATAATAAAACTTTCCAGATATTTTGAGAATTCAACCAAGAATATGACTGAAAAACATCTTAACATTTTATTCAATAACTAAAAAGCTATGAGTGCTTGAACACTACCTGCCAAAATTTACATTTAATTTTTTCAGATTTTTTAACAAAACTTTCGTAACATTGGTACTTTTTACATGATATTATCTTTAATATTTTTGTGAAGAAATTTTTCAGGAGTTCCATTTGCTTATTTAATTAAAGAAGATGTTCGAAATGTCCTCCTTCTGTTTGCACGCAAGCCCTGAGGCGCTGGCGCTGTTGTGCAACGCTGCAACTTCATTGTTGATAATCCTCTGATTAATTATTCACAGCCGTCCAGATAACAGACTTCATTCCTCCCACATTATGGCCTCCGAACGGTCCAGATTTGAATCCTGTCAATTATAAAGTGTGGAGCTTGATGCATGAGCAAATCTACCACACACCAATCTTTGATGTAAACGATCTCAAGCAACGTTTGTTGGATGTGTGGGCGGCTGTGGATAGGAGGATTCACTCATATCTTTTTATCCATTGAATAAAATGAATCCATTGAATAAAATGGATCCATTGTTGCGATGTGTTGGAATCATATTGTTGGTTGAATTCTCTAAATATCTGCTAAGTTTTAGTATAATATGGTTAGGCATAAGATAGATATGACATAAACAGTTTGGCTTACTTTTTATTGAAACACCGTGTACTGTCACATGAACAGTTTACCGTCATAATTATAAGTTCAAATTGCATGGACAGATGAACGCCAAATTAATAATGTCAAAATATGTTTATTTCTATAAACAATCTATAGATGCCATAAGTAAATTACAAAAGCGCCATGACAAAGCAAGGACCAATGAATAGCTTTTTAGCAAGAAAAGTGCCTAGTTCCGGAAATAGCCAGACATTTTTAGAATTACAAGAACAAAGCACATAAAGCGATCTTGATATTCTTTCTTCTTTCGGGATGCACTTTCTACGCTAGAACTAAGACTTGATGAGCTTGTTAACGAAAACCAGGCACATTGTTGACATTAATTTTTGCTGGGTTAAGTGTGGAATTGTAAATAAATAAATTACGTTTAGGATTCTTAATTGATTAAATGAATTGATTTAATTGATTAAAGTCCTGGCTGTAAATAATAACAACATGCGTCTGAAATGGACACGGTGTGTATGTAAGCCCCTATTAACTTCAATCTTTTTAAAATGAAATTTAATTACGAAGGGCCTCGCAGCTTCGGCGCTCGAGGTTACTGGTCCGCGACACAAGAAAGTTTGAGAAGCACTGCATTAAGTAATAGCAGTGCAATTAACAATTCAGACGACACTTTGATAAATGTTTTTTTTTAATCTCATGTATGATTGCTCTGCATTCGATATTTTTCTGTAATGAACTAAATTATTATTTAGCCATTCAGAACTTTGACTGTAATACTGTGATATAGTCGTGAGAACACTATGCAGAGTCAGAGTTTAATTTACAAGTCAATTTAGAATTTTAAAAGTTCGGTATGCAGTAAGATATCATGATTAGCGTATTGCCTGAAGCTACAGGGGGATTTATGAATAAGTCTTATGCATAATGACTAATCTATAGATAAGCCTACCTGATTAAATTTGGTCATTCTATGTTTAATGTGAAAATGCAGCTGACGCTGTGAACAGTGCTCAGAGTCGGAACGCTGGTCAAGCCTCACAAAACTACAACTCAGGAGGATTCTTCTTGCTTGACTCCAGTAGCAGCTCAAGAGTATACGAGGAATATAGCGCGGACGAGGCTGATGGGTTAGTAAAATATTATAATCGCTCTGTGGAGGTGGTGTTAGTGATGACGATGATGATGACGATGACGACGACGATAATGATGATGATGGTGATGATTATGATGCCGACGACGACGACGACGATGATGATGATATGTGATTTGCAATTTAACTTGATGCGATGATTTGTTTAGTCTAGTTAAGAAATAACATTGCCTGACATTGTTTGATCTTCTCAAATGTCTTTGATAGTTCTTCTTTAACCACAATTAGGGCATCAGAATGCTCTCTTGAATTATTGTGTTGTACACAGGTGGCCCTAGCCTGCGGAACAATGACCCTTTTTGGGCTGCCCTCTTGTATCCAATTGAATCTTTCGTGATTTTTAATGCATTACTTTTTACTATGTTGTAAACGCTCGTTTGGTCGACAATAAAACAAATTTAGAGGAAAAGATGTTTTTATGTCTTGCTTATGCTGAACGTGTGTGTACCATTCCTATCGATACAATCTTACAAGAGCTTTAACAGCTGCTGTTGAATAGGAAGCGCTGTAGCTAAGTTCAGGTAGGCCTATAATAGTTGATGTTTAGACCACTGTGTCATATGTGCTGTTGCTACTGCTATAGAATGTTTGGGATGTTACCCATGGTATACAGTTACTGCTGTGATTATTCGCTTGGCAAAAATCAAGCAGAGCTAACGTCTTTGAAATGTTACTATGCAGGATGTGTGGAATTGCGCATTGCCAGAAGGCGCAGTATATGTATCCGCCGCGGTACTTCGTACAAGACGGTGACCAAAATCTGGTGACACGCTTTAGTCGTGGTGGTGCCGAGTATCCTGTGAAGCAATTCTCCGCAGATGGCGGCTCTCAGTAATGATAATCTATCTTAATATGTTACTAGAATTAACTGCTGGCGGTAACCACACCCTATATGCAAGGTTCTTGGGAGTGTGCCTACGCTAAAAATGCCGCACAATATAGCATATGTGTAGGGTAATATCTCGTGCATGATGGACGACACAAAACAGTAATGCGGAAGGGAAGAACTCCATGACTTAGTAAGGGTCAAAGTATTATGGTCGTCTTCATTGGACTCGGAAGGTAGAAGACGTTGTTGAATGATAGTGCCAATCCCAAGCCCAAAGAAAAAGGAGGGTGACTAACAAACAATGTGGTGTGAAATTATTTTGACGTAGCCCAATCATGAACCATAATATGGAGTGTAGTTCTAAATTTGCTCTTTAATAAGGGACTCATAAATTATAAGCTATGTGCAATTGTGCATGATAATTTTTACTGGTATTTTCGCGTGAGTTGGTCGCGGATTACGCCGACATTTACTTTTTGATTATGTCTTTAAGTACGCTATTTTATTTTACCACATGAAACCTCGGACTATGTATTCCGCCCAGTAAACACTGACACTAGTCTTACGTGCGTAAAGTTGACCAATGTTCTCCGTAGGCTGTCCATCGTTATGCCATTGTTGTCCAACATTGTTTTAGCGTCGCGCAGTAATACCAACAATTAGGCTATGTAAACAGGACAAGTCTTTCCAACCACTGGACAACAGTGGAAAACTACTAAACAATATTAAACAACGCTGGTACAACAACGACTTACGTTAGGCGGAATAATATCTAGAACAATTATTTTTCTATAGCCATTAATATAGGCGATCGCTGTTTTTTTACAGGGTATTGTACTATAGTCCTAAAGGTCCGTTCACTGTGACATTACCCAGCGGTGAGAAAACCACTGTCAGTATGTACGTTCCACTAATGCCCGACGAAGGACAAGCGTGCACGCTTCCAGGAAAAATACCAGGCGTAAGTAAACACCTCTGTTCGTCCTCAACCTATCAAATTATGGACAGGAAGGAAAATAATTGCAAAATCAAATTATTTGACCGAAAGAAAATTAGTTGATTGCAAAGTAATTTTGTTGTTTGCTTCTTTCGATAGGTTTACTTTTACACATAACCGAATAAATAACTCTCCATTTTGAATGAATTAATGTAAATTTTATTTTAACATGCGACATTTAGGGAACTGAATTAGAGTGCTTGTGAGGAAGTTCGACACCTTAAGCATTTTTTTAAATATCTCGCACTAAACAACACACAAAGTTACAAACGAAGTACCTGTCAGTTCTCCAATTTAGTATCTTACATAAGCCACACCAACTGTAAGGTTCGTGTTACAGTTGCTGGGAGGACAGACAAAAGAAAGTAGGCCTCCAAAGTGTCGACTTCCCCGAATATGGAGGGAAGTTCGACAGATACAATATGTCCAGGGCTTCTCATATTTGGCCCTCCTAAATGACCCGCATAACGGGGGTCTGTGCGGGCCATAATTGGCCCGCCTTGCCGCCGAACATGCGCCGCAAAGCTACATTACTTTGATTTACTAACTTGAAAGTCCGTGACATAATAACAGTGTCTAACTGGAGACCAAGGACCTGTGTGCACAGGACCGGAAACTTAATGTATAAGTTTGTCACCCTAAATTCTGGGCGATAATCAGGGTTTCGGAAAATGTCTAATCTCTTTTACATAACAAATGCATTCAAGTTATTATGCTTATGAAGGCGAATCGACGAACAATTATGTTAGCGAAGTAAAGAATTGTCTCCGGAAATTCAAGACACCATAATTAATGTAAAAACATTTTTTTTAATTTTGAGGCGCCATCTATGTTCAAGTGTAAAATCGGTGCACAGTTTTAGCTTGAGTAACCATTCC
>Ga0081606_1000511_pt1 | contig 15806 bp, 12 predicted proteins | sample EareggfetidaYelm_FD_71127 | JGI IMG/M metagenome (GOLD analysis project Ga0081606, IMG submission 71127) | Earthworm egg capsule microbial community from the University of Washington, USA - E. fetida Yelm (SPADES assembly) (version 2) | ecosystem: Host-associated > Annelida > Reproductive system... | reverse complement strand
TGTCATAACCCGCGGCGTATTTACCTCGGTGAAGGACTTGGGGCGAAAGCTGATGCGCTACATCCGCGAACACCACAAGAATCCCAAGCCCATCAAGTGGAAGTACGACGATCCATCACGGCGTATTCGACAGGGGCTTATTCAATGATGCAGTGAACTAGGGCTGGTGGAGGTCGCTGGGCGCCTGGAAGCCGTTGGCGCAGTGGCGGCACCAGTTGGAGCGAATTGATGAAGGCAATCCGAAGGCGCAGGCTGCGTCAACGACCTTCAGGAGGGTACGGCCAAAGGTGGGCGGCAGCGTTTCAGGGTGTGCGCGACATCGTCGTGAACGTCTTGAGCGAGGCCCGAGAATGGGCCATTTTGGGGACATGAGGAACGAATCGATGGCAGATGCTTTTCACTACCCACCGGATTTGCTCGAGCTGCTCGTCGAAGCGTTGGGACGACTGAACAAGGGGAAAAGGGCGGTCGTGCTGTTCCTGCGCGGCGCCGGCGTGGACGAGGCGGATCTGTCGGAGGTGGACCAGATCGTGAAGACCGCGGCGGACACGATCAGTAAGTTCGAGATCGCACGCCGCGTGCTGACGAAGGTCAACGCGCGGGGCGACAGCGGGCTGCGGCCGAGGCGGGAGATCATCAAGCGCGTGGTTGAGATCGAGGACTTCTCCAACTGCTGGCCGGAGGATCAGCTCAAGGCGCGCGGCCTCGTTGCGGCGGTGCGCGAAGCGGTGAATAAGAAGGACGCGTTCACCCGCATGCAGCAGGAGCGAGACACCGAGCGCGAGGGGACCCTCGCGCGCCAACGGGCCGAACAGTCCGCTGCCGCCGAAAAGCGCACCAGGATTGACCAGATCAACACGAGGCTGTCTGCGCTGTTCGCGATGAACGATAGGCCGCAGGAGCGGGGCAAGTTGCTGGAGGGCGTCTTGAACGACTTGTTCCGCGCGTACGGCATCGGCGTGCGGGAGGACTTCCGACGCAAGGATCCCGACACCGCAGTGGTCCTGGAGCAGATCGATGGGGTGATCGAGATCGACGGTACCGTCCATCTCGTCGAGATGAAATGGCTCAATGCTCCGGTCGGCACCGGGGAGTTCTTCCCGCACCTCGGGCGCCTGTTCTTGCGCGCGAACGCGCATGGCCTATTCATCTCGTCGGCCGGCTTCACCGAGCCTGTGGTCAAGGAGTGCGCCACCGCGCTCGCTCAGAAGACCATGGTGCTTTGTTCGCTGCAGGAGATCGTCATGCTTCTGCAGCGCCAGGATGACCTGATTTCGTTCTTGAAGAAGAAGTCGCACGCGGCAATCATCGACAAGAACCCCTTCCTTTAGATCCTCTCTTGAATCACCAGCTCCAGGTCAGGGTGCGCGCGGCCAATCTTCGGGGACGAGCTTCAATCCATCGCGCCAGCGCTCGCGCAGGGCCTGTTGGAATCGCACGTCGTCGCTAAAGTCCGGGTGATCGGTGATGATGACCTGGAGCTTGCCTTTCAGGCTGTCCACCACGTCGAAGATCAGTCCGAAGAGGCGCTTGACAGCCTTGCGGTCCGCGTCGATCTTCTCCTGCGTCACACCTTCGGCCAGCACGGCGTCGGGTGAGAAGTGCGCCTGCGACAACTGATCCAGCAACAGGAACGCCGGGACTGGGCGATCACGGTTCGCGAACCAGGTGTGCAGCGCGAGATGCGCGACGATGTGGTAGCCCACATGGTTCTCGCCGCTGCCGATCTCGCGCATGGGGACCGGCCGTTCGGGCGTGTCCGCGACGATGGTCAGCGCGCGCGGATCGAGGCGCAGCGGGGAGTCCGAGTATTCCAGATCGATCTGCTTGGCATAGTCCGAGAGGTGCCGATTGACGTTGGACAGGCAGGACTCCATCTTCGCCTGGATGATGTCGGTGCTGACCGCCTCGTTGAGCTCCGACTCGCGCGTCTGCAGTTCCTTCAGCCGGCCTCGCTGCGCGCTGACATCTGGCATCTGCGGAATGTTCTCCATGTACAGGCTGATCCGTCCGAGTACCATGGCGCGCCGCGCTTCGGTGTCCGTGGCCAACTGGAGGCGCTGGTTTGCGCGTTTGACGGCGGTCAGCATGACGCGGTTGTCGTCCATTCGACGTCGCACGTCGGCGAGCTTGGTTTCGACGTCCTGGATCGCCGTCGTGATGCGAGGCGTTGCCGAATCCATCGCGCCGGTGCGCTCCCCGATGTAGTCCTGCGCTGAGCGCAGGTCGCCGATCGAAGGCACCTGCGAGGCCTCCGGCAGGCCCTGAAGGCACAGCGGACACGAATGCCCAGGGGCTTCGTGCTCGAAGACAGTCACGGCGTTGAGTCGCGCGGCGTGCTCCCGCGCCTCGGCGGAATAGCCCTTGGAGCTGCCCTCGAAGCTGCGCGCGCGCTCCAGCGTGGATTGCAGCGTCTGCTGTTCCTGTACCAGCCCGCTGCGTACGCTGGAGAGACGCCGGAATTCGGCATCCTCGCCGACCTCCGACGCCGCGGAAGGAAGCGGCGTGCTCTGGATGACGCGCAGGGTGTTGATCTTCTCCTGCCAGGGCGCGCTGTCGTCGAGCGTGGTCAGGCCCACGGCCTTCGCTTCGGCGAGCAGCGTGTCGGCCCGGCCTACGCCTTCGCCGCGGATTGCCGCGGCCTCGGCAAGCCTGCGCTCAATCTGGCGGATCTCGGTGCGCACGCGTTTGAGTTCCTGCTGCTGCGCGACGTAGTCGTCCGTGACAGCGCCAAGGAAGTAGGGCAGGGTGTCCTTGATCGCCTGCGCGATGAAGCGATCGCTGGAGCCGTGGAACAGGTGGCGGCGCTGCGCGATCTCGTTTTGCGACTGCAGGCAGAAGGTCAAGGCGTGGCTGATGGTGGCTGCCAGCGGAGCGCGGGTCTGGCCCGGAGGTGGCTCATGCAGGTAGTCGGACAGCCCGACCCAGGAGGCCAGCAGTGAGCGCAGTCCCTCCCGGTTGGTGGTCTGGCGCAATGCGCTCGCAGGAGGGATCGCCACCTCGGTGTCGGTCTGGACATACACAGCCTCGTTCGACTTGCCATCGCCCGGCGGCAACTGCCGCGCGACGAATGCCTGCCCGCGGCGCGTCTGCAGTAGCAGGCCGAACCACGCAACGTTGCGGCGTACCTTGCCTTCAGGGACATCAATCTCTGACGCCCCGAAGCAGTACTCGATGATGCCGAGGATGGCTGACTTGCCCGTGCGTGAGTCGCCCGAGATGATGTTGACGCGGCCCGGCTCGAACGGGACGACGCGGTGACGGCCATCGTGGCTGTAGGTCACGATGGCGCGGATTTGAATCATGCTTGCACTCCCACCAGCGCCAGCACGGTCGGGGGCGCTCCCGCTTTGCATAGCCAGCGACCCACGAAGGTGGCCTGGCGCATGCACTCCCTCACCTCGTCGCTCGATGCGCGGAGGTAGGCATTGATCTTCTTCGTCTGCGTGTCATTCGCTTCGAGCCGCCGGCCGTCCAGCGCCAGCAGCCCGTGCTGCGCGCCGAAGAGCAATGCCTCGCGCACGGTATCCCGTAGAACGAGCACGCCCTTGGCGACGGCCGAACGCTCCAGCGGGTGATCGTGCACCCAGGTGGCAAGTGATGTCGTGATCGTCCGGGGCAGTTGATCGCGCGTCTGGCCGCGCAACACCAAACTGGCACCCACGAACGAGAGCTCAAGAGGCAATCCCGTAGAGACGCCAGCAAGCGCCGTCGATTCGGCGCGGTAGCCGCGCGCGAGGTGCCATACCGCAATCGCGCAGAAGGCCGGGTTCAGCAGGTTTCGCTGCTCGATGGTGCGCTCCTGCCACGCCGTCATGCTGTCTTCCCTTCAGCCGACGCGTCGAAGATGGCTTTCAGCCGGGCCTCGAAGTCCGGGTGCCAGCCGAGCCGGCGATCCTCCGCCAGCATGTGCAGCGAGCCCCTGCACACCCAGGGAACGCTGACGCCGGAGCGGATGGGAAGGTGTGCGTCCTCGACCCACTTCAGGATGGCGCGTCCGGCCTGGGCCATTGCCGTCTCGGTAGCATCGGGTCCGAGTTCGTCGCAGACCTGCGCGTACTGCAGCTCCCACTCGGCATGCAGGCGCTTGTCGTACTTCTGGAGATCGGCATCGAACAGCAAATCATGGCGCGTCCACGCGGAGCGCTGCCGGAATGCCTGCAGGTAGCTGGTGATCGCGTTGCGGATGCGAAGCTGGCTGCCGCCGACGAGTTCAACCTGCTTGTAGAACGGGCGGCTCGAAAACTCCGGCAGTTGGTCGAGTGCGACCATGAGCGCGTCGAGTTCCTCGTCGATCGGCAGCGAATCCGGCTTGAGCGACTCCTGGATCTCCGAGATCTGGGCATCGATTTCTGCACGCGGGATGCCGCCGTCGGGATGGACCAGTTCGTTCAGCACGCGCTTGAACCACCAGCCTTCCAACATCTGCACCGACAGGTCCTGATGGTGCAGGGAAACGTGGTACAGCTCGGACTGCAGCTGATCGAGGATCGCGGCGGCGTCAGGTTGTGCCGGCACGACGTAGATGCGCGACAGCAACTGCTCCCGCTCGGCCTCGTCCAGGGCCAAGTAGCCCTCGAAGGCGCTCTTGAGATCGCTGTTGCTCGACGTGGTGGCAGCGTGCTTCAGTCGCTTGGCGGCCTCGGCGATATCACGTCCGGGGCCTTCGATGGCCAGTGCGGCGCACGCACTCCCCACAGGTGCCTCCGCGGTGGCGATCAGGAAGCGCGCCGCCTCGGGCGGCACTTCTCCACTGGCCAATCCGACCATCCAGACGCGCAGCGTCTTCCACAGTTCGGGACTGAGGTCGGTCAAGGTAGCGGCAACGTTGAGCGAATGCTTGGCTTGCAGGACCGCCGCGGGTTCGCCGCCGACCTCGAAACTGACGTCATCCAGCGTCTCGATGCTGACCGAGAAGTCGCTCACGCGGCTGCGGCGGATCGCCCACAGCAGGGCGATCCGGACTTGGTAGAGGTAGCCCACCATCGAGGCGCCGGCGCCAAAGGTGGAAACGCTGGGCGAGTTCATTGCGTCATGCCTCCTGAACGCCGGGGACCGGCGTGCCATCGCGAGGTGCTGGAAAGACCGGGATCGACTCGGGGAACTCCGCTCCGTAAGCCTGCAGCTCCGTGGCTTCCCACGGCACGAAAACAAGGTCCGTCACGCCTTGGCAGGCAATGATCTTGTCGAGTTTGGCAGGGCTGACGAAGGCCGCCAGGACGGGACCGTCCAGTTTGCGGACCTGGATCTTCTCCGTGAGCAGATGGAACGTGATGCCCTTGATCTGCACACGATTGTTGCGGTCCAGGCATTTGACCACGTCGTCGCCGAGCACGTCGCGCAGAGTGCCGTCGAACTGGGCCTTGGTGTGGACGGCCAGTCCCATGATCTCGGAGCGTCGGGACTGCAGCAACTCGCAGCTCAGACGGAAGGCCGCGCGCAATGCGTCCACATCTGGACCACTGGATCGCGTGTGGTGGCGCGCCAGTGTCATGGCGGTCCTTCCACCGGCGCGCCCTGGAAGACGGCCTGCAGCGCGGCGACGAGCTCGGTTGCAGTGGCCTCGTCGGCCAGCGCGGGAAACTCCTTCGCCAGCTTGTGCGATACCTTGCCTCCGTTGTCGCGTACCGAGCGGATGATGCGATCGATGTCGGTGTCGGGTCCTTCGATCACCTGCTTCGCGCGCTCGCGCGCAAGGCGAAGGCTGCGCAGATAGCCGGCCTCCTTGCGCATTTCCTGCTCGATGGTCACGCGCACGGTGTCGGCGACGTACTCGACGTGGTCGGTGAGGTCGGGGTAACGCCACGCGTTCAACGCATCCACGTAGCCGTCGAACTGCAGGTTGTAGCGCACGCCGTCCTCGGCCAACTGCTCCGGTCCGAAGTGCCAGGCGTCGGTATAGCGGCGCATCAGCGGCAGCGAGAACAGCTCGAGTATCTGGTCATAGCCGCGGCGCTTGATCACCGAACTGGTGATAGTCGCCGACACGGGCAGGATGAACGGCTCGGGTACGGCGCCATCCCGGCGCAGCACGTCGTTGACCAGGAAGCGAGAGATCCGCCCGTTGCCGTCCGACATCGGGTGGATGTAGACGAAGCCGAATGACAGCACAGCAGCGCGGACCAGGGCGGAGCCGCCCGCGGTACGGGCGGCGCAGTCGTGCAGTCCCAACAACAGCCGCGGCGTATCGTTCCAGTGCGGCGCAATGTAGTGGACGACCTCGTGGAACCCGTCGACTTCGCCGACGAACACCGGTGACCGCCTCACGTCATAGTGCGTGGCACGCGGCCCCAGGATCTCGGCTTGGAGTTCTCTCAGAGACTCCTCGGACAGGGGGTTTTCGTGCCGGCCGCACCAGCGCTCCATCGCGACGGCGAAGCGCCGCACTCGGTCGACGTGCTGCTCCTCGCGCTCGATCGCGAAACTGGCACGGCTTTCCTTGATGGTCAGCCATACGGCACTGCGCTGCAGGATGTCTGCACCGAACTCTGCCTCGAGGGCCGCCAAGTGCGCTGCGCAGCTGTACTGCTCGGCCTGTTGGACCTCCGCCGTGCGCAGCACCACCGGGCAGAACTCACGCGAGCCTGGCAGGTTGTCGCGCACCCGCCACCGCTGGATGTTGGTCGATTGGGAGGAGGTCAGGTAGATCTCTTCATCGAGCGCGGCCACATAGTTTCCGGCCGCGACGCCCGGAAAGTCGAGCATCCGTCCCGTGAGGTACTCGTAGAAGAAGCCGGCGCGACGAGCATATTGCCCCGTGGGTTCCGTGGCGATCCAAGCCTCCAGTTCGGTGGCGGGTGCGGCATCGAATAGCCGCGCGAGGAATTCCAAGTGAACGCCCTCATGCTTGAGGGCAAAGGTTAGGTGGCCGGCCAGGGACTCCGGAGGGCGAGCTGCCGGGGGATACTGCTCATGGACGTAACCGTTCTCGCGGACGGTCGCGCGTGATTTGCCGATGGCGCTGTCCGTGCGAAACGCCTGGACGGCTGCGACGCCGTACCGTGCGGCCAGCCAGCGATAACCGATCCAGTCAGACATTTAGAAACCTGGGCGGCAGCCCAGAAAACGATTAGATTCCTGCAATCTTGGTTAAATTTTGGTGAATCGTCAAGATTTCGATTAAGAAGGGGCAGATTGGACGGGCCGGCTCGTCCTGCAACCTGACGCGCGGAAGTTGCCGCCGGGGTGGGCGGTGTCGCCGAAGAGCCGAAGGAGGGCGACGTGAACGAGACCGATGATCTGAAGCTTCTTCGTCTTCAGGAAGAGAAGAAGTACATCAACACCGATTTCATCGAAGGTCTGGCTCGCCAGCTGATCGACGAACTCGTTCACTGGGCCACCCGGGAAATCTTCACACCGCGTGGAGGTGAACTGGCCTTCGAGATCACGCTTGGCCCACCGAATGCCGGCGTCGCCGTCAGTCCAAACCGCCCATTTCATCCACGGATGGAGTTTCGGTCGTCCCTGATTGCGGACATCTACGCCGACGCGTTCTCTATCGTCTCACGTCGACTCGCGGAGGAGACGGACACGTTGAACCATTTCAATGAGACGGAGCGGTTTCGAGATTGCCGCGTCCGATTCACCAGCCCGCTCCCGGAACTGTATGAGTCGAACGTTGCCGAGTTGTTCAGACCCGTTTGCGAGACCTTTGTGGCGCGGAACCTTAAGGGCAGGGACGACGGTAGGCAGCTTCGGCCCGACGATGTTCGGTGCCGGTTCATCATGTTTGAGTTGATGCTCGTGTGGACGTTCTTTCACGAGCTGGGTCATGTTGTACAAGGCCACTACCGGATGCACTCGAAGGGGCCATCGAAGGTTAGCGAATGGGGCCTTCTCGAGATCGAGGATCCCGCTCCAATTCATGCCAACCACGTTGGGGGCATCGCGTCTGCAACATCGGGCAAGGGCGTCGTCCCCGACCTCGTTGCGCAGGCTCGGGAACTCATGGCCGATGCCGAGGCCATGGATCTGACGTTGAAATACCTCGTGATGCGCAACAGGCTGAACTTTAACGTCTGGTACTTGCTGCTCTGCTCCATGGGATGCATGTTCCAGCGTTTCTACACCAGCTATCCGGCCAATCTGCAGCTGTCGCATGCTCGGCATCCCCATCCGGCTGTCCGTGACGAGGCGAGCCAGCTCTTGGGCATCAACTGGGTGGCCGACTACCTGGTCGCTAGCAAGATTGTCCAGCACCGAGAGGAAGGGGCGACGCCGCTGACGTACCTCAGCGTTCGGGCCTCACTCGTGACCGGGCTTTTTCGCGCGACCCGCATCGAAAAGCGCGACAGCCCCGATCACTTGCCCTCGTACATGGGCCTGATCCGTGATGGGGTCGACCAGCAACAGGCCTACCTCCGGGCATTGCTACCCGAGATTGAGCGGCAGCTCCCGATGGCTCTCGAGCATCACCTGATCGACATGCATTCCCTCGGATACTGGTTCGAGATTATTCAGGCAACTGCCAACGTGGCGGGCCAGGTTGACTCGCATGGGAACGCGCCATCGCAGTCGCACGCTCCTTTCAGGCCCGACGGAATGCCCCCGGTCGTCCATCGACCCAAGGGATGCGCCGACGTGCGCGGTTGAGAGGCCCCATCAGCCGACCGCGACCGCCTGCACGCCGGCCGCCGCCAGAAGTCCGTATAGCGGTGCAATTTTCGTTCTTGCGCCGCGCTCGGCGGTATAGGTAAAGACCACGCGCTGCTTCGCACGCGTGAATGCCACGAAGAATCCCGCCGTAGCATCCGCCGGTTCGCTCGTGTAGCTCCACCAGGCCGAATCGTCCAGGCCGACGAAGACGACGGTGTGGTACTCCAGCCCCTTGCTCTTGTGCAGGGTCATGAGCGGCACGGCATCGACGCCTTCGTAGGCGTCGAGGGTCGCGGACCAGCCGCGTGCGTTCGCAGCGCTGGCATGCAGGTGCAGGGCCACGCTGTTCTCGACCTGCGCAAGCCAGTCGCCTTGCCCATAGGGCGCATGGCTGGCGATGGGCAAGTCACGCCCCAGGAAGTTCATGATCGTCCGAACTGCGTTGCGGGCGGCTTCCTCGTTGGGGGGAGGACGCGGATGCTGCGCGCTGAATTGGCGGGCGAAGGCATCCAGGTCATTGGTCAGTCTTCGGCGCGCCCGATCATCGGCATGCGCAATTGCGCGCAGGTCGGCCAGCGCGTGCTGTGCCTCGTTCCAGGTGGATCCGGCACGCGCTGCGCAGGCCAGCCGCAGCATCAGCAGGACCAGCTCCGACAGCGGTTCGGTCAGCAGTTCCTGGAGCATCTGTGCACCCACGTAGGCGGCCTCGTTGCGCAGAGCAATGCCGGCGGAAGCGAAGGCGGGGGCCAGGAGTTGCGCGTAGTCTTCGGCCTTCTGGCGTACCAGCATCACGAAGTCGTTGGGCTGCATGCTGTGTTCGCGCATCTGCGATGCGACGTACTGGGCCAGCGTCCGGGCTTCGGCGTGGGCGGTGGGGAAGTCCCAGATGGCACAACAGGCGTTGGCGATGCTCGCTGCTGCTTTGGATTGAGGGTGTACCGAAGTCGTGTCGAGCGCCTGTGCCAGGACGTGCTGTATGCGAACGAGTTCCGGTGAGGACCGGTAGTTGCTCAGAAGCGGGATTCGCTGTGCGCCGAAGGATTGCTCGAAGGACCCGAACGGGTCGTCCATCGCGAGCGCAAAGCGCATGATCTGCTGTTTGTTGTCTCCCACCGCGGTCATGATCGTGGGCGTACCCAGGAAGATCGCATGGACGAGATCCAACTGCGCTTGTGTCGTATCCTGGAACTCGTCCATGAACACGTGCGAGTACGTCAAGGCGAGAGCGTTGCGGACGGAAGCATTAATGCGCACCACCAATTCAGCCAGGCGACTGAGCATCGGAAAAGTCAAATAGCTGCGCGCTGCTCCTCGCAGTTGCTCGTCCCAGAACCGCTGGCCGGCCCAGCGACCCACGTTGGTGGGTCTCCATCCGCCTTCGGGCAAGCGCTCGTCGAGCACGTGGCGGCGTTCAAAGTGGTCCACGGAGAGTTGTTGGACGGCGGCCCGCCCGAAAGCGTTGTCGTGGGCGAGGCCCGCGCGACGCAGGAAATCTGCCCAGTGGGCCTTCTTCGGAAACAGGATGCCGTAGTCGGGCGTCGGCCGCCAGCGATCCGGCAAGGCCTGGCCGAACCGGTCGACCAGTCCCTTGGCGAACGCATCGAAGGTGAGCGAATCGAAACGGCCGGCATGATCGGGGTGGCAACGCTGGCGTACGCGTCGCGCGAGGTTGCGAGCCGCGTCGCGCTTGAAGCTGATGGCGAGGATGCGCTGGGGGGCAGGCGACGCGCCCGTCTGCAGTAGGAATGCGGCGCGCTGGGCGAGCAGTTCCGTCTTTCCTGCGCCTGGGCCGGCAAGTACCGACCGGTGCTGGCTTGATCTTACGACGGTCAGGGCGTTGGGCTCTAGGCTGCTCACGCCGACCGCCTGCCAGTCGTCGGGTGGAACGCGTCGGGGCGGCAAGGACATGTTCACAAGCCCGACAACTGGAAAGCGATGTGCTGCAAAACGCGTTGGAGGGGCGCCGGCATGCCTGTTTTCAATGCGGACGGCTCGATGTGCGCCAGCGCGCGCAAATGGGTAGCCGGCTTGCTGTGCGTCAGGAAGTGGTACCTGTAGGCGGCCATGTGGTCCCGGAAGCCCTGCGCATTGCCGGTGTAGCTCGCCAGCCCCGATCCTGCGGTCCCCAGCACCACTTCGGCGGCGCTGTCGTTGGTCATGCGCGGCCCGGTGCCGTCGATCGTGGCGGTATAGGCGGCAGGGAACGCAGCAAGCATCGCCAGATCAAGGTCGAGCGGCCAGGAAAAGTACACCGCCGAGGAGCGCTCCAAGTAGCTCAACCAGCCTTCGAGGTGGGCAGCGTCGAACGACGACTCCATCTTGGCGAGGTTCTCGTCGGTAACGTTAACGTAGGTGCCGTCCGAGAGTTCGAGAATCTTCTCGCGAGGAACTCCGAGTGTCAGCAACTGCTGCAGGGCATTTTTGACCCGACCGTATTCTCCACCGTCGCGGCCCATGTCAAGGTCGAGCAGGGTCGCGTAGGGGATGCCCAGTCCCTTCAAGAGACGCCAGAAGTGATTCACATGCCTGCCACCAAGCGGCACGATCGCCACGAACGAGGGATCCACGAGAACGCCAAGGGCTTCGGCGAGGCGCGGCAGCACGATGCGTTCCGAATCACCCTCCACCAACAGCACGAAGCGCGCGAAATACAGCTCGGGAAAAGCCAGAAAGGCATTTCGCACGAACTTGATGGCCTCGACCTCACCAATGGGCATGGGAATAGGCAGCACCCTTGATTCGCCGGTCGCGGCGTCGCGTCGGCAGTAGAGCACATCGTCTGGCGGAACGCGCCCCAGCACCGAGGGCGAGTGGCTGGACACGAAGGCCTGGCCAGCGCCGGTACCCACCAGGGTGCTGATCTGATGAAGGATCCGCGAGAGGTAGTAGGGTGCCAGATGGTTCTCGGGCTCTTCTACCGCGAACAGGGTGAGGGCCGGCACGCCGAGCTCTTCGGCGCGGAATCCCTGGATCCGCCCGGCAACGGCAGCGCGCTCCACGTCGAACACCGCAGCGGCCAGTGCGAAATAGAAGAGGGACTGCTGGCCATCGCTCAGCGCCTCGAGCCCGCGGTCCTCTCCGGCTGGCCCGCGCTTGAACACCACGCCGATGCGCGCGACGACTTCCTCGAAGCGCCTGCTCATCAGGCTCAATTCGGGCTCGCAGTCGATGTCGCCGTCGTGCAGGTGTCCCCAACGCCTGGACAGCGACTCGCTGATGGCCTGAATGGCCTTCTCGCTGCCGAAAGCGGCCATCAACTGCTCGCTGGCGGCGTTGACGGATTTTTGCGTGCCTTCCGACCACTCGATGGCCTTCAGCAGGCGTGCGGCCAGGGCCCCTGTCGTGGCCCGGATCTGGGTAGCAGCGTCCCGGCTGGCGGGTGTGTAGAGAAGCTGGATCAGCCCCCGGTCCCCGGGCGCCACTGGCGAGGCCTGGTCGTCGCGAACGACCTCTTCGACCGAGTTGATCCAGGTCAGATCCTGGGTGACGGTGCCCTCGGCCGTTCCGTCATCGTCCCACCGCGCCCGCAGTCGCAAGCGGCACAGCGGTGTACCGCCAGGGCGGGCGATGCGCACATGGCGAAAAACCGGGGCCACCGTGAGGGCGGTGGCGCTGCCGTCTATCAGCTCGGGCAGGCTCAGACGCACGTCGATCGTCAACGTTCGGGATTTGAGACGGACCGCCTCCGCAGGCGGGACGTGAAAATCGGACGGGACAACTGTCCGTTGTGCGCGGGTCACGCCGAATAGGCGCATGAGCGCCTGCAACACGGCAGTCTTGCCAGATGCATTCGGCCCCACGATGGCGGTGAGCCCATGGCTGAAGGGGATGAACACCGGCTGGGGGCCGAAGCACCGGAAGCCAGTGACCGTGACGCTCTCGATATGCATTGACGACGTTCCTCATCCGTAGACTTATGGATTGCTCGATACGGATTGTCGCAATTCACACTGCCTCTCAATGCGCCCCTCGTCGCGCTCTCAGTTTCTCAGCGCAATACTTGTCGATCGGCCGACGACGGCCTTGCTCAAAGTTCGAGGTCGACCCACAGTGCTGCGTGATCGGATGCCGCATTTTTCGGGTGGTCGAGATCCTCATAGATATCCCAGCGCCTCGGGCGTGTGCCGGGCCACATGCCCTGACGCATTACCCCGCCCTGCTTGACGAGACCGAACAATTCCGGTGACAGCAGGATGTAGTCGATCTTGTTGCCGGCGTTGCACAGTCCGTAGGTCCCTGGATATCCGCCGTCGTCGAACGAGGGATGTTCGAACACATCCTTGAGGTCGGTCTGCTTCAAGAGAGGCGACAAGGGGTCGCTGTCCGGCGTGTCGTTGAGATCGCCGAGGATGGCCACACGGCTGTGCCCCGCGGCCGTCAGCTCCTCATAGATTGCCTTGATGCGTCGGGCCTGGGTCTTGCGCTTGAGATCGGAACTGGCCTTACCGCCGTAGCCTTTGCTCTTCAAATGGTTGACGAGCACCCAAAGGGTTTCACCCCCGGGCAGGTGGACGCAGAATTCCGGGCAGTCGCGGGAGAAGACGTCGTTGCCCTTGCTGTCGCGATCGTCAACGTGGCTGCGCATGAGGCCGATGGGGTAGTTCTTGCCTGTCATCAGGCCGACGTCGATGCCGCGGCTGTCGTTCCCATCGATGACCATCACGTGACGCATCGGCTGGCCGCCGACGGCTTTCAGGATCTGCTGGTTGTATTGCTCCAGCACGGGTCGGCTCTCGGCCTCGACGACGGCCAGGACGTCAGCACCGAGGTCATGGATCACGCGCGCGGTGTTGAGCATGGCAATCTCATCCACCGGTTCGTCTTTGAGTTCGAGCGACCCTGCCCAGTCGGCGCGGCCTTCGGCCACGATCTCGATGCCACCACCGGTCTGGGGCCTGCGCAGCAGCTGGCCGCGGTTGCGGCGCAGTATCACGAACTTTCCTTCGTCCTGCTTCTCTAGGCCGAGGCGGATCATCAGCTCGCTCATGCGCTTCTTGCGCGCGGCCGTGTACGTCAGCTCCCCCAGCAGCGTGCTCAGGGCGGCAAAGTCCTGCAGGATGACCTTGCCCTCGCTCCATGAGCCGAGGTTCATGGCCTTCGGCCGGTCGAACAGGTTCTCCACGTTGTAAACGGCCAGGCGCATGATGTTTCCTCCCAACTTGGGTTGTCTTTTGCCGATGGCACCGGCATGTTGCCGATGACCGATTGCCTGTCGATGAGATCAGGCAGCAGTCTATTTGATACCTCAAGGAATCAATTTCAGGAGAGTGCCGTGGGTGCCATTTCGGCGCGGCGACGGCATGTCGGATGCGCGAGGTGGACCTATTCGGGTGATGAACCGTCGCAAGGCCAACCTCGACGCTGATCTGGCGGGAGTGCCTCGAAGGTCCAACCCTGCAGAGGTCGTCGCCGGAGCGGACAGCACACCCTGGTCATGATGCCCACGCCGGCTCCTCAGGCCTCAGCGATGAACCTGGAATCGTTGGATCGCCTGTGCATAGGACCTTTGCGGTCGCCCATCGCCCCGGGCCCGGCCGAGGGTGTCGAGCGTGCCGGCTTCAACTGATTTGAGGAACCGAGCCAGTGGTCGAGAGCTTCTCGTCGCTCGGAGAAGTAGTCCCACTGGTTGTAGGTTGCTTCCACGCCGCCCACAGCATGGTTCAAAGCACGCTCAGCGATGGACGATTCGATTCCCATGCGCGCCAGATGCGTGCGCGCGGTCCGTCGCATGTCATGAACCGTGAAGTGCTCGATGTTCAGCGTTTTCAGGCGATTGAGAGCGACGTTGAGCGTGTCTGGTCCGACGTGGGAGAAGCTGTTCGTCGCGGGCTTGCCCATGCGTGAAGTCACCAGCCGGCGTGCAGGGAAGATGTATTCGCTGTCGAGGGAGTGGAACATGGCTTCTTCGATCCACTCAATGACTGGATCGGGCAACGGGATCGCGAGACCGGCCTCCGTCTTCGTGTCGTCAGGGCGGAGTTCCCACACTTTTTCCCGCAAGTCGAAGGCGTCCTTCTTCGCGGAGAGCAGCTCCATCTTTCGAACTCAGAGAGCCAGCAGCAGCCAGACGGAGAGCTCGTTGACCCTCCCGAAGTTGGGGGTCGTGCGCATTGCCGTTGCGAGCTCTGCCAACTGCTTGTGATCGAGCCACCGCCGCCTGGGTGTTTCCGGCCCGCCCGCGTCCACCTGGCTGAACCCTGTCGTGGGATTGGTTTGCCGCCAATTTCTGCGAATGGCGAAGTCGAACATGCGGCCGAGGTAGCGCAGGAGGTCGTTCGCAACCGTCGGGGCACCGGCCTTCACCGTGCGCAGCAGAAGATCATCGATGTGATCGGCGCAGACTTCGTCGATCTGCAGATGGCCGATGATGGGGTCCACGTAGCGGATGAACATGCTCTCCACGCGCTCCGGCAAGTCGTACGCGGGAACGATGTAGCGGCGGTACCAGAGATGGCGCAACGCCAGGCACGGGCGCTTGCGCCTTGCCATCAGCTTGGCCTGTCGCTTTTCAACGGCGATGTCGATGCCTTGCTGGACCTTTGCACGGTCCTGCCGCGCGAGCTCGCGCGCCTCCTTCAGTGGGATGTCGGGGTAGCGGCCAAGGACCTTCTCCTTGGTGACCCCTGCGAAGCGGTATCTCAAGACCCAGGAGGCCTTGCCTGCGCGCGCGCTCGCAGCTGCCGCGACGAAGGTGAGCCCATCGCCGATGCCGCGGTCCACGGCACCGGCGCTCAGCCAGAGTTTCAGTGTTAGATCGGTGACGACTTTTGTTTTGACCACGGTGCAATCCCCAGAAAACGGTTCGTTTGAACCCGGAGATCGCGCCTGGCTGGGTGAGTTACATCTTGCCGTTCCCTAAAAAACGCGCAAAGCCAGCATTGGCGCGGCCTCCGGCCGGATCCGTGGGGGGTGCTGCGGAAATTTGTGTAACACGGGAAATCGCTCAAATTTCCCCCACAACTTCCTCCACAGATAGCCTGCGTCGTCTTGGGTTGATTTGCTACCTCCTGAAATCACTTTCCCTTCGAAATCAACGACCTAGCCGGGTTTTCGGGGTGGCACGAGACCACCCGAAAACCTACTCCAAATTCTGCACCTGCTCGCGCATTTGCTCGATCAGCACCTTCATGTCCACGCTGATGCGGGTCAGATCCAGCGCTGCGGATTTGGCGCCCAGGGTGTTGGCTTCGCGGTGCAGTTCCTGGATCAGG